>Ga0315914_1000078_pt1 | contig 79144 bp, 39 predicted proteins | sample MpolenodulesMG_FD_203920 | JGI IMG/M metagenome (GOLD analysis project Ga0315914, IMG submission 203920) | Medicago polymorpha root nodule microbial communities from Los Angeles, California, United States - elongated nodules | ecosystem: Host-associated > Plants > Roots > Nodule | place: USA...
TCATATTATGTTCAAAAAATGTCAAAAATACGTCAAAATTATATCTATTAAGGACGAAAAACAAAATAAAAAATTTTGTGAGGATGAAAACATTCAGTTTAATTTTATAGGGACTAAAATCAAAATTTGTTATATTTATAGGGACGAAAAACTTATTTAACCCTTAAAATAATGAATGAGGAAAAAAGTAAAAGTAGTACTAATCCTACAACCCATGCAGAAGAACAAGTGGTATCCAAACCACTGAAACACATACAATTAATCAAGGAGAAAGAGGAAGGTGGAGCACCAACCTTCAATACATCAGGGGGAAGGCTTAGGTAATCATCAAACCTAAAACTTTGCTTAGAAGTTTGGGAGGGGGGGAGGGGAGGATTTTAAAAAAAAGAAAAGAGCAAATCGAAGAAATAGAAAGCATTAGAATGAGAGAATTTTAGAGGTTACTTTTTTATTCATAATTTAAAATCCTTCTCAGTTGAAAGAACTAATTTTTTTTTATTGGGGATAGTTTTGTAAGGTCTATATATATTAATTTTTTAAACTCAATTTATGTTGTTATGATATTCCAAAAATTAAAAATATATTAATTATACGCATTAGTTTACCATTCTATAAAAAATTGCACTTTCAAAAAATATAAAAGATTTATCCATTTTTTTTATATATATATTTCCCACCTCCAAAGTCATCCCTTCTGCTCCCTCTAAACCCCTAAACAAAGTTTACAGATTTACGTACCTTTCATGAAACATATAGGGACCTTCTTCTTGTTTTTTTTTTCTTCTTCCAAAAGCAACTTCTAAGAGATGTTTTTTTTAAGGGCGCTGCTATTTACAGCGAAGAAAACTGTCTCGAATGATTTTCCACCGTTAGATCTTGAAATTATTTGGAGGTACATGTGCGGCTTAAAAGAAAAAGGATAATGTCACTGTTATTTCATTACTGTCGTGGATTAGTCGCGATAAAAAAATTTCTAAATACAAAGCATTATCCATTTTTTTAATGATTCCACTACATCTTCGACCTTCGGTATCTTAAAAGAGAAACGTCTCTGAACGCAGAAAAGAATTTTCTACACAATAGTAGAAAATTAGGATAGAGCCTAGAGTTGACCAATAACACACATCCATATTGTTACGTTGCAACCTAATCAGGAACGGATGCAGAAATTTTGAATAGTGAAGACAACATATATATCGTTCAACTGGTTGTCACATATAGAGTTCTAAATAAATGTCACGTGTAGAGTTCTAAATAAATTGTAAATAATATTTTTGATTCTTGTATTGTCACTATATATATGAATTTATCAAAATTACAAACGTATTCTCGAATATCTTTTTTTGTTAGAATTTTTTTTTCCAACCCTATATGCCAAAAAATTTCCAAATCTGACCCCCCTATCAGATATATTTCTCAAAATGACCCACTTTCTATTTTTTTTTTTTTTTTGTCGTTTTCCTCATTCCCGCTATTTGAAACGGCGGGAATGAGCCCCCTTCCCTGACACTTGTCTGCACGTGACAGGTTTGACTTTTTTTTTTGCCATTACCGCCATTTGAAATGGCAGGACTGAATTGTTATTATTTATTTCGTTTTTTTGTTTTTTTTGGGCAACATATGTACAATAAAAACACAAATAACAATAAATAAAAAACATGATAAATATTAATTTATTTGAACAAATAATACCGGTTATTTATACTCGGACAATTTCTCCTAATATGACTGGTATGCCGACACAACCCACACTATCTCGGTGTCGGAGTCCTCTCTACCACCTCCTCGTCCATTTCAGTCCTTATGCGGGTACTATTGGGGTGACCTTTCTTTAGTCCATTTCCTCGTGCTTTGCCATAATCCAAACATGCGAAGACTAAAGAAAGGATGCATGATCTTAAACTGGAGTCGATTGATTTTGAATTTGATTCAAAATGCGTGGTTGATAAGTAGGTAACTCTATTCCTTATCGAAAATTTTTTTTTTTTTCTGACCACAAAAAAAAAATTCATAGTTTTCCCGTGTAATATAGGTTATTCCTGGATTTACATCCTGCAAGAAAAAATTTGATTTACCCCTTGTAATATTTTTTTTATTTACCCCCTAATATATAGTATACTATCATATTACTGGGGTAATAAAATAAAAAAAATAAAATTACAGGGGTACATAAAAATAATTTACATGGTGTAAACTCGGAAATGACATATATTACAGGGATAAAGGCCTATTAACCCCAATTAAAAATGGTCTATGATTCGGTGAAGTAAATTTTGAATAAATACCAAGAGCTCAGGGGCGGAGCCACTCACAACTGAGAGTGTGCAGCTGCACACCCTGGACTTTAAAAATTTGCACATACCATACTCTGTTTTTATCATTTTGAACACCCTGGATTATTGGTTTTGCACCACCTAACCTACTTTCTCTTACTCACCGACGAGAAAGAAGGAAAAAAGATGAAGTGAATCCCAAAAAAGGAAGTAGCAGGATAAGAGAGGACAACCAAGAAGAATATGATATGGAATTTACAGAGTATGTGCAGCGGCTGCTTCTCTTTTCTTCTCTGAACGATGAAGCTTAAGGGTTAACTATTATTTTATTGTGGACTTGGACCTGTTTGTATGAGACACTTTTGACACCTAAGCCTCATACGCACGCTTTGGGTCAAGTGAAAATTGGTCCAAAATTGTGTGCCGTATTGCTACTGCACCTATGAATTTTTTTTAACATTCCAAAATGTTTCTTTTTAACACTATGATCTAAAGTTGTTATACCATATTATATACTATCAATTTATTTATATGAAACATAATTATTTTTAAAAATCATGCCTACGAGTGATTGTGATGTGTTGAAAATTTATCACAATTAAACTCTCACTAAACACTATCGTAAAGATGGGCACTCGCATGTTGATCTTACCTCTCTTATTGATAAATAGCGATAAAATCCTAAAAAGAAATTTAAGTGAAGGGTAAATAGAAAGAAAAATACCAAAACACAACATTTTTTTGTATAAGATAAAAAAATAGTTTTTTTTTTTATAGAATCCATTATAGAGATTTTATCACTATTTTAATTGATGATTTAAATTATATTATAGAATTGATAATATAGGTAAATGAATGGTAAAAATAAAAGAAAAATTCAATTAAAAAAGGTGTATTCTCTTTATATACTGTTGTAAATAATAATAATAATAATAATAATAATAATAATAATAATAATAATAATAATAATAATAACAATAATTATTATTATTAATTCAAGCTAAAACCCCTACGGGTCCTGGATACATAGAGCTCACAAACAAGAAAGTGTGAAGTTGCTCAAAAAGATGGATTCGGGTCACCTGACGCAGTAGTTAATCAGTATTATTAGTCACCCGACAACACAGTGAGAACACTGCACTAAATCCTGCAACTCTCATTCTCAAGGTGCGTTGTTATGCCGGTATTTTTTGCTTTTCAAGTTCCTACTGCAATTTCAACACTTGTTGATTTCTATTTAGCTTTATAACTTATTGCACATTCATGTTTCAATAATAGCCAAATGTCAAATAATTTCTCTACAGTATTTCATTAAATATTTATACAGATAAAAAAACTAATCAATAATTTGATACTTTACAAGCTCTAAGAACATGATGCAAAATTAACTGGACTTGAAAAATAGAACTTCATCTACTGGTTTATCAAAGCCTAGTGAAGTTTCCAAACACGCGGTTCTATTGGTGAGTTGAGGGATATCGAAGATATTTTAACTGTCGGAGGTCTCCAGTTCAAACTCTGAAAAACTAGCATTGCTACTAATTTACTGCTACATTTGACTATAGTAAGACACATCAAGCCTTTGTCATACCTAGGTTTGGAGTGCTCGTAAAGCTGATTGTCATGAGTTCACCATTGTGCGCGTAGTTACCCTTAGGCTTCACCCAAAAATATTGGGATGCATTTAACCATAAGCTTCATTGAGCGCAAACATTTATCTATCATTTCCAAAGGATATGATGGTGTTAATGGGCCGGTAGCATCAACCACCATCTGGTTGGCCATGTTGTTGAACTGCCTTGGAGTTAATAGTCTTCTTTATATTATCAGCCGGTTTCTCATTGGCCGCTTCGATACTTTCCAATGTTTCAACAACTTCCTTCATTGATGGCCTAATTTTGGGGTTTGTTTGTATGCATTTGAGAGAAAGTTGAGCTATTTGTGAAGCTAAGTTGGGTGGATACTTGCCTTCCAACTTTGGATCCATATTGCTTCTCGATTTTGCTCTATTTAACAGGTTTGATTTGAGCCAGTCACATAAGGACTTTGACTTACTCAGGCGTATTATCCCATTTATCCCCTTACCTGTTAATATCTCCAACAAAACAATCCCAAATCCATACACATCACTTTTCACGGACAAATGGCCTGTTTGATTGGCAACAAATAATTAATTTAGTGTCTCACCAACACCATGCTTTCGAAATATGTTTAAGAACGGGTTAAGAGGAAATTTGTAGTGCAGAAGTTACCTGTGGCAATATATTCTGGAGCGGCATAGCCGCATGTTCCCATAACTCGTGTTGATACATGAGTGTGATCATCAGAAGGACCAGATTTAGCCATGCCAAAGTCTGATAACTTGGCTGTGTATGCCTATTGTAAACCAAAAGATTAGACATATTTTCTTCCATTACCAAGAATACTTTAATAGATGGATATCTTTAATTGAGAAATAATTAACTTTTGTCTTCTATTATTTCTCAAAATGAGCAAAATGTGCTCATGGGATACTCAATACCCAAAAGATGAAATGAAACTTACCTTGTCAAGTAGTATATTTGAGGACTTGAAATCTCTGTATATAATTGTCTTCTCCGAGTGAAGAAAATTTAGTCCCCTGGCTGCTCCAATCATTACTTTCAGCCTTCTGTCCCATGAAAGTGGCTGAACATTTGAACCTCCTGCAGAGTAAAATAACATCAGGGAAAATACACACAACACAGAAAAATGGGAGTTTTGTGGATGTCCTAGTAAAGTATTCAACAATGTATGAGCTCTTACTTCCACATAGGTGGTTATGCAAGCTACCGCGAGGCATAAATTCATACACCAGAAATAGCTTATCATCCTCACGCCCAAATCCCAACAGCTTTACAAGGTTGGGATGAGAAAGCCTTCCTAAGAAATTCACCTCTGACTGTTCGCCACCCCACCCCCCCCAAATTGAAACATCAATATAAATAGAAGCCCCAACATACCAACACAAGGTGTGGATGTGAATGTGATTGTCTAAAATTTAAAGTTTAACTCATGGTGCAATAGTGCCAATATACCTGCCATTCCTGATATCCTTGCATGCTGTCAGATTTCAATATCTTGATGGCAATAGTCAAACCCTCACCTTTTTTTGATTCTGATCCCTCCTTATTAATCAAACCCTTGAATACTTTACCAAACCCGCCCTCTCCTACCACATTTTCAGCACGAAAATTTCTAGTAGCTGATTTCAGTTCTGCCCAAGTAAAAACTTTCAAGTTGGCAGCATCCAAGATCTGCCCATGAGGAAACTCCTCCTCTTGTCTTACTCGAGAGGCCAGGCTATTCTCAGAGCCCCAGAAGGATGTACTTGTATTATTGCCTGTTGAGTGATTATTACTACTACTGAATAGTCTGCTATTTCCTCCAGAGTTGTTGCTACGCCCAACAGATGTTGAATTGCCATTCCTTATCAATCTTAAGTTGCTTAGACCAGAAGAAAACAGAATACTCCCTGTGACATTGCAACACCAAGAGAGACACAGTTTGTCATGTTATGCAATAAATGATGCTAAGATGTTAAAGTGCTAAACATTTCATGATGCAATAATAATATAATGAACTGCAGCTAATAGCAAGGAATGTCTCCTAACTTCTAAATTACATGGTCAAAGAATTGAGGATTGATTCCCTGCCGTGATCCCGATGTTCAAATTATTAACTAATGAAGTGCTGATATTTTAAAATGAATGTATATTCTGGTTTCTGACACGCGCAACACCACAACAACACATGTAGTTACATCAATCACTTCCATTTTCTTAAATTATTATCGGATATGTGTTACTATATATTAGTGTTTGCAAACCATTCCTTTGACTTTCTGTGCTTGATTCGTTGAAATTATATTTAAAAGTAATGGTGAATTTGAAATCAAACTTCCAGATCATGAAGAGTAGAGCATGTTTGGTTTTGCGGTGGGATTGTTAAAATTACGGTGAGCCACAGCGATTTTGGCAAAATTTGTACTTTATAGCTTCAACAAAATCACAGTGTTACCATAATTTTGTCAAATTCACGGCTCATCCACACATACAAGTGGAAGGCCAGCAAGGCCAAAACATGTTCTCTCTTTCTCCTCAAGTCAAGAATATGTGATTTCAAACATAAGATAAATAGTTTCTATGATTTCAAACATAAAATTGTGGACATGTTGGTTCAATTACCTGATTGATTGTTGTTGTCAGGGACAGTACTGGAGTTGGGATGATCGGCTGAGGATTGAAGGCTTGTAGTCAAGCAGTTCCCCATTTAGTTGTTTGTTTTGCCTTTTATTGAACAATGATATTGCTTGCTAGCATCCCATGCTAACAGAAAACTAGAGGAAGAAAAGCAAGAGAGAAATGTTGAAAGGCCTACCTGAAGTGATTTTATATTGTATTGTATTATAATAATGACAGTGAAAAGAGTACCTACAAGGAAAAAAATACTTGTCACGTGTACATTCAATTGTGGAGAATGACGTAGTGAGAATACGAAATTGTACTTGTAGGTGCAATGACAAGGAAGCTTCCTAGAATACTCCAAGTAAATGCAATTCTAATCATGTGGGGATCATTCACTCTTTGGTGTTCGCCAATATCATCCTTAGTTTTGCTTCTTGATTTCATTAGTAAACATGCATGTTTTAATCTCGCTGAACTTAGAAGAATTACGGTGAACCGTTGTGATTTTACAAAAGTTATATTTTGTAGCTTCAACAAAATGCATAATATGGGAGTATCAAACAAATGAGTGTCTTAATTGTCAATAGAATGAAGATATATTTTGGTCTTTCACAATTTTTTAACGATCCAATTTAGTTTATGATAAAAACAAAACTCAAATTAGTCCATGACATTTTCATATTCGAGACAAATTAAACATTTTATTATAATTTGTTCTGATAGGGACTAATTTGAGTTTATTTTTATCAGTCACTAAAGTGGACCGTTAGGAAATTACAATGGATCATCACTCTGATTAATTTTCAATTTTATGGTTGTTGACTAAATTTTTATTTTTATTTTGGTCTAGAGTTGTTGACTAAATTTAATTAGAAACTTAACGATGAAGATTTAGAAACCAAACAAAATTTGATATAGTATTCACAAACAACACGAAATTTGATATTGCTGATGATCATATTATCCAACCTATAATTATTGAGTACTTTTATTTTTGAGTAATTATTAATTTGAGTACTAACTATAGGAAAATGAAATATATTTTAATGTCTAATAGTTTAAGTGAATATATGTGTTTATTCTATAACATCTTAAAATTTTAAGAGAGACAACAAAAACAGCACATAAAGCACAGCGTGCAAGTTTTGTCCTTTTTTATTATTTACTGTTTGTTTTATTTTAACTAACACTCAAATTCTTCAACCATAATTAATTACGAAAGATGCTAGTATTTTATAATTTCATTTACTTTCATTATTTCTGAAATGTTTTAATATTTTACAAATAGTTATTTATTTTCATATTTCAGTTGTATCCATGTAATACGAGAATTTAATATAATACATAATGTGAAATTTAATTTGAAAAATGGGGCAGAAAGACACTCGTCATGACATCCTTACTTTTGAATTATTTTGTGAATAAGAGCAGAAAATTTACAGAAAATGAATGGAATTAAAATTCTAGAACTAGATAATAACAAAAGGGTGCCCGTGAGTTTAACTCAATTGGTTTAAACTCCAAGCACTAAAAAAAAAGATAATAACAAAAGGCAAAATTATTTTAGACATAAAACACATAATTAATTGAGTTGCATTACATCATACATTACGACAGTTTGGTGCACTTTGTCAAAAATATTAGCCGACATTTTAAGATTTTTATTTTATTTATTTGAAAAGAAATCTGTGATAAGGGACAGTCTTCTAGACCATCAATCCACCATCAGCAGCAGTCAGTTACCATTGTTAGGAACAAAAGTCAGCAAAACATAAACAAACAAAGCAAACAAACAATAGCAACAAGCCAGCCAGTGTACGGACAAATTTTATATTGTTACTTTCACTGAGTTTATTTGATTTTGGCCTACTAGTATACTAGAAGGGAGATAACTTAAATTTCTTTACAAGTGTATTTGAAGTTCTAAAGTCTTTCTCTGATTTGAATTGAGGTATCATCTATTTAGCCTAAGTTTTCAAATGAAATTCTTTTATTTGTTATAAAAACACTTCGTTAATGAACTTTAGGTTCGATTTTAATTTTACATGTATATAATAATAGATCTATTTGCTTAAGATTATTAAATCTAAACTAAACATTTTTACAAATTCATTTTTATTTTTTAGCTATGTTTGTGTATGGGCTTTTTTAAAAGTTATTGTCAGAAAAATAATTTTTATGCTGAAAATGAAAATTAATTTGAATAACTATTGAGGACAAAATAGTTTTAATAGAAGAGATAGAAACATCAAATCCCTGTTTTATAATTTAAAATAGACAAAAAATAACACACTTTTCTTAAAAATCTAAAAAAACAATCTATAAATTATTATTATCTTGAAAACAATCTCTAAACTATTTATATCATAATGATTTAGCTCTAGGAATTCAACAATGTTAAATCTCTTAAGAGCTTTGCCAACATTGCGGTCTTACCCGATTTGAGAGATTAGTTTCTAGAATAGCGCGCAGAAGATATTTGATCCACACAAAAAAAATGATTTTTCAAAATTTTATCACATCCCAAAAGAATATTATTATTTTTATATAAAAAAATAGAACACACAAAAATAACTAAACTATCAAAAATGAGTTTTTTTTTAATAAACTTAAACAAACAAGCCTAATATGTAATTATCCTTTCACAAGAAGAAATATTTAATTAGAATTCAAAATATTTAGTTCTTATAAAGTTACTATTTTATAAGTTTATTTTAAACTTGAATTTCATTTTAGTCGTATTTAACGCCATTACAAAAAAAAAATGTTTTTATTTAATCCAGTTAAGAATACAAAATAGTTTCTATGATAATGAAGGAATATAAAATAGTGTAAAAGGAAAATAGACACAAATTAAATAAAATGTTTGAAGGAACTAAACTCTTGTTTTTTTTTGAGAGATTGAAGGAACTAAACTTAAAAGTCATAATTTGAAAGAGTACGATTTCTTCTTAATATTCACACGCTCACGTGATATTCTTAGTCAAAAATTATCTTTCAAATTTCTAATCCAATATACCCTCTTTGGTCTCCTACTTACTCAACATTTTTCATTAAAAATTCACGGGTAAAGACAAACTTTACAAATTACTAGTATTCTCCTAAGGCGCTGTCTAGGGTGGGAGACCTTGATAGGTCTCCTACCGTGAGCAAGTTAAAGCAAATTTTATTAGCCGTTGGATTATGAATGTCTATGGATCTTATTGTATGCTGTCAACACTCAATACTATTTTATTTCATCGACACTTTCTCTCTCCTTCCACCTGCAACCTCCGTCACCACCACACTGCATTGATTTGCAGAAAGGCAGAAACCCGTTTTATTGAACAATTCCTATTCACCCAAAAAACATGGAACAATTACAAGAACCAAACATTCCAAAGCAAATTGATAGCAAAATTCATCTAATTTAGTCGCAATTCCAAAGCAAATTAATAGCAAAATTCATCTAATTTAGTCGCAATTTGCAGATATTTAATGTTTTCAGACTTGATTTTAGAAACCCACTTTTATTGTAGAATCTGTAGTTTAAAAAATGGTCATTGGGGAATTAGATTATGTTTGCTTGGTTTTGTTCATCTCATTATCCATTTCGCTTGAGGTTCTAAAATGGACATATATAAAGTTGCAACGAGAACTGAAAAAAAGGAACATGCAAGAACAAACTTTTTTTTTTCTTATAGATTTGTGGCTTTTAAGTTAGCTGATTTTTTCCTGTCCCATGGTGCCGGAAAAACCTTCCGATCGGTGTGGATAGAGATGGAACAGGTACAGTAACATAGAGAATAAAGAAGGATTTAAAACTATTGAGATAAGTTCAAGTGCATCATAGATACTCATAGGTCATCAACATCCATCCGTTAAAGGTACTCTCTCACGGTGGGAGACCTATCAAGCTCTCCCACCCAAGACTGAGCCTTCTCCTAAATGATAAGAAAGAAAGTTTCCCGGTTGCTCCTTGAGGTTATGAGCTTAATCTTTACCAACTAAACAAACATGTGTTGGCTATGTAAAAGTTATTTATTTAGTCTATTTGAATGAATCTGAATCTATACATGATATGAAGAAAATATTACAGTTCTTATACAATGAAGTAGAACAATTTGCATGTCCTTCCCAAAAAAAAACTGCATGATATAACTTCTATAAAATGTAAATATCTGAATAGAAGAAAAATTTACAATATGGAAATAGCCATGTTTGAAGTAATTTAATTTACCCCGTGAAATGTTTACTGCACCCTATGTGACACGGATTAAAAGAATAACCATGACAAACACACACGTCATTACAAACATCACAAGCCATGTTAAGCAAGAAGTCTTGGAACTCTCCGAGTATATTGTGTTTGCTCGCACGTTGACACGACCTGTGCTTGCCAAGCTATGCTCAATGGCCTCTTCAGTAGAATCAAGTATCTGCAAGCAAGCCATCATTCATTGGGTTAATTAACACCTCATAAGAGATATTTCATATGATATGATTCTATAAGAAACATATTTTACTGATTGTATTGACCACCATCGCAAGGTATTAACACCATCCACAATCCCTCATTGGCAAAATGAGATACATTTTGCACAATCAACTCATTACTCATACAACCAATAACCAGTTAGAGGAGAGATTGAAACTGAGAATCAGACCTTTTCAGTATTTTTCACAGACTGGCTCATCATGAGACTACTCTCTTTGAGTTGTTTTGCCAACACAACCATCTCATCTGTCAAATCATCTTGAAGCTTTCTGAGGAGTATAAGTTTCAACAAAGAAGTGAAAAAATTGAGAGAACAATGAAAAAACAATTCATAGAGAGCAAACACCAATAACAATTAGCTATCTAATACATTTTTGCATATAATTCAATAGCAACTACGAGAGTATAGGTATCAAAATATAATGATTCAGAAACGTTCTGAAACAAGTCAATGATGAATAAAATCAAGTTCCAAATAAAGCACCCTAGTAGTTCAACACTATTCAGTAACATTTGGTGACTGGTTAGTTGCCAACATATAATAACCCAATGATTGACCAAAAAAATGCTTTAAATTTCTGAATGCAAATATACTTTTGTTGTTTTTAAGAAATTTGCATAGGAACCTGAGGTTTTTAGGTTATGGACACTTCATTGCAGTAATACTGACTCATCATAACACAAACATCAAGTGTACCTGTGCTTTTCAATATGTGCATGTCCTGCAGCATCCAGTTTAACAGATGATAAGTGATCAGTCTCAGCAGGCTCATGTGTTCTATCTTCAGTACTTGAGGCAGCTCTGTCCAATGAATCAGATGAGTAACAGTAAAACAGCCTACAAGATACAAGTAGCAGTGAAAAAGGTTAACATTAACTTACACAGGCCTTCTTCGCAGCCCAGAAGAAGGCGACATCGGCATTTTATCCTCAATTTCAGAAGGGTTTTCTTTAACATTTCTTTCAGTGTCCTCAGATACTTCTATGTCAGACTGAAAATTTAAATGGTTATATGACAATCACTAAGTGTGCCTATTTAGCCAAAACTAAAATGGAATATATAAAAAGGAAACAATGGAGGAAATTTCATTGCCTTATGATGCATTCCAATCAAATACCAATAATTCAAGCCATTAAATATTTTATATACACTCTTCACATACTATAACTAATGCAATGTGATGTTCTGTTCTCCATCATATAACAAATCATTAAGGTTTGATTGGTTGAGTAGGTGTGCAAAAAATGATGGAGTTAAAACGTATTTGAGCCAGTCATTACAAACACACGAGCAATAGAGCTGAGAAATAGAGTAAGAAAAGGAAGCTTCAAAGGTTTAGAGAATCCTCACAGAAAAGAGAGAGAGAAATCTCCTTCGAGGGGTTTCCTCTTCAACAATGGATTTCCCGTTCTACAACTAAGCTTAATGGTCAGTTCTGCAATACCAATAATCTAGAATCCTGTTCTATCGCCCTTTCCTCCAAATTCATGCTAAAAATCCTTGCTGTTATCATTTTAAACCATAACCACCAAATAGTTTCAACTGCGCTAATCCATATAACTAATCTAATTGTTTTGCCTCAAATTTGTTGGTTTTCTTTTGTACTTCTCTCCTGAGACCTATCAAAATGAGCATATTTATATTTGCCATTCTTTAATGTTTGTCATACCAAGCAGATTTGAAGTTTTATCATTAAGTTTCCACCCTACCACTAACACCTGCTTAACCAAGCAGACCTCAGAGGCTCAGACTTAATTTATGCAATCTGCGCACCTTTCAGTTAGTACAAAGTTTTTATTTTAGAAAGTATGTATTTGAAATTCATATATTGCAAATATATAAACAAATACTAACTTACAACGCCTTTTTTGGCTGAAAAGGACATGGCTGGCTATAGATTTTTTTTTGTTACTATACACGACTTGGAGCAAGCTATGATAGGGGATACAACAATCATGTTGTGAAATAAATACTAGTTAAGATATTTATTGATGAAAATGGGGCTTATTTATTTACAATCCTATTAAAGAAATTGTTTGCCATCCTACCTCATCCCCCCCTGCCCCCCGTTCTTTGTCCAACGCATTGATACAATCCTAATTTTATACCACGTGGTAACTGCATTAATCTGTTTTTACTTTTAACAAACAAGTATAAACAAATAAAATTAACATTTTGTGATATCCAGTAGATTTCAAATACTCAAATTCCATCCTTTTGTTAATGAAATTTCCCATTATATTGATGCAAAAAGGAACCTCAAATGTTTATGTCAGTTGCTCTAATGATCCCTTTGCATTTCAATATCTCTAAAGATACAATAGCGAACAAATACATACCACATGAACCAATTTTGAAGCAATGGCTTCAATCTTCTCTGAATAATCGTTCAACATAGCCTTTGAGATCCTGCATGACCAATCAATCATACACAAACATCAATAAATGCAGATACTCAGTAGAGAAACATATAGCAGGAATATAACATCTTTAGATCATGGGTTACCAATTAAGAAGAGAGAAGAAATAAACTGATTATGTAATCATTACGCATGCAAGATCTTCTCAAAGAATTAAAAACAAGGAACAGTACAACTTATGTTCACTGAGAGACATGTTCAAAGAGAACTCGTTGTAAATAAAGGAGTCCATAATATATATACCACAGTCTTCTAAAACCTTTAAGTATGGTTTTAATATTAGTACTATTGGTGCGATAGGATTTTATGTTACCTATTTTGGTCAGCTGAGCTTACACTAATTTATCTAAACTTGTTCTTCACTTGGAACTTATTATATAGAAATTTTGAATTAGGTTTCTATATTACAGCAGTTATTCAAAATCCTATATTTAATGAAATCTTTTCATTTTCCATCTAATCCCTAAAATTTCACCAGGTATTAATTCTTAATATTTACATGCTTAAACCCAAACAATGCTCATTCATGAAAAAAATCTTATCCTCTTTGAAAGTACAGGACCTTGAAATACACGGAGCTTGATCGGTTGCCAAAGGCGTTACTCAAACCTTATTAAGTTTTTCCAAAGCCCAGTGGCAAATCTGGACAGGCCTCGACAACAAACTACATGTGAAGAATAGATTTCTAAATGGAGATTTGAAGGAAGAAGCTTAAATGGTACAGTGTTAGAAGGCCAGCAAAAACTCTTATTGACCTTGATCAAAAGCTTGAGGGGAACAAGATGCATGACTCATTGGCCTGGTATTTTGTTTGCAGTGAGTTTAGCTAGCCAGATCATAGATTCGCCAATGAAGAACATCTTAACACAATATATGTAATGGAATTTTAGAAAAATTCAAATGTCCAAGCCAAATATCATTTCTTCAACAAAAAAGCGCACAGCAGACCATTGAGGCCTACTTGAATGCCGACTGTACAAGACCTATCATGAATAGGAAGTCTACATGAGGTTAGTGCGCATGGTTTTAGTTAAATGGAAAAGCATAAAACAAAATGTGGTAGCTAGGAGCAGTATGGATGTGGAACATATAGATACATCTCATGGAATATGTGAGATGTTATGTCTCAAAAGAATTCTTGACAAATCATGGGATGCCTATAAATATGTGGATGTTGGCAGAAATTTAATAAAGGAAAAGATAGATGATGAAGCTACTTGTATGCCATTTATTCCAACTGTACAACGAGAGGCAAATATGAATATCCAGACCAAAAGACTATTCCTAGCTAATTTTGAAATTCTTGAGGGTGTAGAAGCATCTTAGGAATTAATGATTAGTTCTTTAGGATTTGATTGTGTGCCTACTTTTTGAATTTAGATTTTGATAAGATTGTTTCTTCTCCCTTACTTTACTCCTTTATATTTTGAATTTTTAACAGGTTGGTTATATCTTTCAAACCAGCTCTGGCTATAAGTCCTTCTTTATATGGCTCTCAATGATGAGTAAGGGAATAAGTAATTTTCTTTTGAAACTTGCATAAAATTAGGAGTAAGAATTGACAGCTTTAAAGATGGCAGACTATATAGAAACACTAAAGCTCTGTGGTCTCCCATATAATTCCTAGATATTTATGTACACGAGAATGTAAATAAAGAGACTTACTACCTTGGCAAGCCTTCTGGAGTCTTCTCTTCAGCCAATTGTTCCAGTTGTTCACGCAAAGTAGCAACATACTGCAGAGTCAACAAATTAGTAAGATTTTCTTTTCAAGAGTTAATCAAATGATTAAATCAATAGAACATTACTTCAATAAAATTAGCAAATAAATTATAGTCACTTGAGACCAACATAAACCTAAAATAAGGCAATTTGGTGCTATAAAGAAACTGCCGTAATGGGGTCCAAAATCAAAGGGTCGGGTCTATTATGAATCTATTGCAGGCAACTTTGTGTATTTGCAAAAAGGTCGAATTCATAACTCAAACCTGTGACATCCTAACCACACAGCGTAAACTTCAACTATTGTGCCAAGATTCCTCTTCTGACATGATACTGGTTACTCTACAATAAATAGTCAGGGTTTACTTTCAGACTTACATGTACAAGTTTTGCCTGGTTTTGCTGCTGAGGAGCAGCTGCAAGCAATCTCTTCAAGTTTACTTCTGTTTTACTAATTCCCATTCCTGCAATGTTTAGCAATTCCATAAATAATAATTCATATATCAATCATAACCAAGGAAAGAAACAAAAATTGAATATCAGGCTGAAAATATTAATTTCATAAGAGAAAGCGATGTGATAAATGTGATATGTTGATGATGTGATTCGAAAAGTAAAAGGATCAAGTCACCCATTGGTACAACTACATAGATAAAAAAAAAAAAAAAAACACAATTGAGACTAACAATTGTACAGTGTGTAACGCCCGTATAATTTTCTAGAATATTATACATAACATTGCAACTTGATACTGGATAATTAAACAACAGAGTCGAATTACAGGGAAAATTAAATCCTTGCCTTAAACATAATTGCAAGGTATATTTTATTTTAGGGTGTACATGAACAATAAATTCATCGGTTTACAAAATTGAATCTAAAAAAATTTAGTCCAGTCTACTCTTTAAATGCCAATCCTTAAGCCCGCAACAGCCTTTACCTGTCTAAAAATAAAAAGAATGGGGTGAGACCTACTTGTCTCGGTGGATTCCTACTAAACCATAAGTGCCCTTTAATTCTGTCATTCCTAACATATATATATCAATTTTCAGGTAACACCATAATCCATAAATAATACACGTAAAAGTATAATTGACGTTCAGAACATAATGATCCATGAATAGATAAGGTTGAACAACACAATTATTATCTTGTAAATTTTACGGACAATATTGGATGTGAGACGTATCCAATATTGCCTCCTATGTCGGCAACGTGTTAGATATAATAAATCAATACCCACCGACTCTAATCTCACATTTATTTGTTACTTAACCATGGAAACTGATGGTTTACGAGCACCTTATTTAACTTGTCTCATAAACCTTCAGTCTCATAACTGTGTCATAGGACCATAGCATCTGAACAATTTAGTCAATTATTTTGTATTATACATGACAGAATCATTCCAATTTATATGATTATAATTTCCATATTTTCAATGAAGTAAGAATTCTTCATCAAATTCAATCATGACTTAACTTCACACTTCAAACCGATGAGGAATACTCTTATAAATTACTAACAATACAATCAATTATTCTATTTCATAAGTTTCTACTTTCAAATTATTGTATTCTTCCTATACCACTTAATACTTGGTTTCTCCAACTTGAGTAGCTCCTAAAGTTATTTGTAATTGGGATAAAATAATTGCGTTCATATAATTAACTAATTAGTCTCAAAGACTAATGACTCTAAGTACACTTAAAATTAGACTAAACTATCGTGGCAAATTGACCGTTAGCCTAGGGTCACTAGCTAAATTTGACAGCCCATTACATAAACCTGTACAATAACATGATTAAATCATAAGGAATTTCTTAAGGTAAAAAGGGACCTAAGACTTGATTCTTTAAAACTCATGAATAATGCCACACTTGATTCTTTATTTCCTATTTTCTCATTCTTGAGACATGTCTAACATTATAACAGCTTCAGACCATTGATTGAACAACGGAGGGGAACTAACAACCTAACTAATTAACTGCTGTTATTATTACATTTCGAGAGTTAGTGCTAACTCATGGAGCATTGTCATCGACATTCTTCCTCTCATACATATCAACTAACCATATTTGCTATGTAACATTTGCGGCCTCATAATTGATTTATGGAGAAAACTAACAATCTAACTAATTATTAACCAATAATCATCTAATTCAAGAAGTACTAAACACAACATAAGAATTTCTAGGGGACAAACCTATTTTCCTCATGCATATCTCAACCCATGGTTACTATACAAAAAGTTCAGCTCCTACCTAATCAAATTCAACGAACCCACCTCAAATTAGCTTCCAATAGCTTCAAAAGTGCTCAAGACTCTCCCTTTCCTCCAGCTCCTTGTTCTTCTCCAAGGATTCAGCTTCTAACAACACCCATTATTCATGTTCAATAAATGAAAAATCACACATGTAAGGCTTGAATTCCATGTAATTGAAGAAATTGAAATTGGGTAACAATAGGGTTAGGTTCGGATTTGAGTGGAAGAAAAGAGGGGGAAGAAATTCTTTTCACTTACCTTGCTTCCAATGAGAAATTAAAGAGGAGGATGACACATACAAGCTTCAAGGTGTCAAAAATGAAGAATTTTGGGTGAGAGAGGTTTTTGGGAGAGAAACCGTGAGAGAGCAGATCGCGAGAGGGTCTGAATTTTTTTCTCTCCCTTTTTCGACTACTTCAGCCCATGGTAATTACCATTATGCCATTAGTTGTGAAAATGACCAATATATCCTTTCTTTCCATTAAAATGACTAATAGCATGTTTATGTTTGTTTTAGCTGTGGATTTTTCACTTTAGCTATGGAAAAACACGTTGGAGGAGAAGCTTGTTTTTGCAGCTTCTTTAAATCACGGTGAAAAATGCATAAGGACGTTTAAATGATGCTCCAGCCGTGAATCTAAATACAGGTTAAGTTATCTCTTTTAAGCGCTCAACTCTGTATTGCATCTAGTCTTAGATGTAGAGGTCATTTTAAGATTGTTAGGTATGTCTTAAGAAAATGAGAAGAGATAAAAAGTTCTCAACCGATCTCATCTTGTGAGATGTTTGGAGTAAGTTTTTAGTCTTGGGTTTTATCAATATCTCGATTGGAGATTTAGTTCATGGGCAAAACTCTGAATTCTTCGTAGTATAATAGAAATGACAAATCAATTGAATGTCAAAAATGTCATTTTTTAGATGAATTCTCTTATTGTTGTTAGCATGGTCAATTGAAGATCATTTTGAAATACCTTCCTCAAACCTTTTATCCATGATCTAGGTTGAATCACTTCAGTCTATCGCATGTATCGTGAGGCTAATTAGTATTATGATATGTTAGCCCATTAAACATATTTTTCCTTATATTATTATTTTTTTTAATGCTTTTTCTTCTACTCTAAAACTTGTTAGAATATGGTGCCGGAGGAATTAGTTTGCCTTAGTTAATTTCGTAATTTGATTTTCTTTCTTATATAAAGTATAAAACTCTTAAAAGTTTAAAAGAGACAAAAAAAAAATATATACTTTAGCCTTATAGTTTGACTTTTAAGACATTTACATTTACATTTATCTTCTTAAAAAATTACTATATTTTAGCCTTATATTTTTAAAAGATTTAATACCTTTTTTATCAAAAACAAAAATACTTATTTGTAACCAAAAAAAAAAGCTTTAATAATGCAGACCTTTGTTAATCTTGTATAAGATTGATTATTGAGGGCGAATATAAATAAATCCAAAAAGTGAAACTTGAAGACAAAGTCAGAAATCAATCAACACACGCATACGATACTCGTGTTGATCAAAAACTTGAGCTGAATCTATAATCAGAGAGAGAGAGAGAGAGAGAGAGAGAGAGAGTTGTTCTAAAAATGTACGTAGATCACGCATTCTCGATTTCCGATGAAGACATGATGATGGAAACATCATACACGGCGAATAACAAACCACCGATCAAGGAGATCGCACTCGCCGTCGCTCTTCTCTTTTTCGGAACCCTAGGTATCATCATCGGTTCTCTCATGGCTTACAATCACGTCGGCGGTGACACTGCTCACGGTAACTTAACATTCACCCTCTTTTACCCTTCAATCCTGGTTCAGAATTAAGTTTGTTTTTACAATTTGAATTGAATGATATATAGGTCTCTTCTTTGCAATACTGGGATCAATCTTGTTCATACCAGGTTTCTACTATACACGGATTGCTTATTATGCTTACAAGGGATACAAAGGCTTCTCTTTCTCAAACATACCTCCTGTATAGTTTTCTCCAGTACCAACCATCCTTATGTATAGATGTTCATCTTCTTTGTTTTATTTCTTCTGCCTTGCGTCTAATCTATACTTACAAATGCTCTGAACAAATATATTTACAAATTATAGCTTTATATTGCTATATAGAATGAAGAATCAATCTTCCTGCTTTGAACTCTTTTTAGTGTTTTTATTACCTGATTATGATGGCCCAATTTGCTTTATAACTCTATAAGGTAATTTCATTATGGAATCCCACCCATTTTCCTTTCCCTGCAGCAAATGCTGTAAAGAATCTTCGGAAGATGCAAAATTTTGAGCGTCTTTTTTCTTATTTGATTTTTTTAATTGTTAAAATTCAAGGAACTCATCAACTACGGGTCAAGTGCAACATCATGTCTTTGAATTGAACACCCAAAAACCTGCATACTACTACTGCATATCGACACTACGAGCACGCGAATCATATTCCCTGGTAAGGATTGAATGTGCACATTTTGTTGAGTTAAGGAATTCATATCAATAGGATCAAATTCAGGACTCAGGAGTATTCTATTAAGACAAATTATTAAATTTATAGCCTATTCACTTTGTCCACTCTGCCAACTACTGGCATCAAAATTATGTTAAGTTGCCTCTCTGACTTATTATAAAGTTGAGGCTAAGGGGTAATAGTATACTATTTTCTTCCATTTGATAGAAGGGCAATGTTTGAGAGACCTATGCACACTTCCTATTCAAATACATCTGCATTGTTTATGTTTGTCGTTTAGTGGTTCATGCAATGTCTGATTAGGCTCCAATTAAAACAAAGGCTGTCTACAATACATCCAGCCACCTCTGTCTCATCAGGTCGGCCTGCAGGGCACTCCCTGTTTCCTTATTCCCAGCAAGTACCTCTAGGGGACCTTATGAGTGCCCCTATGACACTCCTTTTTTTTTTTTTTTGACAACCCCCTATGACACTCTTTAAGAACCTTAAATAGTAAGTTTTTTTTTTGTTGATAATTTATGTAATCGGTTTATTGGAAATTGAAATATTTGACTTTTTTAATAAGACCCATTCACATGTGGCTGGATTTCACACCTGATATGTTTCACCTATGCTTTCCGTCATTTTTTTTATCAACCTCAGCTACAATCTTGCATTGTATCTTTACTAGTATAAAGTATTTTATCACAAGCCACAACCAAACTCGATAAACATTATACAACTATTAAGATCTCTAGCCTCTAATCGAGGCACTCCCCTCATCATTCCTACAATATCATTTGAAGAAAATGTTGATATTAAATTGGTTAAAATGGTACTTGAGACTTGGTGGCCGGTAGTGCATATTTATGCAAAGCAGGAGTGTGATTCACATGTAACAGAGAAAAACTATATAAGCGAAGTTACAAACTGTGTTTGCAGAAGGCTAATGTATGTGGTGGCACTATTCTGAAATTCTTGTGTTTGATACCTGTTTCAGTTATGCTGAAACTGTCTAGGAAACAGAAATTAATCTTAATGAAGTTAACCATGGATAGCTTGAAAACCATGGATATCAATAGTATCAATACCTGCTCATATCATGTTGAGAACAACAAAAGCAATTTTATACAAAAAACGTGCGCAGTATATAGTGGTGGATAGTAACTAGCTGGTTATCCACCCTGCTTTGATCTATGCATTTCATACATGACCACAAAGCATACGCAAACATATCACTCAGCTGATCAATACAAATACGTACACGAATCAGAATTGTTCATGAACTGGCAACAAAATCATATGATAAATGGTTCAAATTAAAATAGGATGTAGTCTTGTAACTATAACTTATATGATAAAATGCTATCGGAATGGGTTCAAATCAACAAATTTTCACTTCTGAAGTGTGAGAGCTTGATCATTAGGCTCTTTGAAAAAAGAAAGGAAAAAAAAATCAGAGGTAATTTTATCATCCAATGTCACCGGAAGCACCAGAACTGTCATCAACATGCAACTTTACGCATTCACCTTGAGGGGAGATTCACATGCAACTTTACGCATTCATCTTGAGGGGAGATTTACTTAACAATCCATGTGATTCTAAATATTAACAAAAGTAATGTCGGTGTGTATGATGTCTACAAAATGAAGGACATTATGAGATTTTCCATTGCATATCACCAACAAGAGTATGATAATTTCTCAAGTGTCAAATCCTTCAAATAAATATTGCAAAAATTTTGATCGATATTTTACAATTTTTTTTTTACATAGAATTAGATATAGAAAATGGATCAATACATTTAGAGTATGTTCTTTTAACCCATTTTTCAACCAACTTCATTATCAGTGTTTATGGACCATTTAACAATAAGTTGGTAGGTTTAAAAGTGTTTATGATATCAAACATGACTAGTTAAACACATTTTCTTCTTCTTATTTTTTAATTCAAGCATAATTTTAAAGATAAATAATCATCAACAATATATAAATAAAGTAATCGATTAATTATTTTCAAGTCAAGATCGAATAATACACATATAAACTTTAATTTTGAGAATGGTGAATTTAGACATATTTGGAAAGAAAATTTCCTTCTTAGACTTGGTTGGGTTTTGATGATAACAAACTCACATCATAAAAGAAGAAAAACTATGGAAGAAAAACTTGGTTGGGTTTTGTAATCTGTATGATAAACTATGGTTGTGTTTTTCAGCCCTATCAAATGTGTGAACAACAATTTTCGATTGCATTAGATTTTTACTATGGCATAATTGACACGTTGCTACAGTAGCGGCTATGTTTATAATTCTTTTGCAACAACTAGCCGATTCCAATAAAATTCGGCAGTTAACTATCGAAGGCATTTGAGTAATTTATTTGTGTTTTTCAACCCTATCAAATGTGTGAACAACAATTTTCAATTGCATTAGATTTTTACTATAGCATAATTGACACGTTGCTATAGTAGCGGCTATGTTTATAATTCTTTTGCAACAACTACTTTTTAATTGGCAATGACTAGTTCTTTTCTTAAATGCATTTCATATATTTTTTTATGAATAAATGCCATTTGAAATATGTGTCTATTCATTGGTAAGACTTTTTGAAAAATAGCATTGCTTCTTAAACATCTTTTCAGGTTCTATAAATTCAATTGAGAATCAAAACATTTTAAAAGACAACAACTTTCGTTATCTCAATTGACATTTTTCAATATCGCTTGATTTCTAAAATTCTCATTCTTAGAAAAACTTTGTTCATTCTTTTTCATACACAAGGACAAGTTTTTCTGAGCACCAAGTCCATATTGTTAAAGTGATATTGATTAAGATAAACATCCATACATTGTTATTCTTCAAATACTTTGTTGTAAAGTTTTTCGCCATTGTTGGTGGGAATTGTTGTAAAAGATAATGGAATGCTATCTTGTTTCTTTATGAAGATTTTTGTTGTAAAAGATAGTGGGTGCTATCTTTGTGTATAGAGAAATATTGTTAGGGGGCCTTGAAATTAAAGTTGCTTTCTAACAAAGATTCTATACATAGTGAATTCATTGGCGGGGTGTGAGCATAAGGTTTAAGGTTTAGAGAGGAACCAGTATATTTTCTTCTTCCCTTACTCCCCCGGAACGCGCGTTAGCAGAAGAGAAGAGAACATAACAGACAGAGTATCTGCAAGCAAAGCAAGAAGAATGAAGAAGCGTGATGCAGTTGTTGTATCTGACGGCATTAAAAAGAAGAAAAGGAAACGGTCTTGTTCTAACTCTCAATCCCAATTCTCAAATCATCCCAACACCCTATTCACTCTATTACTCGCATCTCTCTCAAACTCAAACTCCAACACCAACCAACCCTTCTTCATCAAAAAATGTTTATTCCAGTTTCACCCTTCTCTTCTCCTCTCCAAACCCTCCTCCTTCACACCAATCCTCGCTTTACTTCCAACTCTCCTATCTTCTACACACTCCCCAATCGCACGCCGCGCCGCACATATCACCGGCGCTGCCTCCCTCGTTTCCCTCGAAATCAACCAACAAATCGCTTCGGATTCCGAAACCGTTAAAGGATTAATCTCCTTGTTGGAGAATCCCGATACGAAAGTTTTATCCTCTGCTTCCAATGCCATTTTGGATTTGTCTACCACCGCTTTCGCTCAACATCAACTTGTCAATTTCTTTGCCTTGCACAAACTAATGTAAGCTATAAGTATAAGCTATTTCACTTTATTTTAGGTTTTGTTTAGATTGAATTATTTGAGTCTATAACAAAAGATGAAATGAATTCAAACTGTTTTTATATAAGCTATAACTTGTTTTCATAAACTATCATAGGGAGCTTATAGAAATAAGTTGACAACAGCTTATGGACATGCCATTAGTTGTTTCCATAAGTTTTTCTAAACAGTCTCTCAAGTGTTTATGTAAGTAGGTAAAGTAAATAGGTCAACCCAAACATCTTTTGTTATAGAAATAGCTCATACATAAATACTTATACGATAAGTTTTTAATTAAGTTATGCTATTAGTGCTTAATTAAGCTGTTTATCGAAACAAAGCCCGAACGTGCAATGCTTTTATTTCAAACATGCTGTTTTAATTTATCACTGTATAGGAAAAAGTAAACTATTTAAGTAAAATCTTACAGTTGAAAATCTGCTGTTTTGGATGTATTGAAAATTTCCGTAGGTCTGTGTTTCTTCAGGTTTTTAAGCACGTGGAATCTGTTTGTTTATTGTCTGAGGGAAATCAAAGTTTTCACTCTCTTAAGATTGGGATTAGGGAAGATGAACTATCGGTGGCTTTGCTCGGTGCAATTATTGTTCTTATCAATGCCTGTAATGTTGAGCAACTACATAATATCCCCGAAAGTGTTTCTGAAGCATTCCTGAGCCTTCTAAAAGAGATAAGGGCAAATGCTACTCATCATTTGGTGATTAGAGGTGATGTGAAATCTAATGTAGAAGGATGTGTTTGTAAGAGTAATGTTGGAGTTAGTGATCTTGCCGAAAGCATCTTCAGGCTTTCCATTAATGCTTCACAACTTAGTGTCTCTTTGCCATTTGAAGTGGTCCAAAGAGGTCTTTTTGGTACAAGTGGTTCTTGTTTTGAAGATTTTCTCTCAAATTATTGGGAAGTTTCACCTTTTCTTCTAACAAGGACATCGGAGGATCACAACGTGAATGATATGTTTAGCCCATTTATACAATCTTTGAACTGGAATGGGAGTGTTCCTTCCCTACTTCATTCAATCCTTCAAGATCTCGTGTCTTGTTTTCCCATTGCTTCAGAGGAGCAAAACATCCTCAATTTCCTAAATGAGGTGAAAGATAGACTAGGTTGTCCTATAATCTACCAGCAGGATATACGGGTTGTAAAAACTGAGAGCCAATCCAGAAAAGAGACACATTACTTTCATCCGGAATGCCATAAGGAACCTCTGTATTTTACTAATGAAGATGTCTTAAAGTGCGAGCAAGCTTATAAAGAGGGTTATACTGTTGCTCTGCGTGGTCTCGAGTTTCGATATCAGCGCATTGCTTCTATTGCCGATGCATTAGCACTTATGTTTGGCCAACCTTCAGTAGGTGCTAATTTGTACTTAACACCAGCTAATTCTCAAGGTTTGGCCCGTCACTTTGATGATCACTGTGTATTTGTCTGCCAGATTTTTGGCTCCAAGAAGTGGACAGTATTTTCTCGACCCGGTCAGCTGTTGCCTCACTTATATGATAGTCTCTGTGGTTCCGACGTTGACTGTACAAAAGCTGTAAGAAGAGAGTTCTTTCTCAAGGAGGGTGATGTATTGTATATTCCCAGAGGTTTTTCACATGAGGCTTATACAAATTATGGTGTTGATGATGGTTCTCCTGGATTTTCGTTGCACCTTACACTCAGTATTGAGGTTGAACCTGCTTTTGAGTAAGTAAATGTTAACGTCAAATTTTTTTTTAATGGTTGCTGTAAGCTTTACTTAAGTTTACCATGGTCCCTTTTTTTTTGTTGTCTATTTTCCTTTTCGTATACATTTTAAGTTCTATTACATAAATGCAATCATATTAGGAAGATACACAAATTAAGAAAAAAGGAAAATACATAGTTTTTCATGTTTCATAAACTTTAGACTTTCTGCAACTATGCCATAATTGCATGTGTATGTATTATTCGTAAGTAGAACCGAACTCTAAAGTGAATATTTTTCAATGATTAGGGACTGAGGGAACTATAGGTAGATAAACAATCAGTGTCTATATTTTGTGTAAATTTCATTCTCGCTCAGGATGTTGGGTGCAAGTATGCAAATCAATTGTATAGAACTTTGAATGGGTATTTTGGCCTTTCCTTTCTATCATGTGATTGATAAAGTAGTCATTGAAATGTAAAGATAAAAGAAAAGGAAAATAATTTACAACATTTTTAAGTCGATCTGAATCTTTCATGAAGAATTCCTTGATGAAGAATAATGGATAAAACCTGTGTAAAGAAATCAGCAAAAGCTCAGTCATAGTAGTCAATCTTGGATAGCGGCGCGCAGCGCCCAATCCCAAAAGTGGGATAGCGTATAGCGGTATGCCAAAAAGCGGTCACCGATATTTGATGATTTTTTGGACATATTACACTAATAATACTGTAAAGTATAAACAAAATTCTATTTAATATAAAATTAGATATAACACTCAAATCTCATGAAACATAAATAAACCAAAACACCAAAAAAACAAAGGACATAGGAACAAATAAAAACTCATAAAACAAGAGAAACCATAAAACAAATAATAACAGAGGAAGGAAAAAAAGAACAGAGAAAGAGAGAAGAGATCCCCATGTCGTGTTTATCAGTTGGAAGTTAGAAGAGTGTGTTTTGTGGGGCAGGTGAGAAGAGAGAAAGAGTTGAAAAGTGTTAGGGTTTACAAAATCCCCAAAATGCTCTCAAAAAGGTTTTAAAAATAGGGTCAATTTGAAAATTCCCTTCTAAAATCAGTTGGCACCGCTATTGACTACCCTGAGCTTAGTTCATAACTGGTTTTGTAGATATTTGTGGGTCCCTTCGTTTCACGTTGACGAAAATGCTTTTAATTGCAAAACTATGAATTATGGTTTCAGCATAAAACTTTCACATTTGGTGTGCACACAGGCTAGTAACATGCATTGAGTGTAGTAAATTAGACAGCGTCTGTCCCTGTAGTCAAGCACTTATGTGTAAATCCACTGGAGAAAGGAGACATGCCATGCCAGCAATTGGTCGTTGGATTAAGTGGTCTGTTTCCAGTGCATGTCTTCCATTGACAGTGGATGCTAAACCAATGTGTGGACAGTGGCCGATGTCAAAAATAAGGCTTTTTGTTGCTGAGGATTTTTTAATTTCATGGATTGCTTGAATGTGTTCTGGAAATACTTTCAATTTTCAAAATAGAAAATCAGGAAAAAAAGTACACCGAACATAGGATGGATAATATATATGGAGAATCAGAAAATCCTTTAGAAATATTTTCTGTTAAATTAGTAAATCTTAGTCTTGGAGTTAATATGATATTACAATATCCTACCTATTACTGATTTAGAGGCTAGTATGTAGATATGCCTAGAAAGAAAATGGCCAATTGGTGCCAGTTAGGTCATATTTTAATTCTTACAACATGTGATTTCACAAATGCTCAGATAATATAATTTCAATTGGCTTAAATATATTTTTTGTCCTTGCAAATATATCACTTTTTGGTTTTAGTCTGAAATTATTCATTTAAGTTTTTAATCCTTGCAAATATACAACTTTTTACTTTTGATCCTTGTTATTTTGTTTTAGTTCCTGTTAAATTTGTTTATGTTGGAATTAGTCTCTGTATTATGTGTGTAATATTCATTTTACTTCTTTTGTAGCTCATATAGGGATCAATTTAAACGTAAACAAATATTTCATGGACTACAACAAAATAACAAGGAACAAAAGATAAAAGTGGTTTATTTGCAAGGATTACAAAAAAAATACAGGGACTATAAACAAAAAGTTATATATTTGCAGGGAACAAAAGCATATTTTAATATTTTCAGTTTTTCTTCTCTCGGTGTAAAAATAAATAAGAGATGTTCTGAAAACAAAATTCTGCATTGCTCAGTCGACAATCCTATAGACTCCCACAATGTAGTGACCCAAGGTTTGATTCCCAGTTGGGAGAAGTACCCACATTTAATGCCCAATATGCCTCAAATGGTATTAGTGGAGGGAACCTTTGGGAAACCAAAAAAAAAATATAACTAATCATTACATCTTTGTGTATTCTTTCCTATCTAGTCAAAGCTCGTCTTTTTTGTCCATAATCATGGGCAGACCTCTTGTTCCTTAGCAATTATTTTTCAGATTTTCGTTGATTCCAAGAATTATGAATAAATTTATTTTTTTATTTTTTTCCCTTTAAGTTGTTCTTGTATATAGCTGCTTTAGCACCATATCGAATGATTAAAAAATCATTTGATAGATGTTTCTTGAATCAGAAAACTGAAACTATGCATGTGGAGTGACCCACTCTAAAATCAATTATTAAAAATCAGACAAGTGTGTCTGCAGGACACCGGGCCAAGATTTCAGAGACCCATGTTTATGGAAAGCTTATTCATGGACCAGTTTTTATAGTATTTAACCTACCTCAATTATTACCCTACTGATAAGGATGTGTGTAATATTATCAACCTTTCATCCTCGTGCTGGTTTGTTGTCGTCAAGTCCGCATGAAGAGAGTGAAACTTGGACTTACTATGTTTGGTCATGTTAAGAGAGATATGTTATGACTAGGTTTCTTTTATTTGGGAAGATTATTTATCCATTACGTCTTCCTATAAATTTATCATTTTTATTTTTCTGTTTGATTTTTCTTTTACCTCAATTGTATTTGATTGCTAGATTTATGTTATGTTTGAATTCAATTTCGTAATTGTACTTGCAATTGGGTGAGGCGATTGAAGAGACCTTAAGCACTATAGGGGCGGACAATTTCTTAATGGTGCATCACTGCAAATGAAAGATTGAACTGGCTACATAGAGTTCACAATATTGCAGCACATGTTAAAGAAACTTGTTATCTTTATGGTGATTTAGATATCTGGTTTCGCTCATTCTATATCATTCTAAACACAGGTGGGAAGGAGTAGCTCATTTTGCTCTTCATTGCTGGAATGAAAACCAGAGAAGACCTTGTTATGGTTGCATTAATTCTCTGTCTCAAAAACTTGATCTTGTGTCTGTTAATCTTTTACATGTTGCCATTGGGATTATTTGCACTTCTAATCCTACTTTTCGGAAAGCATGCTTGACTGCTGCAGTTTCCTTGCCGCCAGATGTTCATCACAGGCTTATTCAGAAGCAGAGAACGACTTTTCTCCACTTGATTGATAAAATATGTAATGAATGTAGATTTTCGGAAGTGCTGAGTAACATAGAGGTTGCAATTCAGAAAAATAAAGATCCATTTGAGCAAGTCCGATGGCTTCAGGTTCTTCATATGGAAAAAGAAGCTAGAAGTGGATTCAACACAGAAAAATCTTTCAATATTGAAGATTTATGCTCTCTGTGTGCCAAACACAAGGATAAGTTAGAAGCTGCTTTTCTAAATGTGAAGTCTAGGTTTTGTAGTGAGGTGGTATTTGAGGATGTTGTAACTCGTCACATGATGCTTCTTCAGAAATATAAAAAAACAAGAAGACAATATATTAATGGAATGCTTTCACTTCATGATAAATTGTAATACTGTTTTTTTCTTTTTTTAATTTTATTTCAATTTTTTCTGCTTTGGGGAAGAATTACTGGATCATATTCACCTAGTGGAATGCTTGACATCAGTAGCGTCTTACCGACCAGCTCATCAGTTTTTCTATGTTTCTGTGAACTATATATGGCTTACAAGTTATGTGCCAATGTATTGGTCAAACTAGATGAGCAAAATGAATCATGTAATCAGGTCCAGTGTATAAACAAAACTTTTTTTTTCCTCTTCCCACACACAGGGCATTACATTTTATATATTGGTAAGAACTAGAATACATGTCTGCATATTTCACAAATGAAAATTAAATCTGCAGCCTATGGTTTTGGATGCTTAGGAGTTGGATGAGTTGTTACTCCATGATAATCTGTATGATAGACAAGATCATGAGGACTGTAACTGTTGCCGGTAATTTTTAGTGTTGTGAAATCTGCATTAGCAGGAGTGCTTTCCATTGCCTCATCCGATACCTGCATGTTATGCATTCATGTTATGAAATGGAAGCAATAAGGAAAGGGGCATGGTGGACCTAAATTTCCTTTAGTCAAGGAAATCACTCGTTGAAAGGATATCTGCTGATGAATGAAGATCGTACAACTCGTATTATGATGAAATAGAATATGAGCCATTCGATCTTTAGCAAATGTTTGAGATACATGATTTTTCATGTGCAGTGAATGTAAGGTGTATGAATGCACTAAGGAGGAGCAGTCTTGCATAGGAAATTTGCTTGTTGTAATAGGGGACAAACATACCTTTCACTATTTACTCTTTAAGAAGATAAGTAGGGGACAAACATACCTGAGTTTCATGTAATTCGTGGTTGTGGTCATGTTCAGGAGCGGACATGCTCAACTTCCTTGCTGGTGCAAAATCTAGAGAATAGCTATAGCTTGTGTGTTGGGAGATGGAATACAAAGAGAGTGTGAGAAAGCAGCATAAAAGAAAGATCGAAGAACTCATCATGTGATGAAAATCAGGTTTGCTATCCATAGGGGAAGTTGTTGCTGCTTCAAACATTATATAGAAGAGCATGGGAAGTGCATCAGAAGGAAGTGATGGAGGGAGAGAGAGAGAGAGAGAGAGAGAGAGAGAGAGAGAGAGAGAGAGAGAGAGAGAGAGAGAGAGAGAGAGAGAGAGAGAGAGAGAGAGAGAGAGAGAGAGAAAGGTGGATGCAATTATTGATCAAGGAGCTGGTAAACATGTTTTGACATGCGTACCCACGGTTCTAGTGGTTATGTTGGACTGTTCTCTCTCTCTCTCTCTGATATTATTATAGTGAAAGAGATCTATTTTGATGCCATACGAAACCATACTGCTACATCATCAACTCATGTCTTGTCCTTAACAATAAAGACTGGCTGTGATATATCATCCTTTGGCTGCTATATCTCAGTGATATCTTACCCTCTCTCAATATCTTTGTATAGTTTCTTATTATCTTCAGACATTTGTTTGTTGCTGTGATTTAGTCAAGGCGTATCCTCTTAGCTCGGAATCTCCCATCCTTTCAACTACTGCATACCTCAATTATATTTCATTTTTAGTTGGAAGAAGTGTTCAGCAACTAACAATTATTTATTAAGGAACTATGAGACATGTTTTGACCAAACTGCACTTGCTATGCTAACTCAATTCTATCTGGTGTAGAAAGGAATATTTGGTTTCCACAATTGATTCAGTGCATCTTTGGATATACAGTAGGTTTGACAAAATCAATGTAATTTTGTTACAAAGTGAAATTTTTGCCACCGTAATTATGTCAAACTCATCGCTGATCCAAATGTGCACTTAGTTTACCTAAAGCAAGTAACTGGATAGTACTAGTGAAGTGACTGCAGAGTTGTTAAATTTGGATGCAGAATCCAATTGTATCCACTTACATATATTCTAGATCTAATATCTCTGCAGCTAGTTTTATACAATGTCAAGAACCAAACTAACCCAAGAGGTCAAGCTAGTGAATGCTTTCAATCATTGAGGGGCTCGCGATTACCAGTGCAAGTAAATCACAATCTTCTATTGACAGTTATGTCTAGATTGAGGTGCAAGATTGGTCATGTTTATGTTTTAAGTTTTTGTCAATGTGCCCCATTTGAATACCAAAAGGGTTTGGGGTAACAAGACATCTCAAATGTTATTAGTTTTTTTTGAGGAAGCTCAAATGTTATTAGTAACAACATGAATGAAATGACATGGGAACAGTTCCACTGATTTGATGGATACATTACATATTAAAGTTGAATCAAAATGGAAGCTCTGAACAAATGTATGATAAGGAAACAAAAACCACCTGTTTTGACCTCCAGTTTTTTTAATTTATGACATTCCATAATTTTTTTGGTGAATTGATAAATTGTTCCTTAAAATGGTAAGAACCAGTAAAAATAGTTGTCTATCTTCTGTGAATTGACAAATATATCCTAAGAGTGTAATACATCCTTCAAAATGACCCTTGTACTAACTATTTTCGTTAAAGACTACGACGTGATAGGTTAAGTGAACAAGTCATACTTCATGTTGATTCCACGTCAATATCATCTCACCGGCAGCTAATGTATCTATGCAATTTAGATAATTTTGGGGGAAATTCGTCGGCAATTGCAATTATATATGGACTAATTACATTATATATGGACTAATTATTGACAAATTAATTTGTGAGATGTATAAATTTTATAAGCAAATTAGCCCCTGGTGATGTGACATTCATGTGTGATCAATATAGGCCACATTTTTAGTTAATGTCTCATGTTATGTCGTAGACTTCAAAGGTAAGAGTTAATGGACAACTATTTTGATTAACACTATATATTTTTGTTTTTTTGAGGGAGCACACTTTATAATTTAAGAGGTGTATTTTGCAGTTTTTAAGTATAAAGGACTATTTTGATTGATGCTTACAATTTTAAAGATGAATTTACCTATTTACTCCATATTGTTTTTAGCAAGGAATGTAACCCTCAATCTAAGGAATGAACACTTTTACACGCCATATCAAGATTGAAAGATGAAACAGAAACATCAAAACATAAATTTGGACAGTTTGGGTCTACACCACATGGATCAAATTAACAGTCGATTACCTAACATGGTCAGAGGATGGGAAAGTGGCAACAACACACGAGCCTTCATGGCCCAAAGTTTGCTAATCAACTAGCAAAATATCAGGATGATCTATCTATCTTATTTCCGTAGGCAAGGGCCATACACTAATAGCAAGATTGATTGATTACTTTCGGACGCTAATAGTAAAACTAGCTGTTTCATTCTCTATAAATAAGAGACAATATTTGTCAAAAAAAAAAAAATCTATAAATAAGAGACAATATTTGTAAAAAAAATAAAAATAAAGAAATAAGAGACAATAAATTTGCATTTGATAACACAATCGCAGATCATGACTCCTTCATACTACCCATTATGGATGACAACAAAATCTGCACTCGCGGGTACTCGAACAAAACCCAATTTGACAGTTTTTTTTCCATTTGATTATATTTGAGTTTTTACCGATTTTAAAATACTGGTATGAGACGGGTAACGAGGGTATATGTATCCATCTTAGATCCATACTCAAACCCGTCCCAAATGTAAAAAATCAATTATTATCCATTTTATACAAATAGAAACTCAAATCCTACATAAATCATTTCACTTATATAGCCAGAGTTTCAGTTTGTCAAACGACACTCACTTCTACGATTTCTATCTCTTCTCCTTCCACATCTTACACCCTCGGTCTCTCTTCTCCATCACCACAATCATTGGTCGTCATCATCTCTTTGTTGTATAATGTATTACAACATTGTGTCTAGAATGAAAAATACTTCTTTTTTTATTTAAATTTTTTTATGCACTGCGACGATACTCGTACCTGTCAGAGACTGAATGAAATTCAGTTTCTAATCCTCGTTGAATATAGGTAGGATAACGAGTAAGTATATGTGAATAAGGTATGGAGACGGGAAAGGTAAAACCCGTCTCTACCCAACCCGAGTAACCACATTCTTAAAAACCTTTACCATAGATAAGGAATCACGTTTCAATCAAAGACAATAGTTATAATAGCCGCTGTCAACTCAACTTCAAAAGCGGTCACATTTCTCATAAAAAATAATAATAACGAAGCTCTAAAATACCGTATAGTATCATCATATATACAATACAAAATGTTGGGGAGGGTTATTTCTTCATATATGCAATGAGCTAGTTAGCATTACTAGCTCGGCACTATTTTGGCTGCCATACCCTTTGCTGCTTACAATGAAAGCATCATTGGTTGGTAGATAGGTGGCTGTGCCGCCAGCTGCTAACAAACCATTCCTGCTATATATCTTTACACTTGATAGATTAAGAATTTAAGCTGGCTCTTGACGTATGATTTTTTTTGGTGTGAACTGGGTCCTCCAGATCTATCTGTTGAGGTTAATGCCTGAAGACGGATAAGATCAATAAGTGGCAAAATTTCACTATATAGTTATATATTTTCTTAATTTTTAATATTTTTGTTGAATGAGCTTTTAATATTATTATTAGTAGTCAATTTGAATGGGCTAATTTAGTTTCTTCGAGAAGAAAAAAAATTATTAGTAGCATGCAGACAGACATTGTCAATCCACTTTTTTTCGAATAAGAAACATAGCTGGTCTTCATCGTAGCAAAAATTTAATTGTAATTTTTGGATTATATTAAAAAAAAAGTATATATTATGATGTAATTCTTTTATCACATTTTCACATCATATTGCTGCATTATATCTTTCAAAATCGTGTAAATCAATTAGGCATTCTCTCAATATAATTTTTTTTCATTTTCATGTCTCGTTAGTCGTTACCTTTACAATTTATCTTTTTTTTTTTTTTTGAAGAACTTATATCATATTTATTTAAAACCACTCAAATTAGCTATCATATTCTTTTTTATGTAATCAAACAAATTGGTATATATCCCTGTAAGCTTAATTCAGTTGATAAGGACAATGCATAATATATGCAAGGTCCGGGTTCGAACCCCGGACACCGCCAAAAAATAAAAACAAATTGGTGTATTCTCTAAACTACCAATTTTCTTCATTTAACTTTGTACGTGTTTCGGTTTTACAAGAACATACATTGAATAATGATATTTTTGAAATAATAATAATATCAAATATTTTCTTTTTTTTTTTGTATTGAGGAGGAATATAGTAAAATGTCCTTCATTGTGTTAAAAAAAAACGCATCACTTATTTTTTGCTAAATTGAAGCAAAGAGGGTGTAGGTTACTAGGTTAGTATTTTAATTGAATAAATGTATTAATTGTATTTTTATATTTTTTTCATAAACAAAATTAATGATTAAATGGGTTGGTTTGGAGGTGTTGACTTGAGATCTTAGAGTGTGCTTTTCCGCAAGATCTCAAGTTTGATTCTTCTCGGTTCCAATCTATATGAATTAGTTTAACTTCGTAAAAAAAATGATTATTTTCGTCCCGTGAGCATAACTCAAATGATTATTTTCATCCTAAGGTATCTGAGTTCGAACTTCGAATTCTCCACTTATTTACCTTAAATGTAAATTTATAGCTACTAAACTACTTGATAAAAAAATAAATAATTATTTTTGTGAATTGGGACAACTGAGACATATGACCACACATAGTTATGACGGTTCAATGAAAATTTCTACATGATAAACATATTGTGTATGGTTATTAATGACTTAATTGATTATCCGATTTCCTTGACTTAATTCTTTATATTAAAGTGGTCACATATATAAAAAAAAAAAATCTCAATGTGGTTCCTTATGTATTCTGCCATTACATATTTTTTTATTTTTTCTGAAAACTCGGTATTCGATTCAAAGATCGACTAATCCGAGGAGACCAATCCCACCGTCCACTTGCGGGGGTCCCATTCTAAGCCAAAGCAAGCTCTGTATGGACTTGCCCACCAAAATTGACACCAGAGGGAATCGAACCTGAGACCTTGAGACACTATCCTCTCCATCAACTTTTAACTTTAAATGTCTAAGGTGGACCAACGTTTAAGGTGGTCCACCATAACTCTTATTAATTTTTTTAATTTTAAGTGTTTGATCTTCTTTTAAACAGGTAATCGTTGAATCATGTAGCTCTATTATATCCTACAACAAACCACCAAAATCTTTTTTTTTTTCCTTTTCTTCATCTTCTTCATCAATCATACCAAAAAAAAAAATCAACGATTCATTCATAATTCTCCTGATATATCTATCCCAAAAATCAATTACTCATTCTCTCAATTAAAAGAAATCATCCCATTTTCTCATTTATTTTTTACATTTAATAAATTTTTCGTCCCTAAAAATTCAACGAATTTTGATTTTAGTCCCTAAAAAATTAAACATAATGTTTTCGTTCTCGCAAAATTTTTTATTTTGTTTTTGGTCCCTAATGGCCAATTTATGTTATTATGAATGTCAAGATTATGAGTCTTTTATGTTCAAAATGTGTTTGTGTTATGTCCGTTTATTATGTTCAACTTTTGTATGTTCGTATTATGTTAAAAAATGATTATTCTCTACATTGCATTTAAAGATTCGTGAAACTCTCTGACCTCTCTCTCCAAACCAACTTTCTTTCACCTCTCTGATCCACCCTCTCTCCCAATTCCAAACCATTCACTCAAGATGTAAACCTTTGCCGACGGTGGTGCGATGAGTGGTTCCCCCTCTCCGCGTCACCTCTTACCCCGGCAGGGATGTTTAAACACCAAATCTTCTGGTGATTGTGATGTTCTCTATGGTTTCCTTCCCAGTAGCCTTTGACGCGCCGATGAGTTTGAGTGTTGGTTTGAAAATGCGTTTGTGGTTGTTTCACAACCAAATGTGTTGGATCTATTATCCTGGTTGGGTTCGCTTGATCAACTGTTGTTTTTGTGATGTGAGCTTAGTAAGCGTCGGCAAAAGCTTGGTCTTGGTTTTCAAGGATCTGGTTGGTTTAAAGGTTCGTTTGAAACAGCAGTGGCTGCAGCCACGCTATCGTCGTCATTTTCATAGAGGGCTGAATCTATTGATTTGGTTCTGGTTTCGAGTTCAATTAGTTCAATGTTGTTGGTTGAAAATCCTTCAACTTTGGCTTGTATTATATTAAACGTATTATATTATTTGTTCTCCTTCATCGATTCCAACACCACACACTTTTGAATTGCATTTTATAGGATCAGATATGATACCAAACATTTTTGTATTTAAATAACACACCTCATAATCCTAAAACAAGTAAATAAGAAGTGTCTTGCTAAAGAGTACCTCCGAGACACACTTTAAGGATTCCTAATAAATAAATTATTCTTTAAAAAAGTTAAAGATTTCAATTTTCAATGCAATAATTATATAGTTTTTATAAAAAATTTACACTTTAAATGTTTAAAGAGTGTCCGGAGCACCGTTAACATTTCCTAAAAAGAAATGGTAATAAGAATGGGGTGTTGTAATTCCAAAAATGGAAAAAAAATTGAAATGTTGTAAAACTAAAAATGGAAAGTGAAAAAAAAATGAAAGTTAGCTTCTTGTTTTGCCGTAACAGGTAGGAATAAACAAACATTTTAGATTCTTGTCGAGTTGTCGTTTGTTAATGCACATGTTTGTTGCAAGTTGCAAATTACAAGTAGCTGCATAATTATATGATTATTAAAGCATTTGCTTGAGTAGTGGGGATCAGTCTCTTCAATTCCACCCTCTTAGAGTGGCAACATATAGAGAACAAATTAATGCATGCCTTTCAATGTTAACACCATGCAGCAGTTTACCTTTGCCTTAGGTAATACTAGTACCATTCGTTTCATCACATTTTAGCCGTTTCTTGAATAATTGGCTATTGACAATTAGAAACTCTATAATTAATTGATCATTAGTGTGGTCCAACCTCAATAATTACCAATTCTATAACAGCCCGTAATTGAATTAGCCCAAATTTTTATTATAGGGGGGGAGTTTTTGCTTGCTCTGCGAGAGAACAAGATTATTCTTGGGGAAAGTATATTTACCACTGATTAATTTTAAACAAACAAATCATTGTAAAAAATATATATAAACAAACAAATGTTAGGTCATAAGCTAAAATCAACGATGTCCTGGAAGAAATATTTTGTTTCCAAAAAACGAAAAAAAAAGACTTATTATCTACGTCATTTGAAACTGAGAGTTATACATAATTAAGGACGGAAATAGTAAAATCAATGGCAAAGATGTTTCCTGCAACATTAGTTTTTTTTTTGAACAAATAAAAATGGAATATTATAAATAACCAAAAGCGATGCACCCCGCACAAAGTTCATGCAACATTAGCTAAGTAAGGATTTGTTTTAGGAATGTACTGATTTTTTTCTCTCTTCAGTTTGGGTCTATGTCAACTAAACAGTTGCTACGTCACTGTCACAAAATTTAGACCAATATAATTCTATTATCTATTAATACTATGTAGTTTGAGTCAACATTTGAGGTTAATCTTTCGGTTTTTAAGAAAAAGACCCTTGTAAGATAATATAGTCTGGCTAAGAATTGTGTCATCAAAGAATCAAACTCGGGTTCTCCTAAACAATTTATTTTGTAACTCTAAAATAATTCAAAAGCAGACATTTAAACTTTTTTAAATTTAAATTTTAATAAAATATCACATTTGCTCCATTTTTAACAAGACAAAATATAATATATCAACCACAAAAAGGTTTTACCTAGTAATAATAGTGAACAAATAGAACTCAAAGTTACATACAATACCACAACAAAGAAACCAACAAAGCACATAAGCTAAGTGGTTAAATTAACAGATTCACGCACCAATGATTAAGGTCAAAAGTTAACATTGGACTTTTAGTTTTCAACCATAAAAAAGATTATAACTTAACTTTATAAAAAATATGAACAAATGATACTTTATTTTGTTTGAAACAGCGGTTGTTCTGTTTTCTCCAATTAACCCAAACACAAACAAACTAAATAACATGAAGAGAATTTTTTATTATTATATTATAAATCTACTTTTCATTTAAAATAATGAGACACGTCACGTGGACCTTTGAAATAAAATAGTAAATAATATTATTTTCAAATATTCTTAAAAGTAATTAATATATAATTTACCGATGCATAACTAATTTTTATTTACACAAAAGTTTAGTTGATTTTTCTAAAGTATTTTATATATTTAATATATTAGTTTTTAATCAGATAGAACTTAATAGTGGATAATTGATAATTTAATAATGATTTTGTTTATAAAAAAGGACAAGGTAACTAAAAAAGAATTCATCGTAAAACATGCTTAAGAAAAATTGAAAGGCTACCTTTGTTCATTTGGGCCGATCATAAGGTAAGACATGACGTAGATTGAATATTGAATATATGAAACAAAGGAATAATCATAAGATATGATAGGAAATTAAAATGATTAAAAAACCAAAATTGTCAAATACTATCATGATTAAGAAAAGTTTTCCAAACGGAGTCATAAGTCAAGTCTAACGCATGGTCTTACTTCTCCTCTCCCATTTTATTATATATCATTATTAAATACTCCATTAGTATCATAACCACTCCATATATATATAAATGTAGTAACACTAATATTATTATTATTATTATTTGTTTGTGATGAAAACAACAAGTCGTCAAACAAAACTGATTGAGATTGAATGATCTACAAGACCATGACCAAACCCAACAATAAAATCTGTATTAAATCCACCTTAGCCCTTCCCATAAAACCCCAACTTTCCCAATAATATTTATTTGACTAATTCATACTATCATTTTCCAACACCCTTCTTTTCTACTTTTCTTTCTCTTTTCTCAACCAACTATTGTAGCCATGGAAAGTGATGAAGAATGCAATACAGGTTTATGTCTTGGTCTTGGAATGGGTGCAACAAAGGAGAAGAAGCAGAAATTAGTGAATAAACCTGTGATGCCACCTTGTTTTGACCTAGCTTTTGAGCTTTGTCCAAAAGAAGAAGCTATGAACGTACACAACAACAACAAGGGTGAAAGATTCAATTTGGAGAGACACCAATATTATCAAAATGTAACGTGTAGCACTGATTCTGATAACAACGATAGTAGAAAGAAACTGAGGCTAACAAAGGAGCAATCATCCATGCTTGAGAGCACCTTCAAGCTCCATAACACTCTTAATCCGGTATTCATTCATTCATACCAAACCTTATAACATGTTTTAGCATGTATCACAATCTGTCATATTGTGATTTTGGCAACATTAAAAAATGTTATATATGTAGCTTATCAGATTGAGGTTGTAAAACTTTAATAGACCGAATTATATTATTATTTTTTTAATGGCAAATTGAAAAAAAAAAATTATTGTCTATTTACTATTTCTTTTTTGTTCAACAATAATTAGTTTTTCTATATGACAAGGGTAGAAATGAGTTTATGCGTTAGTTTTGGTTTCATATATATGCAGGTTCAGAAAATAGCACTTGCTGACCAATTGAGTTTAAAGACAAGACAAATTGAGGTTTGGTTTCAGAACAGGAGAGCAAGGTACGTTAGTTAATTTATGGGTCCCTTTTCATTGTTGTCTAGCATTAATTTTTTTTCATATTATCTGGGTTTCGTAACTGAATATATCACCTATTTAATTTTATTTATTTATGTTGTTGACTAAGCTATATGTATATATCGATTGTGGTATACGTACTAGTATTATATATTCAATTTCTAGTATTAGTTTATAAATTCTTGTATTTATTTATTTATTTATTTATATAACACAGGACTAAGCTGAAGCAGATAGAGGTGGATTATGAGTTGTTGAAAAAACATTGTCAAAATCTAAGTGACGAGAACAAAAGATTAAAGAAGGAATTGCAGGAACTCAAAGTTGTTGGACAATTTCCGTTATGCCCTCAACGTTTATCATCAAAACCAGTGGTGACTCATAGTACTATGTGCTCTTCTTGCGAGCAGAAACCGTTGAAGCACAATGAAGATCAGAAGAATAATTTATTAATTGATGGTTAGTTAATTAAATTAGAATTAGAGGTGGGAAATTGATAATGCTTAGATATTAGATTGCTTTGTTACAGAAAGCTAGCAAATAATCAGGAAAAAAAAAATTGAAAACACGTGTATCTCCAATTCCTCACATTAGGTATATGAAATTGGGACGTTGGTTAGACACGTGTAGTTTAATTAATTAATTAATTTATTTATTAGGTGCCTCCCTTATTGATTCAATATATCAAAAATATTAACTCACCATTTCTCTCTTTTATTTTTATTTTTATTTTGATTGGAATTGTTATATTATTTGATTTAATGAAGCTATATATGCCATTTAGTCAGTACAGATAAGGAATAAGTGTTTGGATGGTTGAAATTCAAAGAGATTGATCAAACAATTCCCTAAGTGAGTCCACTAATAATTAGTAACAAGGATTAAATTGTTGGAATAATGAATCTGATCTAGCTATATAGATAGGATTTTGTAATCGATTTGATTCATTTAATTTAATCCATCTCCTATATATTCTGAATAAAAACTAGGTTTCTTGATATCTTTTTTTATTATTAATATGGTGTGTGGGGTCCTAAGGAAGTCCTACCCAAATTTCTCAATACATTTCTTGTTGACGTGTTTTTAATTATAAATGTAGGAGTAAAATTTATAGTATAGGACTTCTCTTCATGGGACCAGGGTGTTAGCTTTAACGTATAACTGATTTATTTTTAATCAACCATTAATTTGAAGAAAAAAACTTACGCGTTTTAAAAAAATAAAAGGATCGGAATGGAAGATTATGATCGCTATATATCTTAATGTTCCACATATCAATTAATTTAACTATAAAAGTACACCACAAACCTGTGTGGCTGTGTGCTTTAGTAATTGAATAATGCCATTCATCATTACCAACCCGCAAGTAGGTTTAATTTGCAGGTCAAAGTAGCAAAGGCAACAACCCATTGAGAGGAATTGCATGGGATGATTGACAAGTCCTAACACCACCCAAGCATTCTCAAGACTTAATTCACACAAGAGTAATTCTAAAATGAAATACTTCATTTAACCGGTAAATCAAAGGTTTTATTAAATAACTTTAAAAGAATGTAAAATAATACTTTAAGTTTTAAAAAATATAAGCAAATATCCCGTGAGCTTAGCTCAGTTTGAAAGGATATTGCATATTATATGTAGAGGCCGGAGTTTGAACCTCAGACACTCCATTTCTCCACAATTAAATTGTGTGAGCTCTAATCACTAGGCTACTAGATGAAGAAAAAAAATATAAGCAAATATAGATGATTAGATTGCATAACTATTACGTTGATAGAAGACGAGAACAACGTAATCAAAAAATACTCACAAATTACCTATAAATGATATCTCTTTATATTGACGGTGAACCTACCTTCTTATGGAGTATGGCTCAAGTGAACTAAAACTTTGTTCGCGAATAAGCTAGTTACTATTTTGATAGGAAATAATATATGAACTAATTTTTTAAGTGCAGGTTAATTAATTATCTGACTATCAAGTCAGCATCTTTGTAAATTGAAAAGAGTGATATGTGTTTTATAGCTTATTTTTGTTTCAAAAGGTATTATACATGTGTTGGATTGGATCCCATATTTCCTACGTTGAAGAAACAACAGTATATTTTGATTAGCTCACACGGAATGAGCTAAAATTCCATCACTTCAAAGGTTACAACCGATTGATGTTTTTTACAAATTTTTAATAGGAAAGAAAGCACTTCCATGATTTACATTGCCCGATTTATTTTCCTACAAAATTAGGGAATTGGATTCCCGGTTGCAACTATGTCACATAGTTACAGCTCGCAACTGTTTGATTTAAATCGACAACTGAGATTATTTCACTACACGAAATAGATGGTGTAATTTGATTCATTCCATCTTAAATAAACAATCGAAATTAACTATATGTGATATTGCATGAATTAGATGACAGGAGATCACAATTCCAAAATTAGTACCGTGGAATTTTTTTCATGTGCTCTCATATTTGTACATAATGTTTTCTTTATCTTGTATTATATTTTAAATTAGAATTATAGTCAAAATAGTGTACATTTAAGGACATAAAATGGAAAATATTTCTTAAACGTGTTTATCAATTTCTAGTTGAATGTCAATAAACAATTTGAACGAAATTCCCAAATATCTTCCTACCAACAAATAAATCATGTTCAGGAGAGCAAAACGTGACAAGGCTCCTTTCTAAGAAATTTATTTTCTTAAAGAAATCGAATTAGGAACCTAGTATGACGACCGTAAAAATAAAAAATAAAAACTAGTAAGGAGGAATTCTCATACAATCTTCTTCTTTTTTTTTGAGGGGATCATACAATCTTCTTAATTACCAGTACTCCCCTGTCTCATGATAAATATCTTACTTTTATTTTGAAGAAAATATCTTACTTGGAATTGTGCATAATTTTTAAGAAAAATAATTAGGTTAGGTTGATTTTAATGATCAAATAAAAAATTTCTTAAAAAAAAAAAGATCAAATAAATTTCATTTACTAATTTTATTTTTTTTGAAAAGAATTTGACCAGCACATTTAACAAGTTTTCTTTCCCATAAACCATGAGAGGTGATACATGAACATTCATATGTGGCAAACCTCTCTATACACCCCTTATGTGCAACATGTTTGACATTAATAAATAATAAATGTTCCATCTGAGAATAAAGAGAATAACAAAACAAAAAAAATGAAAAGGAAATAATGTTTCCCTCACGGTCTCTCTCCTTCGCTGTTTTTTCCCTCCCACCCTTCTCCACTATTCCGACGTCTTCCTCACTGCCTCCGGCCCACGGTCTCGCCGGTCTTCGATCAAGCCACCACCCCAACGTTGAGTCGCGAGATCTTCCGAAGGCGAGAGATTGGCGGTCGGGTAGAAAAAATTATGATAGACCACTTTGAAAATTGGGTGGAAACTATAACATAAATTAAAGTAAAGCAAAATTTAAGTGAAGAGGACAGGACAAAACCATGGAAGCTGACTAACCAGCATATTATACATTTTGAATAAGTATTTTAGATTCAAGATAGAACTTGTGATGGGTAACACTTGTTTACCCATTTCAGATTCAAAAACATTTTTTTGGTCTTACATTTCCTTTTTCGATTTGATTTGGATTTGTGTTCTTTATTATGATTTGGGTAGATGTGAGAGAGAGTCGTGGCAGAAGCCGGCAAGCAAAGAGAGGGACATCGGAGAGAGAGGTGGATGGAGGAGAGAAAGAAGAGTTCAGAGAAAATGGCACGTGAAATCTCAATTTTACCCCTGCCTTTTAACAAAATTACAAAGCTGCTGTCCACATGGCCAGATGTATAACAGGTGTACAAGGAAACGTGTGTCTATGAATCATTGATCTAAACGATACATAATACTCTCTCCATGGCAAAACATTTTCTAGACATTTGTTTTTTACAACTACAACTCAAATACATCAACATGGCAAGATTAGACGTTCATGAGAGCTATCTTTTCATCGGAATAAAAATTGTGTTCCTTTTATATGTCTTTTTTCTATTTATTTAAATGAAAATATATTAATATTATATTAACTAAATTTTCTAAATAATATTTCTTCTAAAGAAACTTTTTTGCAGATGAACTATTCCATAGTTAAAAAAAATGAAGATATTTGTACCAAAAAAAAAATGAAGATAAAATAACAGCTATTTCAACTATTTGCCTCAAAATTATTCCAACATGATAATGATATCTGTCGGACCCCATTCCCACTGTACAAGATTTTGAGACAAGTTTGTTTTCTTATTTTATTCCCATTGGGATTTCTTCCTTGGCATCTAAGCAAAGTGACCTAATAAAATCTTTAAACATAAAAATTTGACTTTTTTAGGGAAATAAAATTTGACTTTTGTTCATGTTGTAATCTCATTTTTAATTTATATCTCTAATAGTTTCCAGAAAAAAAATATTATATTACTGAAAGTTACATTGCCTTTTTGTCTATTTCACTATTTTTAACACAATGCTTTTCCTATACGCCATGAAAACAAGACCCACCCTAACGAAGAAAACACGGGATAAGAGCGTCTTTACACAACCATAATAAACAAAGATCGCGGTCACAGGACACCAATCATTTGGTCATCTCTTTCATCAGCATCCACCAACTCCTTTGGCATTGCACTGCAATTTAATAGCATCAGCAAGATTTGTATGTGGGTCATAATGGTGTGAAAGACACCAAGGCTTTATTGAAAATATGATTATGAAAATTCCTAGTTTATATTTCTTGTGGAAGATTATATTTCTTGACTAGTTCTGCTGATAAAAGTTAATTTAACTCTTTGAATTTGACCTTTTCTATCAAACTTAATTTAACTTTTTCTAATTATAGGTTAATCTTGATGCATCTTAATAATATTTTCCATATAAAATCTCAATCCAACAATTCATGTAAAATATATAACCTATAGAGAAAAAGTGAAATAGTTTAAAAAAGCGAATAATTTAAGCACTTTACTAAAATATCATCACACCGATGTGGTGAAATGGGAAATTTATCTAGTATGAATAATTTATGACAAGAGTTTTTTTTCTCTTTTACAGTGATAAAAGAGCGTATTTGAAATGATGGTCCTAAAACATGGTCCGCCTGTTAACCCATATGGGTTGGTCAGGTGATAACTTGAAATCTTCGAGGGTGCCCCTATTTCAAGTTCAATTCTCCCCGACACCAATTTATGTGGCTAATTTGGTTTAAATTGTAATACACAAGTAATTATGTACGCCTTTTTTGAGAGCAGTCAACTTGTTAGTTTGTGAATGTGATAAAAAAATACTGTAGAAGTGAAAAGTTATTTTAAAATATTTATGGAATTTATCCGTGTGTGTGTGTGAGAGAGGGAGAGAGAGAGTTTTTTAAGTGATAATAAGAAGAAAAAAAATAAGTGATAATAAGAAATAAATTTTTACTTACATAGGAAATAAAAACATATTGTTAATTGATTTATATAGGAAATAAAAACATAAAGGTTACCATTAATTCAAAAGAGTAGATAAATGTAAAATTGCATGGGACTTGGGAGACACAAATAACAGATTTAACCAAGGTCAGTGCTTTTTCCATATTGAGAAGAGGAAAAAAAGAACTTAAATATAACAGACATTAGCAAATAGAGAAGGACGGGAAAAATAAAATAGAGATGCAGTCATGACGAGAGAGGCATACCTGATCTCGTAATGGAGTAGATAGAAACAAGATATCGAGTGAGTGTGCGAGAATGAGCCCGATGAAGAGAGGTTGAGGTTACATAAAATGTAAAAACTTATACATCAAAATCTAAACAGGTCAAATCCTACACCCCAAAGCCTGGTTAATTTATATATGCTTTTAACGTACAAGAGACATTTGATGAATAAGCTTATCCAACGGAGTTCCACATCAAACAACCGATGAGATCAAGACCCTTATGGGTGAAATGAAACACAATCCTGCTGAATTCAAGGGGTGGAAATTTAACCATCAATGAAAAAGCCTTATCATGCTATTAGCTATTGTGTTGATTTTTTCATGTTTGAAGAATTGTCATGATATACAACTAATGGCACACTTTCCATTGTCCTCAATTGCCTTTCACTTTTTTACTTCTTTCTTTCCCGCACAAAAAGTAAACTCCTTCAAAGAAAGGACTCTTTAAGTCAGTTCCTTGAATTTGTCTGTTGCAAAACCAAAGTGGCATAAATTAGCTCATTCCATGCATCAGGGACCCCAGGAAGACACCAATGGCTGCAGTCCTGCCGCTTTAAGGAGACTTTCCTTCCGCCTGTTATGCTCTTGCCAAAGACAGATGGGTGACCATCCTTGCGGAAATTAGTCAGCTTTGTGACATTTAGTAGCTTAACTGGAACCTTCATTCCCTGGATCACTTCTTCCACTATCTTCATTTTCAAAGGATAGTTATTCAGGATGGACCCATTTAAAACTGGTTCAGTTTCACCGTTGCATGACCCACCTGAGTCCCAGTCTCCACCTCTGTCAAAGGTTTAGCAGCAATATGATATGACTTATGGAGCAATTAGTAGTGGTGTACAATTAGTTTTTTTTCCCTTTCTATTTGAGGAATGATAGCAGTATACTTTTTATTATTTGAAAAGAATGTGCTTGAGAGTATATTGCTACTTGCTAGCATTTCTCTCTTCTACTTTCCCATTCTCCATAATGATGTTGGAATATAAGGTTTTGATTTCGTTTACTAAATTTAGCTATTCTAAAGTGAAAGGGTGCATTTTAGATAGAAAAGTGTGAAATTATAACTAATGATTTGCAAGTCAACTAAGTGATTTTCAACTTCATGGTTTGCTATATGTGTACTGTGTTTTCACTTTTCATAAAACCTCAGCCATTGATTTCCAGACAATAGTTATAACTGTATTTTCTCGCTAGAGTGCACTCTAGTCTTCACTTAAAAGTAGCTAAATCATTTAAAAATATTACAAAATACGAGACCCTCGGTAGAAGTAAACTGGAAAAATATCTTAAAAAAACATCGATACCTGAAATGAGCAGAAGAATATCCACGATAGTAGACAATCTGCTTTTTTGGATTGATATTATTGTCGATCCATTTTCCCCATGTCTTTATAGCCTTTCTGTATGCCTCAACTCCATCAAATTTTGGATATAGATAATCACCTTCTTTATAGTAATTTATTCTGCAGAAATCATACACAGTATTTAATATAATTATAAAAATTATTCCCATTGTTTATTTTTGATAGACGACTTGTTAATTTTATGGAATGAAAGACAAACCAACACATAGCAGGGAATAAAAACTAATTTGTGAGGGAAAAAAACCAAAATTTAACAAGATAAACATGTTAGACAACAGTGTCAAATCTTGCCTAGTACATATAATCGGTTGATAGAATAGTGTATGCGAACATTCGTTGTTGCCAAGAGAAGTTACAAATATAGGTCAATAGTCTAGTGCAGCAAATATGAATCCTTTTTATTTTTTGACCATGTTAGAATTCAATAAACATGGGGGAGACAAACAAACTCGCACAACCAGTTTCCTGAATTGAATGCACACAATCAAAATATGAAATACGAAATAATTGTATCCTAACCCTCGAGCAGTTTTTCCATGAGCCCACCAGTGCCCGGTGTTGAAGACGAGAATGTCAGCCCTCTTCCAACGGTTGGACGTCTTGTCAATCCGATCTATTGACAATGTAGGATTTGAACTCCCTTGTGCATTCATACGAACTCCCTCCCTCACAAGGAAATGAGATCTCACAAATGACACCGTACAATCATAGTCCTGCTCAAGCGTTCCAAAATCTTAGCATAATGAACAGCAGTGTGCCCATCCAGATTTTATTGTCACAGGGAAATGATGGAGTGCAGCTACCTTAATCATTTTGTAAGCATTTTCATATTTTACATTTCATATAACTACCAAAATACAGACAGTACTTTATAAGTTACGAACTGATAGCTTCAAAGAGAGATGAATTCAATGTCATTTTCTGGGAGAAGAAACGAAATTATATAATAATAATAGCACAAGCTAGATTAAAATTTGCAAACATTTTTTATTCAAGCCCATCAAACCTTGAAAAGACAAACTTACAAAAAAGTGAATAGATTACTGAAAAAATATACCTTTTTCTAAAAGAAAATAATATGAAGTAGTTCATGTAATTGGCACTTTTTGCTAAATAACATTTCATTGAAAGAGAAAGAGTGTTTCAAACAAAAAATGATTGAAAAGTAAAAGAAAAAAATTACCTCAAATTTGAAAACAAAGTAGCCTCTTCCTTTAGATATTGTGTGACCATGTATCTCATACATTTTGCTCTTATTGTCCAAGCCTTCACGAAGCACACACAGAATGGACTCGAACTGGTTTCGGTTCATAGAATCTCCTACCAGCATTAGTTGTTTACCTTTCAGTCTTGCCAAAAAGTCCTTGGCACTAAACCTACAGTAATATGCGAAAGAAGTGGACGGAGAAAATGTAAATAACTAACTTTCCAGCAAACTACTAACAGCTGAGAAGCAAAGGGTAGATGTTTGAAAAACACTAATGCATTATGACTCTTATGCTATTTTTGTCATTTGCTAGACAACAACTTAACTTTTCTCACCATATCAAAAGAAGCTATGCTTGAATCTTTTCATAAATTTACCCACAAGTTTAAAATTGTTTCCACAAATAGAATGGATAATTCCTGAAAAATTGCTGGCAAAACCCAGTAGGTTTTAAAGGAACACAGCTACTAGTTGAACATGCTTTTCAGTTTTCATGGGTATGAGTATGATTCCTGGAGCTCTTCAATTAGAATTAGCTTGAAGCTAAAGTCGTGATACTAAAAATTAATTTAAATCCAAATCCATCTTAATCATTTGACATATAGTTTTCATCAGTCTCCATTTATCAACAGTTACCAGACTATCTACCACTAGTCCAATCTTCCCTCTATAATGCAGCGCTTACATTTATTCTTCATTTCTGTCTAAATAACTTAAGACTAGGGCTGGAAATGAGCCGAGTCGAATCGAACCTATCTGAGCTCGACTCGTTAAGAATTGGCTCGGTCCGAACCTCGATTCGAGCTTGACACAAACTTTTTTTTCAGCTTGAGTTCGGCTCGTTTAAAGTTCACGAACATTTTGGTTCGGCTCATTAGGTTCAATTCGTTTGTTCAAAACACATAACTTTAGGTATGGAAATAAGTAAAGTCACTTGAACCACGTAACTCAAAAGTCAAAGAATTTAAATTTTTTACCCATAAAATATATTGGAATTTATACCAATTTTTATTGGACTGGACAAGACTATTATTACACATAGTAATTGACACCGATATGCAACCACCAAATTCAGTTTTTCTTTCTTGTGTCATATGTTTCTCTTCTTATTGATAATCATGTCCTCCATTTTTCATGCATGTTCCTATGCGAGACTATTTTAGTTTTGAAATTCTAAAAAACTACAACAACATTGTGCATGGTGTCGTCTATCAATTTTAATGTGGCTAATGTTTATCCTATTATTGCTAAGTGTTTGTCTTAGTTTGTAAAGTACTATATATACGATCGATCAATTATCTATAAATTTTAAAATATTTTTTCAAGTGTTACATATATATATATATATAATCGAGTCATCTCGTGAAACAAACGAGACGAACTACATATAGCTCAAGTTCAGCTCAATTAGTTGACGAACTTAATTTTCAGCTCAAGTTCGGCTCATTTGGTTCATGAACCAAGTTCAACGAACCAATTAACGAATCGAATTACGAACTTTAATCGAATTGGTTCGGTTCATTGACAGCCCTACTTAAGACGGTATTTAACTTCTTTTCCATTACAAGTGCTACCATGACTTTCTGCATAGTACTTATACTTACAATTTCGAGTTTCTAATCAAAATCTTGTCCTGTGACCACTCATTATTATCATGATAACATTTAGACCTTTTCCCAACATTGAACTCAAGGCTCTAATAGATTATTTAACAGCCTTCTATAATGCATTCAAATCTTAACAATGACATGCGCAATAACAAGATTTGATTGTCAACAGTTGTATACAAACTATCAAGTTACTCCGCTCTCAGAAATAAACCTGAATCAAACCAAGCCGCACCTATAAATCATATGCAGTAACGCAATTTAAGAAATAGTAACATGTTGAGGCCCTAAATCAAACCAAATTAAATAAAGAATCTTATTTAGTTATAACTAATCAATCATAAACAGCTACATGCAAATAGCCGGAAAATACGGTAGAAAGAGAGATTGACCTTGGAAGATCACATCCATGAGGTTTCCAGCGCCATTTGGTATAATGAGTATCATTTCTTCCATTGATTTTGCAATCATAAGCCTCGTCAACGTAAGGACAAGAACCTGGTTCATAAATCGGATAATCTTCATCCTCTACCCAAGTTCCATTGTACAAATCGCATTCCTTCAAAGCTAGAACCGCATAATCAACCTCGTCCGTATGAGTATCAGCAACAGATTCAAGAGATTCATGATCATCGACAGTAACGGTGGTGGAGGATTGTTGCGGTGGTGGCGGAGAGAGAGAAGGTTTGAGTTGGAGATAGAGATCTGTGTGAGGAGAGAGAGGAGTGGTTGTTGTGTTGAAGAAGAAGAGGAATGAGAAGAGGAAAATAGAGAGAAAGAACAATGCGAGGAAGAAAAGGGTCGCGACAGTGTGACGGTTATTGTGGAAAATCATTTTCACTCATGTTATGTTGGTTGCTATGCGACCTGGATTTGGAAACATGATAAACTAGATCTTACACGTGAGATGCACGGACCAATTATTATATGTACTTCATGTCACATTTAATTTTTATCAATAAAAGAAATGACCAATGTCTTTAGTCTTTAGCCCTAATAATACCAAGAGACAAAATAAAGCAAATGTGTAAGTTATGTTTGTTCTAAATCTTATTAAGATCTTAGTCTTATTATCTTTTTAACCAAAATATCTTAGTCTCGTAAGGCAACTTTTATTTCAACGAGCATCTTTAATGAATATAATCTAAGTAACTCATTTTAGATAGTATATCTTTTATTTAAGGGTTTTGTTAACTAGTGTCCTAAGGGTAATGGTTAAGGATGTCAAAAATATTTTTTTTTATTAAAAACAACAACTTTTTAACTTTTATAAAGTTAAACATTCAACTTTTCATCAATTTTCGACACATAATTTATATATTAATCTTCTTAACTAATTAGCATTTCTCTTTATTTAATGGGATGTAGTCTTGATAAACGCGATCAGGAAACTTCTTGACACACCTCATGATTGTGCAAACTAACCATCCCATAAAGCATATGTTGTTTGACGGGTTATGTTCAGAAGAATGACAAAATGTTGTTTTGACTGGATCTATTTAGCCTTAACCTTCACAATTGCTTGTAATCAACTTAGACCTAATCGATCCTTTTCAAATATTAATTGCCTTGAAGGTGTCTTAAAATGTTCCCGCTCGCCATTGAATCTCGGAAATCGCATGCCTCCCACTTAGTCAAAGGGCTAACAGCTTTGAATCGAAAAGATTTGTTCATAAGCCATTAAAATAACTAATGTACGGTTCAAACAATTTCAAGCGAGTCTGGTCAACATAAACCTACTTTTGTGAGGCCTCTTTTCCATTAAAGGTTGAAAGAGATAACAAAAGAAACATATAGAATCACACTCATGAAACGAAACAACTTTTGAAAACCCAAATAAACTCCCACGAAGTAAGATGAATTTGCGAATGAGCAAGAAAAAGGTGTGCCATCAAAGAGAAGGACCAAACCCAAGTTCACGAAAATAGCTTCATACATCATGAACCCCACTTTAGGGGATAAATTACAAATTCGAACATCCTGATCTAGGCAATGCAACCTCCCAATAACTAGAGGATCCAACCTCTATGTAATCCAAGACCTTGAATTTTTTATTAAGATTAAGTGCAAAGGGCGAAGACGCAAGACTTCCTTGACTATCTAAGGATATTTAATGACATTATAAGGTAAATCTTGACTTCCCTAAATGGACTACCATGCTTTCTTCATTCTTATATTCCTGCAGAAACTAGAGCAAAATGACTTAGCCAAACTCTTAACTTCACGCATGGCTTGTCACTCTACCCCCACTCAAGGAATCTCACAAAACAATCAGCGATAAACTCAACAAGCCATCGTTGTAACCTCTCCTCCTTTCTCAGATCACTCATTACCCTCGAGGGTAAATAAAAATAAAGAGGGAAGAAGAGCAACATACCTTAGGTCAAAAATAACAACAATTTCTCCATAAGATAGAACATGTACGCTTGAAAGGTTCAAGAAAGAAGAAAGAAAAAACAAAAGCTCACTTAGAAGGGAAGACCCTCCCTTATATACAATATGTAAGAAATATGGAAAAGCTGATACATTCTTCTTAAATTGACAGATTACATATTGACATAGATCAAACGATCCCAACATTAGCCAAAAACAAGCGCGACCTCAAATATCACATCTTCATTAAACGTCCTTTAACGAGTGTCCTCACACACCATACAAAACGACAACCCAAGATACATGATTAACTGACATAATCATTACGCATGAAATCTAAGGCTCTTTTGAAATGAAAAGACACGTTCCTTGACATCACCAAGACCTCCTTGTTCTAATAACATTCTACTCATGGGTAAACATAAAATTGAGACTCGGTCACACTCAAACGTGATCATCACATGGAACACAACCCTGACAAAATAACTACCAGAAGTTAATCGTCAACTTCAGAGCACTAAAAAATGTAAGTCTTCTACTAGTGTAACGAGCGGAAAATTTATAAATAGAGCAATCCACTGCAAAATCATGTACACACTCTTATTTCAAGAAAATCCTTAAAACATCTTGAGATCATTGACTTTGAGAGTTGAAGTGTTTTTGTTGGTACATCCCACACTGATGAAGAACCACCGTCAACCACCACATCAACTTAATAGCACCCGTTTTGGCCGTGACTCCATCCGTTCATTTTAAGTGTTTCTTTTAAAGAAAAAAATTGTTTCAGTTTAACTGTCACTTTCAAAGTTCAATGAAACATTAAATTTTATTTTACCAATATTACCTTTAATTATTTATTGCGAAGAGAAAAATACATGAAATGAGATAATAAATGAATAATGCTAGAAAAAGTATAAATTATTATATAAAATATAGTAACATTGTTTTGATTTACGGGAAGAACAGTAGATCTACTATTTTATTGTAACAGTTCATTTGGAGGATCTTTACTTCTCATTTCTTAACATAAAACATATGTACAGTGAGTAAAACATAAACATAGATGTACAATTTTTTGAACAATATTTTTTTTTTGTAAAGGCTATTTACCCAATTCTATGGGGCTTTGGAAGTCTGAAACGATGATAATTGACGGATGCCGGCTATAGTGTTTTTGTAAATTCAGTTAAACTGCACATACAAATAATTAACTTTTAAGTATTTGCCCATAATTAAACTTGGCGTGATCCTAAGCTCAACTATCTAATCATCGATAGAGTGTAATTTTGTCTTTCTTTTTTCATGTTTTCTTTTAGCTTTCTTCTTGATAAAAAGAAAAAGGAGTAAATAGATAATTGGTGGCATTTATCATGGGAAAGGTTAATCCTTTTTCACTATGGGAAATGTGAATTTGAACCCTTAATATATTAATAAAAATATTGAATGGTTGAGATTGTCCACTTGCAACCCATTGGTGACTTTTTGTTTTAAAGATTTCACAAAAAATTTGACCTCACATGATAAGGTTTAATGATATTTTATTTTATGGATTATTAGCACAATAATGGACAACGGGCTTATGAGTAAAACGAAAATCACAAAGCCCAAACTAAAACATTCTATTGGAACCCCTGCCTACATGTTTCTGATTCCGAAAAAACCAAAACATTAAGTATTATTTGGTAAGGTCAGTAAATTAACTTATAACTTATAACGGATAGCTTATATATTCGTATGTCCAAAAAAGCTTTGTTTGGTAAATGTCTTATTGTCAGGAGCTTATAGCGTATTTCACGAGCTTATTTTCCAGACGCTATTTCACGAATTTTTAATAAATGAATACTGTAAATATGTTTTCTTTAAAAAAAAAAGATATATAGTTTGTGTTGTACTATTATTACGTTCAGTTTTTTTAAAAGATTCACATTCAATTTTTTTTTATAGAAAAGTTTAATTTTTGGTGACATATAGAAGAGTTACGTTTACTTCTTTTTATGTTTAACTTTTATTAAGTATAAAAAACTGAAATAAAATAATATTAAAATAAGATTTTAGAAAATAAAAATTATTTTAACAATGAAAAAACTCGTAAATTAATCCCTTACCATAAAAAAAAAGTTAGATATCAACAACAAAAAAAAAATTCCGTGATAAATCATTTACGTGTAAATAGGTGAGGTGCATATATGATTTAATAAAAACAGGAGTGTACTAGTAAACTTGTTAATACTATTAAATATTAACCTTTTGAATCATTGAAAAAAACAAACAAAATAAAAGCAACTTATTTGAGTGCCACATGGAGGTAAAAAGTAACCTTTCCTATGGTGGGAAAAGATTAAGCCTTCCCATGGTAAATGCCACTAGATAATTACCCTTTAAAAGTGTAAGTTTTATCAATTATCCCTTAATATTAACAAAACTTCAATTACCCCTTTAAAATTGCACAACGTTAATCAATTTACTCCTTCCGTCAAATTCTTATGTTAGTCAACATTACGTTTTGCAAAATGCCCCCCGAACTTGATTTTTTTTTTTCTTCTTATACTTGACTCAAAAGATATTAAAGAGAAACAATTAAAATAATGGTCGATATCCTTGTAAAAAATATATAATTATAATATTTTTCAGCTTAGCTACATTTTTAAATTGATATGCATTAGTTTGTCAGCAAAATTAGAAACTTCAGGGGGTATTTGCAAGTATAAATTTTAAGTCAAGTATAAGAAAAAAATATACAAATTTCAAGTTCGGGGCCATTTTGCACATAAGTGCAAAACTTTAGGGGGTATTTGCAAAACATGATGTTAACTAACAGAAGAATTTGACTGAACGAGTAAATTGATTAAGGTTGTGCAATTTCATGGGGTAATTGAAATTTTGTTAACTTCAGGGGGTAAATTGATTAACGTTGTGCAATTTTTGGGAAATAATGAGAAAATGGGATGATTTTTTGAGTAAATTGCTTGACTCACAGAGAATATTGAATTTACAAGAAAATATATTGATTCAAATTTTATATTAAATTAAATGTTTATACATAACTATTTTTTTTTATTTCATAAAATGTAATTGTATTCTCAAAAGTGTTTTATAAATTAATTAATCAAATTATATTTTATCATCACTCTCACACTAACCCATATATAGGCATTGTATCTCTTATTAGCGCTGACCTCTTCACCTTTTTATTTGCACCTTTTCAAAGTGGGAAGGGGGGGTGCGAATAGTTGGATAAGAAGATAGGAAGATGGGCAAGTAAGCTTCCCGTTTTAACAGAAATGGCCGGCTTTAATGTAGTATCAACTGTCGTTTCATAGCCACGGCAATTCCATTGAGTTAACCTATCATCCCAGGTTGTCTCTGTTTGTCACATGAAAGAAGGAGGTTATTACTATACACTTTTTTAAAACATTATTTACATGCGTCAGCATCAACATTACATTGATATGGGTGAAATTAAACTTAAATTCTTCAAATAATTTTTAAAATTTAGATGATTGAAAAAGAGACCATACTCATTTACAAAACTGATAGAAACTTTTTTTTAACTTAATATCTTTTACGCGCAATTAATCTTACGAATCGAGTATGATTGCAATAAAAGATAAAATTCTCCTTCAAAAGATATAAGATATTATAGTTGTATCTTCAGAGTTAGATTCAAAACCAAAACATTTAATTAAACTCAAAGAAATTTCGTAGTATCTTATCTCATCTAAATACTTTTGATAAATTGATGGATACTTCCCTAAAAAAAAAGATAAATTGATGGATACTTTCCATCAATAATATATTTAAAAATATACATGTGTTTGTGTGTGGGAATTATATATGAAAGCCACAAGTATGTAAGAACATACACTTAAATAAACTCTAATAAGCCAAGAAGACGTGTTTGGAAAGCAAAACGTCGATTGATGAAATTAAATTCAATGCATGCAATGTTACAGTCAAAACAACCCATTTAATTCCCCTGCAAACTCCTTTTTTTCTCTCAATAAGTGTCAGCTTTTCAAGCATGGTCCTTAATTCGAGCATCACGTGGTAAAGCCATAGCTACCCCCCCATATTGAACAAGAATTTTCTCTAATCTATCGGATATTAGAGGAGAGGACCTTTTTGTTAACTAGGTTGCAACAAATTCTAAGGAACGGAATGTTGCACTTTTCACTCCTTAATTCACTCACCATTTATGTTCAAAATTCCATTTGGTTAAAATAATAGTATTACTGTTACTATTATTTTGTCACCATAGAATTGAAGTGAATTAATGAGGTTTGGTGAAATTTCTGACCAAAGAGATGTGATGTATCAAATTCAAAGTCTTTTACTGCATATATCCGAGGTACCATAGTTAATGTCCCATTCTTATAACACTCTCTCTTTCCCTCACTAACAATATAAATCAATTCCTTTTGCTTCCTCTACCTCCTTCTTGTTCATCTCTTTATTTTCTTTGCCACCAATATTCACTATTTGACTCAAACATTTCTAGGTGTTATATTATATATCTTTTAAATAAGTTTAGATTGTGATGATGAAATTACAAGAAGTGATACTCGTGATATGCATTTTGTTTTGGGCTTGTATTGGGTCAACTACAGTGGCAAGGAAAACAGTTTTTGTTGGAAATTTGTTTGATGGAGCAAAGAAGAAGAACAGTAGTAGTGTGGCAGTACTTGATGATGATGTTCACAAATGCAACAACAAAAGAAAACACTTGTCTTCTTGCTACAACAACACGTCATCATCAGAGGACAAAAGGGTCGTTCCTACAGGTCCAAATCCACTACACAACAGGTAGTAAAGTCGTCAAACATTTTTCAACAAGCAAGACATCATGGAATTGACATGGACAACATACATGCTCTCTCTTCCATTAAGTAATATAGGAGTATGTAATATAGTTAAGCTGATTTAGTGTGTTTGAATTAACAGTTAGTTAGGCAGAATCTCATTGTATCATTATGATTTTGCCATAAGCTATACTTTGGACTTTTTGAGTTTCAACAAAATCATATTAGCTAAGTGCTACCTTAATTTTGTGAAACTCAACGTGTGATTCTAAATACACACTTAATTTTTGGAAGAAATGTGTGCATTTTCTTTTAATATATTTACTTAATTTGTATCTTGTCCTTTGAATTTTCCCCATTTTATTTTATTTTATTTTTGACTTATTCCTCTATATTATTTTGTAAAATGTAAATGAATTATTATTACTAAAAGGTTGGTATGATTGATAGCTACGTTGAAATTGTTTTCTTTTATTAGGCAATTGAAACAGCCTTGTATATATGCAATTAAATGATGTATCCATTTTCATGTATATGCTTTGTGTTTGAGCTCCACCCAGTATGGGCCAAAAAGTTGATATATTTTTCCCCTTTTCATAAATAAAAACATAGCACATAATTTAAAATTTGTATGGAAAGGCGTGAAGAATTATGAGAGAATGACATAATAGAACTAAGAGGAGGGGTCACGTACATTTTGGGTGAGGGGTGTTGATGTGATTCATAGGTTAAAAAAAGAAATAAGGTGGTTGTGATATGATCCATAAACCTGCATTGTTAATCAAGAAACGGCATTAAATGTGTGTCGGATAGGGGGAGAAGAAATGAATGTCATCACTGCCATGCTAGCTGCAAATATTAATTAGAAAGGGTAAGGTTAACACTCAATGCATACTATATATTTATAAATAAAATTTTATTTGCTTTTGTCTTTGTCTCCCTGTTTGTATCCCAGCAAAACCTACTTTTTGACATGAACCATGGTGCTTTGCTATTCTTGTTTACGGTCCCTTTCTCACATTGTATATCTCGAGGTTATGTTCTGTACATATAGTAAATTTTTATTTCTATATTCCCTTTTGGCAATTCAACAGAGTCAAATAAAATAAAATACTATTTGAAAAAAAAAGGAATGGCATGGGGGAGAGAGAATAGTCAATGTGGGATGGGGAAAGTATTGTTTGTTTGATTCTTCCTTTTGTTTTTGTCTTTCACTCTCAATCTTTTGGCACACTTTGATGATCGTTTTTATGGAAGGTTCGGACATATGAGAGGGGAAGGGATAACTAGAAAGTTGTGATGAGAAATTGGGAATGAATGATTCGGTTACTAGTCCATTACGATTAAATATTTAATGATACTCTATGTATAGGATTCATTTCAAACAAAAAAAAAAAAATACTATATGACTCATGTCAAATCTTTGGTGGTTCAAAGATTTTACTATTAAAAGAATAATTTTAATGATCTATGTTCATATCAAAATATCCATAAATTTATTATTAGAGTATTTGTCTAACAAATCCAAACAAGTTTTTATAGAATAATATATTTAATACATTAAAAAGTGATACACTGTCCTAATGCTACCCCATTTTGTTAGAAAGTTAAGTGCACTAACAAAATCATCCGTAAAAAAAATAAATGTTAAATGAACATATCGCTGAATAATGCATTACAACATTGTTGTCGGGGTTAGAAAAAACTTGTTTTTTTATTAAAAATTTGATTCATTGCGGATACGGGGATGAGGCAGTGATACTTGAATCCATCGAAGACGGAAATGATATTTAATTTCTCATCCTCATTAAATGTGAGTATGATAACTTGTAAGGATATAGGAATCAGGGGACATGACAATGAAGGTGAAATTGTATATAAGTTTTGAAGTTATGTGTTTGTATGAGATTAGTGTTTCAAAGCTGAAAAAAGAAAAATCAAAATTCATTTTCTTCCTCTTACTATGAATCATTTTTTTTCCTCAAACCCTACGGTAAACTTTTTTTTGGTAGTGTAAACCATAATTATTTCCCCAACCATAATAATTTTCCTTAAAAATTCATCAATTCGGAAATTTGTGAGAAATTTTAAGTTTGCAAAAAAACCCAAAAACTTGTTATACCAAAGAAGGTGAACTTGAAACTATCTTACACTCCAATCCTTACTTTCCTTGACATTTTCCTCATCTACTTACTACATATCCAACAAGAACTACTTTAGGTCCTATATTTCACTTGATTTGGAGTAAGAGCTAAAGAATTGAATGAGGTTTTGAAGCAAGATGAAAATAAATAATTAATAATAAATGGGTGAGTGGTGAATGTTGTGGGGGGAAGATGGTGAGAGGTGTCAATGGAGAAGGGTTGAAGATGGTTTTTTTTAGCTGTTAAAGTTGTTTTATTGAAAAATTGTTGCTAGGTTGATGATGATACACACTAGCAGCCTCATAAATCACAATCTTGCGATTTTGGCTCTCTAAGTGACGTGGGTGTCACATATACACTGAGTTGGTCAAAATTGGTCTGGGGCTAAAAGTGCAAACTGAGATAAACATAGGAGGCTAATTTATGGCTAATTTGTTATTATTTTTTATAGGGAGCAAAACCGCAAGATTGTGATACTTAGGGGGCCAAAGCTACAATTAAGCCAAAAAGATAATATTGTAAGTGAACGAAAAAACTTAAAAAACTATTAGGACAAATATATAACTTAGACAAGGGACACAGATTCAAAATTGCCAAATTTATGCCAATAAGAGTTGATTTTCATACACACATATATACACATAGTGAATAATCTATTCTTGGTTTGAGCCTTCAAACATTTAACTTCTTTCTTTGAACTTCAAGGTTACAACTCCTATTTGACATAAAAATTTGGATCCATGATCTTCAAATATATTGGTGCTTTTACATTATTATAACGTAGAATCACTAGCCACAGGAGTTTGTAAAACCTCAGATATGACTTCCCAAGAATGATTCTCATCGTCCATTACGCGCCTTCGATCAAGGAAAGCTGGCCTCATTGGTGTTGTAACCATGTCAATTTTAAATGTTAACAATGCTACAATCTGTGACATAGCAGGTCTTAAATCTGGATGTGGCTGAAGGCATAAAAAGGCCACATGGAATGCTTGCATAACATCTTTTTCTACATATCCTTTTTCTATCAGCTTTGGATCTATAAGTTCCATTACCATTGACTTCTCATAAAGTTTCCATGCCTAAATATGAAGATTCACAGAAACATTAATCTCCAAGCTTCTTATAAGATATAAATCGGTTCAAATTATAATTAAAGTTACTTTAGAAATGAAGATGAGAAATTACATATTCTGGTAGGTACTGCATATCTGATGGTAAAGTGAGATCTGTGTTTCTTCTGCAGCTGATGATTTCAAGCAAAAGAACTCCAAAACTATAGATGTCTGCCTTTTCAGATAATTCTCCTCTAATTGCATATTCAGGAGCTGTATAACCTCTAATCATAAGAGACAAAAAGAGATAAAGATCAATAAAAAATTTGAAGTGACACGGACACTGAGCACGACACTCACATGTCTAAAATAAATTATTTTAATGTAATCTTATGTGTCGGTGTCTGAATCGTGTCAATTGAATACAGGACTTACAATGTTCCGGCAAACTGAGTGCTAAGGTAAGCTTGGTCTTCAGGGAAGAACCTAGCTAGTCCAAAATCTCCAATCCTCGGCTGAAACTTTTCGTCAAGAAGAATGTTGCTTGCTTTAATATCTCGGTGAACAATTCTTACATGTGAATCCTCGTGAAGGTATTGCAATCCTCGCGCTACTCCAAGAATAATTTGGAATCTGGTGCTCCAATTAAGAAATTCATCACTCTTCCCTGATCACAAAGAAACATCAAGCGTAACAGTTATTTAAATTGAACAAACTATATTCAGTTCCTTCATAACTTCAAGGAAAATACTATTTCGGAAGGATACGATGTATAGTATAAAGATATAGAAAGGACATTGGGATATATACCATGTATAAAGAAGTCCAAACTTCTGTTCTTCATGTATTCGTAAACAAGTATTCTTTGAGGTCCATCTGAGCAACATCCGAGAAGGCGAACAAGATTTTTATGCTGGATGCTTGTGATCATTCTAACTTCTGCTAGAAATTCTCTTTCTCCTTGGTGAGATTTGTCAAGAGACAATTTCTTACAAGCAACTAGCCTTCCATCTGCCAACTTTCCCTGTCAAAACACAAGTAGTCCTCAATAAGTACATGAACTTATATGAGCCTTAATTACCAAAGGTACAACTGTAGAAAACTCAATTCCATGTTGGTTTCCCCACGTTATTTGCTGCTTCTTAAATTTGATATTATGTAATATAATAGTAACATTGGTGCATCATGATTAAGAATTTAATCAAAACGAATCTCTTGCGACATATCTATTTGTACATGAATTTTATTTTGAATCTTGATTCATTATAATAAATCACTATCTAAACTTATTGCAGACAACTACTTCTTTGTCAACTTTGGTTTTGCCATTTGATATATATATGACTTGAATCTTGAAGTATCAAGGCTAGCCTTGTAATTTTGTTATGTAACGTGATTATTACTTAAAAATGGCGTACTTTTATTGCAACGTAACTTACGATTCATTCTAAGGTTCCATTCACGGTTTATAAAATCTTCATTTGATAACTACAAAATTGTGTATCAAAGTAAGTATCATTAGATTTAGTACCTATATTATACCTGATAGACAGGGCCAAATCCACCACTTCCAAGAAGATATCTGCGATGGAAATTCTTGGTGGCTTTTCTCAATGTCTGGAAATCAAAGTAGCTAATTGTCCTAAGATTCCCACTAATGAACTCCATGAATCCTGTATGCATATAGAAACTTCAACACAGATTGATATTTACAATGCTATGTTACATGTATAATGTCAAATATACTTCATAGTTTATGCTTTATTAAAACTACCTGACTGTTGATTAGTTGGGATAATCCTCTTCATCACCTCTTCTGGTAAATTGCCAAGCACAAATAACAGAAATATGGTTATTTTTATCAGCACAACCATGGGCAAAATTAAACAAATTATATATGTTGCTATGTAAGCATTAAATAATATTTTGTATTTAGGCTTGTTTGGATTAACTTTATCCACTGCTTAAACGCTTGAAAAGCTGAAGAGCTTATGAAAATAGTTTTTTAGTTTATTTCCATCAACTTTAAGTAAATTTTATGAAAGCAACTTATAGCTTTTATAAAAACAATTTGACTTTACTTTATATTTTGTGGTAAACTTTTTATGATGTTTTATCATATTACCTTGCTTCTGTGTCTGACTAGGTGGTGGAGCTGTCTCCTCCGGTAGTTCTTCTGTTTTGCCACTGCCACGTCTAATACGCTTCCAAAATACAAAGAGAAGAATGAGCAATATGACAAGCACTACGATCCCTCCAAGGAAAAAGTACAAAGCTCCGGAGGCGTGGTGTGGCGAGGAAGAGGATGAGGAGGAAGGAGGTGTCTCTGCCACATTACAAGATTTCATTCATCATTGATCAAAGAACATTTAACATGAACAAACTAATAAAGCTATAAAAATGTGCTTATTACATCATATTCCAATTATTACATTACATTGTATATCATTTGATTAGCAAGGAACAAAAACGAAACCTTGGAGTTGAAGTAATCTACGAGGCATTGTTAGAAGAAAGTATTGTTGTTGAAGTTGAAGTTGAAGTTGAGCCGTCTTGGTCGGTATTGACATAGCCAAATATGAAGGGGTGAAATTCAACAACTGGCAACAGCAACCATTTCCTGATGAGTTTCCTGTTTGATTTTCTACTAAGCAATTTTATGTTGTCGTTAATTGTTATCTTGAAAAACAAAAAATGAAACCATTGGAGAATCATTCTATTTTATTGTATTTTAAGGGTGTTTCATAGAATGGATCGAAACAATGTAATATTGCCGGACGACAATTCTATTGTGGGATGGATACATTTAGAATATTTTGATGCGGTCCAATACAGACATTCTCAAACCTTTTAATATATTTTCCACTAGAATTACTAAGGTAGATCAATTCTTATATAGACACACACAAAAGAAATATTTTTTATTAAAATAATAATAAATGATCTTACATTTTGAGGATATGTGCAACTTTGTGTCTGTACATAAGCACTACATATTTGGTTGTGTGATTATTTAAGTCTTACTCAATTAAGTTATATGTACACGATACACGTACTTAAGTGATTACATAGTTTTAAAATATTTTTTTTCAAAGTCTTAGCTTCGATTTTCTTTGTTGTCAATTTTGGTGAGTTAGTCCATATAAAGTTTTGGTGAGCTATTGCACTGAAAGTTTATGTGGTCTACAACACACATAAACTTTTATAAATAAGTGTCTTCGGTTCATTTGTTGTAACACACAACAAAAAACTCTAAAAAATCTTCCGAAAGATATGAACACCAAGAGGTTGCTCTGAGTTAGATCGACCTTGCTGCCTTGGCAATATCAGTATGTCAGTTGGCAAGGCAGCAAGATCTAACTCAAAACAATTCTTTTAAAACACCTTACATTTCATCATTATGTTGCAGATTTGATTCCGAAGAGGTTCTTGTGAACTTAATCCAGTTGACCTGTCGATTGAAATATGTTAGTTGGCAGGTCAGCTGGATCAAGTACAAAAACACGTCTTCAAACACATTCCCAAAAGTTTCATCACTTCCGTTGTTTTGAGCCATTTAATTATGTTTTGTACCTTTTATTTTATTTTATTTTGCCTATGTTATTTGCCATGAAAACCCTCCAAAAATCAAACTTAAACAGAGTCTGGTGGTGTTCGGATTATACAATCTAAAAATATTTAGAAAGTTTCAGATTATTTGATTGGAAACCTCCCAGACTGTGTGGACTGTGACGTTTCACTCGAGGTTTGGACGATTTGTGGTGTGTTCAATGTATTTTTGGTCGGTTGGAGCATTGTAAATGTTTCCTTTGATTGTAGTTACAATCTAGGATAGGTTTATGACTATACATAGTCTTGCATGCTTCAACAAATTCATTCATTCTCCATTTCTCATCCTTACTTTTTCCTTCATTTTTTTAGTTATATAGGAGTGTTTATGATATCATCGTCACTGCTGAGTGTTGATCGCTCATACAACCCATGCAATTGCTTTGTAGTTTATGTGGGGATTGTACGACGGTCAGCAGAGACGTTTGATATCAAATACGAACAATTCTTCATTTTTTTTCTTCAGATTCTAAATTTTGAAAATACCTAACAACCTGTTTCGGATTTTATAATCCGAATAGATGGTATTTTCAGAAAGAAAAAAAATAGGGCGCACGAGAATAAGATAGGGTGGAAAAAGTAAAGACCCTTAAATTTTCACTTATTGGGCCATAAAAATGGAGGCCCAAAAACAACTGGTTCGTTTTGGCTGAGGCTCTTTTAGCCCACACAAAATTGGGTTAGGCCGAGCAAAAGTTAATTTGTTTTAACAAGGGATGAATTGAATATGAACTTTTAAGTTGTCAGTACTTAAAAATTTATATTTAATTCATATTGGTTTAAAAAAATCTAGGTTTTTGTGAGAGATATTGTTGTAATATTCTAAACATGTTTGTAAAAATTCATTTTAAAATGTGAAAAGAATACTGAGTTGATTTTAAAAGAGGTACCAAAAATCATGATCGAAAATATTTGGGGTACCAAAACTTGTTCAAATTTTTTAGACAGACTAAAAATGAAATTTGAGATATTTATAGAAACCCAAAACTTATTTGATCATATATTCTACAAAATAAAATAGTTAAAACAAAATGTACTTCAAGTGTTTACCTCAAAACCTAATAAAATTATAACAAGGAAAAAATGTGACTCACCGAAAGAACCACTCCTTTAAGCTTGCAACAGATATTGTTGCACCAGAAGGGTCCTTCTGAAACGATTGCAGAAACCAACAAAAAACGTTAAATAAAAAAGACAAGTTAGGGAAAATGAAAACACACCTCTTGATTAGAACCTTTAAACGCTTGAAATATGATCCTTTAGGAGTTGCTTTGTTTGGACTTTTGGGTTGTTTTGAGTGTTTTGTTTTGTAGAAATGAAGAAGGATCAGTCTTATTGTTATATATTTCCTCTGGTCATATTTATAAGCAAAAAATAATTTTTTTCTTATAAATGTGATCGGATACATTAATGAATCAATGTACCTAAAAATTTATTTTTTGCTTATAAATGTGACCGAAGGAAATACACAACTGCCATGAGTGCTTATGGAAAAAAGGTGTTTTTTTTTTTTTTGAAAGGTTATTGGGAAATTTTTCACTCCCAGATGACAATTGCCTTTTTTTCAACTATCGTTGGTCAACAACAATTAACTGCCTTCATTCACTTTTAAAATCGATTTAACCGACTTTAAAAGTGTCTTAATGCTGAACCAGCTGTAATTGGCTAAATGATAAATTTCAGAAATGAAAAAATAATTTTCTTACGGGATTAGCAAATGGACTTAGGCTGCAAGCCCGTTAAGATTTATAAAAAAAATATAAAAACTATAAGTGACTATGAGCTTAGCTTTGCCGCTTAATAACAACATATATAAACATAGAATTTCAAAATTCAATCAACAAAACTAAAGTTTTAGTTATGTGGGTCAGCAAAAATTCATAAAACTTTAAAATTACTTTGATAGTTCATTAAATAACTCTAAATAGGCATATAATAACCAAAAAAAGAGTAAGAAAATTCATTTTAATCCCTAATAAAAATTTGAGATTCAGTTTGGTTTCTCAATTTTTTTTTCTTTTGTCCTTGTGAAAAAACATCAGGAAAATTTAGTTCTTGCTTAAACCACCTTAAGAAAGGGACAGTTATGTCCATAATAATAATAATTGAAAACAGACAATTTAGTCGCTATATTGTCTAATAAATAAATTTGTTTTTTTGAAAGAGTATAAATAATCTATTTTTGTTGTTTTTCTTCTTTATATTTCAAGCAAATTCATTCAGTAGCTATACTTATTCAAATAAATATGAATGATACTTGCAATTTAAAAAAAAAAATGTTCATAACATATCCAAAAAATGACGGATTCTCAAAAAATGACGGATTTTCACAGCTAACAGAGATATAGGGGCCATCCCAAACTCCTTCCAAATATATAAAACATACAATCTTCTAAATGTCATCCTTGTACTTAAGAAATATATTTGAACTTTTAATCATCGTGAATATTTTCCTAGTTTGCAATTGATAATATTGAGTGTTTTTCTGTCATAAATGGATTTAAATATACACAATTTCTTGATCGATCTTACATTAAGTTTTTTTTTAGAGATACATTAACGGCGCATTTATTTTAAGTTCTATTCGTAGATTTTTGGGAATAAAGCGATAGAAAACGATGGAAATATACATGTCTATATTTGTTACAAGTTTATTAAATTTTATTTTCGAGAATAAAATGTTTTTGTAAATAGAAATTTTTTCCCAAAGAAAATAGTGGGAATAAAGTTCCCATGAAGATAAAAACAAATTTATATGTAATTATCTATTATAATCCCTATTTTTATGGTTCCCAGTAATATTATAATGTTAAGCAAACATATTTTTTTTAAATACCTTAGAATAAAATTTCCATCTTTATATTCTAAGGAATGTTATTCATAAAAATAAATTTGGTAAACTTGAAACAAACACAACCTAAATATGCACAATTTGTATATATAAATATCATATTAAATACTTGAGGAAAGACTATATGTTGGGGAAGCTTAGTGGAAGATGATTGGACTGTGGAAGTGGATTGCTTCAAATTTGTTGCATGCACATCACGCTAGAGACAAAATTTTAGCTCTACGACGCATACCATTCTATGCATGCTTGACTCGAACAATAATTGAGTCATATATTTCATACTCGTGTGAATCAACAACAATCTAAAAGATAAACATGCACTGCAATCTGGCCTCTCGATATTATATAAAAATACTTAGCTTGCTCCGTCATAAAATAGCTGTTATATTTTTTTTAAAAAAAGTTTGGAAACAATTGTTCAAAAAAACATGAGTTTGATTTTTAAATGAACAACTAAAGTTCAAACAAACTCCAATTTAACATGGCCTCTTTACCATGGAAACCGGAGACTGAACACATAAAAATTGTTATATTTATAATAAAAAGAAGGTCATGAAATGAGTGTTAATCTTTTTTGTGTCATTTTTTTTACAAAAGTTAATCTTTTAGTTTCAATCTAATATCAATTAAATCTTTTAATTATACCATTTGATCATATTCCGTTGAGCAGAAACATTCTCTTTTCATAAAATCAATTATCACTCTCTTTAAATTGTATTTGAGTCGAGTGCAATTATCTTTTAATATTTAGTTGGAGTGTGCATCAATTAAAACTAGAAACACTCTTTTTAGTGCTATCTCTTTTATTAGATAAAATACATAACTATAAAGTAGATTCCACCATTTAATACGAGAACAATTTTCAAATTATAGAAGGTTCTACAAGAATCCACGTTAATTTTACAAAATAAAAGAATGGTTATTAAAGTTGTGTTTGCTTCCACGTTGAAAGGGTGCCAAACGCCCGTTCAAGATGAAGCTTCAATTCCGACTTCTTTATTTTCAGGTTGAAACATCTTTTGGAACGCGATATTTTTACCGCAACTATTCCAAACATATACTAAGAAGAGTGTTGAAAAAAAAAGTATCCTTGACAGTTGACACTCAACTCTTAAAACGACACATTATAAAAACGGATGGAGGCGGCCAACTGTGTGGTGAACTAAAGCAAGCCGCAATTCCAAACATGCTGTAAATTAAATGGTAGATAAGACATAAGAGGGTATCACAAAATCAATGATGAGAAGTTTCTATCCACGTATGCGTTTTTTATTTTATTTTTCTCCCTCTTTTTGACAAAGTAGATAATGCCAAACTACAACTTGCTAGTTGCTAGTTACCAAAAAAGAATAAGATCACAACCTGCTATTGTGGAATAGATTGTATCTTTGATTACAATTTTAAAGGCACCAAATTAATTTTAAAGGTGTAAAATTAATTTTGACATATATATATTTTTTATCAAAACAAGAAAAATTAAAATGCAAAGCAGGAGGAGACCTAAATCTTATTACAACATATATGTAGGCCAACTATGACCAATCTTTACTGAAACAAATCTATGACCAATCTTTACTAAAACAAATCTATGGTAATAATAAGAGCACAACTCAGATGAAAGATCCTAAAAACTCAGACATTTATAAGTGCTAACCAAGTCCTCCATTTGTGTTAAATGACTCTACTTAGAAACATAAAGTCCTGTTATCCAATGCCTATGAGATTCCACACAAGCTGTTTCATTAGGATGTGGTGATATTGGGATTTTTCTTGGATCTTGTATTTATTCTAGCAGAACTTGCTTCAGCCACAAACTTGGGACTTTTCTGTTTCTTATTCTTCCTGCCACGCTTGACTTTGCCAACTGTTTCAGTGTCACTTAACAAATACCGATCATCACCTGTTTGCATAACAGTGAGGTCTTCAATGTCAGAGTCTTAATTTTGACATATATATTTTTTAATAGAATTGATTCTAACTTGATTATAAGATTTGTAGGTTTTGACTCCAAACCTAATTTTTATGGTTAAATTTTCTATTTAACTCACTTTCATAATAATACATTGAAACATAAATGATTTTACATTCAGTTTACTTTTAATTAAAATTGATTTTAAAAATAATTCATTTAAAATCAATTTTTATCTCCATATAACCAAAGACACACTCCAACTTGCTAATGAATCCCAAAATAATAATAAAATTTTTAAGCAAAGGTGAATTTGCATAGGGCAATTAGTTTTCAACTAGTATTTGACATGTTTTTGTTGTGTTGTGTGGGGGTCATTTGGGGTCCAATTCTGTAAGACTAATGAGTCTTCTTAATGGAAGACAGCGGTATTATTGATGGCTGGCAAACTAATGACGATGTAATGTTTTATAAGCTTTCCATGGAATAGAATAGCCCACCTCAACTTGACACCAAGTAGCTAGGAAATTTCCAAATTAAACTATTTCTTTCTTCCTTTCTTCCAAAATCGGTCATTGTTAATATTCCAGTAAGTAAGACGTAATTAATACTAACAAATAAAATTGACTAACTACTACACATTGTAGAAATTGATGTTGATATTTATACAATTATTATTTGTAAAATCATGATGCTTAGCAGTTAGCCCTGTCGTTCTGCTTAGTTATTCATTGGTTGGTGAATTCTTTTTTTATTGAGAAACAGAGTTAACAAAGATTGTGATATGTGTCCGCCAAAAATGACCATGTCGGCACGTATAAAAGGACCGAGGTTAAAACATTTAGAAATGTTTTTTTTTTAAAGAAATTATTTTTGATAAAAGTTGGATAAGTAAAAATTGATAGAAATGCTATTTAGAAATGTTATTTGAATAAGTAAAAATTGACAACATATTTGATACCATACATAAATATATATTTTCTATGAGTATTTGGAGAGGAATCAAATATAAAAATATTGTCCTATATAAATAATTTTTTAACTTTTAATAAACTGAATACACTTGTTTCAAATAAAATAGTCATAATTGAATACATTATTTTGATGTTCTCAAAGTATAGATGAATTGGGTTCAAAAGAATAAGGACGGACCTCAAGACTTCTCATTAGGATTAGGCAGGTCTCAAAAATACTAATAAAGATATTTACAAATCTTTCACCAAAAAGATTATCAGAAAGTCATTTCCCACATCCTTACAAGATATTGACTCAACCTCTTTGTTGAAAACTAAATGCACTACTTCAAAAATAATATTTATGTTTTTTTATTCTTTAAAATCCAAGGAGAAATTAAATACCCTTGTTAACATTTATCTAAAAATTATGCGGTTAGCAACATGATTACTTCAACCAAATAGGAGATTTGGCTCATTAAAAGTGTTCAATATATAAGTGTGAGATAGTGATCATGTCATATATAATCGTGAATTGGATCAAAAATTAAAATGTTTTTGACGGATAATTATTCAAATGTTCGTGTCAAAATCTTTTCTAAGTTATTCTCTTTAGTGTCACAACACCTAACACTACCCATTTTTCCATGTAGAATTCAAACCCGTTTGGAAAGACCTTCCAATTTTTTTTATTACATATTGCAGTATGATTCAAATTCTCTTTTTATATGATATTTATATTAGCTGGCTGTGTTTAAAATATATGTATGATATGATTAAGCAATACAATTCAATAGACTCTTAATTAAATCTTGCCTAATGGATAGGTATCATACCATCCATTACCTTTTTTCACAAGTGTCAAAGAATTCTCCTTCATTTTAAATACAAATTGATCAACTAAAAGTAGGCAATGATGGATCGGAGTGTTTATAGGGTAATTATATTGATAAGAAAAATATTGATCAAAATATGTATATAGAGTAATGAATGTCTTCTAATTTAGCTGGAAGAAAATTCTTCCAAAACCAAAATAAACATGATGTAGTGCTAAATTGATACATAGGAGGGAATTTTGAAACGATTTTCCTCAATTCATTCAATAACTCAGAGCAGGTGGATCCCTATTCTAAGGCTTTGTTTGAGAGTTGAGTTTTGGAGGGAAAGGAAAGGCTTGTGGAGAAGTAAACCCTTGTTTGGGAGTTTTAAAAAAACATGGAAAGGTTTTGGGGGGTTTTGAAGGGCTTCATTTGTCCAATTTTAAAGTTCCCCCAAATTGGGGGGTTATATATACAAATTGACAATTTTGTCCTCATAATAATTCAAAATTCCAATTATAATTTACAAGATAAATTACAAAGTATAACACAATGTATTGATTTTAAGAGAAAAAAATTGTAAAATGGTAAAATTATCACATAAGTCATCCATCTCCTTTCCTTGTTGGTTTCTTTAACTCCCAAACAAGGGAAAGGTTTTCCCTCCTTTCTCCCTTCCCTTCCTTCCCTTCCCTTCCCCTCCTAAGCCTTCCCCTCCCCTCCCCTCAAAACTCGCAAACAAAGCCTAAGTAAAAAGAAATAGCCTCGATTAAGTCGCAATTTACAATACCATACCAAAAGAAGGAAATGGTCTTGGCTAGGAATACGATATTTCACTTCTCATGTAAATTAAGTATGAAACTATGATGCAAGGACATTTTTCAGATTAGATGTGTCCCCGTGTCGGACACGTGTCGTGTTTGACACTGACACGATACCGACACATATAATTACACTGAATTATATGATTTTATCAAATTATTAACGGTGTCGGCGTGTCAATATTCGTATCGTATCCGTGTCAATATCCATGCTTCATAACTTCTCGTTCACAACCAACTTTGCACGAAAGCCACATCTGACTAGCTTACAAAATGATTGAAAATAACAATTTCAAAAGAGGGAAACAATTATTTCATAATTACATTTTTTGTACAAAATTACTACCCAATTTTGGTAGGAAGTTGATTTGGTGAAACAAGAAAATTAAACCAGCTCATACTACATTTCTCTACGTTCCTCAGCCCCCTTTAAATGTATAAACTTCAAAGTCCAATAGGGACTGGGGATTCCTTTTATATTATCGTAATAAACTCAACAACTGTATCCGTTGAATTTTTCCATCTAAAATAATACTTGTTCGTACGTCACGTTGAAATTTACCCTATGTACAACTTGAATGTAATGAGAATAGTTAACAACCAATTAATGAAGCCATTGTTTTTCTTTGCTCAAAATTTAGCTAGGGACCTAACTATCCCATTCTCAACTGCACTTGATGATCAATTAACAACATTTTGGAAAAAAGTCATCTCTCAATATTAAGTGACACACCTTTGTGTATATTTGATTTCATTTCTAGAAGAGTAAAATTGATTCTCATTAATAGTGAGGATTTGAAGTTGTATTCAAAGTAGAATATATAATATACTATGTGATATATTTTAATAGTTTATATCTCACCGTGGTGGTAAATTGTGCTTTGAGTGAGGAGCAGATAACGAGTTTGACCTTTAAAATTTAAAGTAATATTTGTGCAAGGATGTTAAACAATTGACCAATTTCAATTTTATACTCATCTCTTTTTTAATTTGTTTCAACTCTACCACATAATTATGTATAGTTTGCCACTAATACCGTGCACAAGTTTTTTCCCACAAACATTAAGTCTAATCATATCGTATTTGATTCATTGGTATCGATAGAATATATTATTTTAAGAGTCTTGCGAACTAGTGTTTTAAGCATATACTACTTATTAATAATTTTCTTTAATAGTGAAAACAAACTTTTGAATAGGGCAACACCTACCTCACTTATATACTTGAAACTATCAAGAAGACTGATATAACCCATACAGCTGCCATTTGATTTGAAGTTTAGAAGCCAATACTTTTCAGGTGCATGTAGGGAAGAAAAAAATGCTTGTGTAGTACGTTAACCCAAATAATTTGTTCGATAATAACTGTGGGATGAATCATCCCTCATTAGCTGTCATGACCCACATATCCTACACTAAGATAGTCCTTAATTCACCAAAGACAAGACTAGTCAACCCATATCTATACTTCACTCCACACGTTTGCAATATTTTTCTCCAACCACTTCCACCACCTCAAAAATCCAATAGCTCTTCACATTCATAATTGTCTCCTCTTAATATACTCCCTATATATACTTTCACAACTTTGCATGCAATTCATTCCTTACCAAATACACTTCTTTTCCCTTCAAATTAAGTTGCTTGCTATTCACCAACCTAAACACAGGCTTCATCACTAGCTATTTCAAATGACAAATAAAATACTTATTGGCCTTCTTCTCATAACCTTTTTGGTAGAAGCATATGCTGCTAGTAATTTTAATCAATACTTTGATATAACATGGGGTGATGGTCGTGGCAAAATCCTTAATAACGGTCAACTTCTTACTTTGTCTTTGGACAAAGCCTCTGGCTCTGGATTTCGTTCCAAAAATGAGTACTTGTTTGGAAAAATTGACATGCAACTAAAGCTTGTGCCTGGTAATTCTGCTGGCACAGTCACAACATATTATGTAAGTGTCTTTCATTAATTTCCTTATATGTGTTTTTATTAATTAATCTTCGTACACAAACTGCTTAGGATGAATTAAATTGATGGAATATTATGAAATATATATTTACTGAATATTTGTTATTGATTGATGCAGCTATCTTCTCTTGGTGATGCTCATGATGAAATAGATTTTGAATTTTTGGGCAACTTAAGTGGTGATCCTTATATTGTTCATACAAACATTTACGCACAAGGGAAGGGAAATAAAGAACAACAATTCTATTTGTGGTTCGACCCCACCAAGGACTTTCACACTTATTCCATTCTTTGGAATCCTCAAAGCATCATGTATACATACATATATCCCTACCTCGCATTTATTTATAATAATTATAAGGGAAATATGTTAAAAGATTTTTTTTAATTTAATTAAAGTTTTTTTTGTGCTTCTTCAAACAAAAAAAGATATTTTATTGTTTTTGTTTTTCTAAGTGTTTCTAGTTTTAAAGAGTTTTTTTTTTTGTGGTGGCTTGGGTTTGAAATCCAGACCTTGCATATCTTATGCATTGTCCATACCAACTGAGTTAAACTCACGATTACAATTTTAAAAAGATTTTAATTATAATCTAATAAGTGTTTTTCTAGTTTTAAATCAATATCCAATGAGAAATTATGATATTGCCACGTAAATTCACTTTTTAAATCATGATTTATAATAACCACATAATATTGAATACTTATTAGAAGTCGATATAAAACTAATTTATACTAGTGACAAATGTCTCATTTCCTCTTTTAAATAGAGATGATATCTTGCTTATCTTCATATTTTAACCGATTTTTTGTGTATTATCATATATATCAGATTTTCTGTGGATGGGACTCCATTAAGGGAATTCAAGAATTTGGAATCAAAAGGTATTCCTTTTCCAAAAAGCCAAGCAATGAGTGTATATTCAAGTCTTTGGGATGCAGATAATTGGGCCACAAGGGGAGGTCTAGTGAAAACAGATTGGTCCCAATCCCCATTCACTGCTTCATATGGAAACTTCAACATTCAAGCTTGTGTTTGGACTTCTTCAGGCTCCTCTTGCTCTTCCAAGAATCCATCTTCAAATCAATCATGGATGAAACAATCCTTAGATTCTACAGGACAAGCTAGGATTCAATGGGTGCAAAAGAACTATATGATTTACAATTATTGCACAGATACTAAGCGATTTCCTCAAGGCCTCCCTCCTGAATGTTCCCTTGCATGAAAACAAAAACTATATATATAATCATATATCGTGGAAAAACTAGGTTTATATTTTATTGATTTTGTTTATCATATGCATTATATTGTCTTTGTCTTTAAAGTAGTATGTAAATGAGATTCGTTGTTATTTTGGTACTGATAAATTTCATGGAAAAAGTCATAAATAAAAATGAATTGCCGAATGAAAAGATCAGAGGTGATCTAGAATGAATACAAAATCCTTTAACTTACTATTTTGCTGCGGATCAACAGAACTCCAGATAACGCAAGCACTAATTTGTCAAGACCCGATTTGTTTGGTTCATAAGGAAAAAAACGCAAACCTATAGACCAATACCAAAGTGCATGACCAATATAAAAAAATGTTGAAAGTGAAAGGACTAATACGAAAAGTTGGAATAGTTTTATTCTAAATTTTTTGACTTTTAGTGTGCCACGTGACGTGTAATAATTGGTATACGTGACACACCGTTAATTTTACTTTTTTTAACGTAGACTTAGCAGAAGAACCAATTGCAATTGTTTTTAGTATGGATCAATGTGAAACAAAAAAAAGTGCAAAAAAAATGCCAAAATATGATAAAAGTGTCATATTTAAGCAAACTTTAAATTATTAGAGTTATTTTCCCTTTATAGGAATGAGATGAAGTGGTTGATATTATCGGATATGAGTCATATTGTTGCAACTTGTTACAATAAGATTGTAATTGAGTTGACAAATCATGAAATTTGTATTTATGAGACTTTTTTTCTCAATTAGCACTTAACCCAAATAATCACATCATGTGTCTTGGCTTAATCCCCAAACATTTTGTTCCTGTTTTTTGTTAAAGATGGTTGTCCACTACCTCAATCGTCTACAAAGTGGAAGCTACACAAGAGTCAAGCGGCTGAGACATGGGAAGGTGCATTTTTGGATAGACAATTGTTACGAGACCTCATTGATATTGAAAAATGAGAGAAACAGACGCAAAAAAGAATTAAAATGATCTCAATCCAATTTTGTGTGATACTCGAAATGAAGAAAAAGAAAAAGTTGAAGTTATTGAAGAAGATGAATATGCAATTTCACTATATAGACTATGATATTTTTTGGTTGGTGTACATACTTTTTTTGTCGATAATACACCGACATATTTCCAATGGTCAATAATGTAACGCCGTTTTTTTTACCAATATATAACTTTTTTTTAATAACCGACCAGAACTAACATTATATAAATTATATAAATATACGACTCTTTGGGCCAATATATAACTAACACTTATATAATTTATACAAATTTTGTTGGATGGATTCATTCAATCGAGAAATAAGGGAGTAATATTGGATCTGCTTCATTTTAGAAGATGCTTTACTATGTCTTTATATTTATGGAAAAATTTGGTCGAGCCTCAACTAAACACAGCCACGCTGCCAAGACTAAAACATCTCACCACAAATTACACACCTAGTCAGTAACATACTCTACCAACACATTCCTGACAAAATAGGACTAATAGAATACAAACCATGCCAAAAGGCCATGACAGAGATTAACTCTCAAAAGGCAGTACTTCTGGTAGAGCAAGCCATGACAGCAACACAACCAAGCCGCACATCGCATCAAAAAACACCAAACCAGTAACTCCAAGGAACTACCAGCACCACCAAACTGCAGCAAACTACATTAAATGTAAATTACATAAGACAACTAATAACAATATATCTCATAATAAAAACATAGATTTATTGCAGCTAGTGAGGAAAATTTCATCTAAACACCAAATATCTTAGTTTCATTTGATATTTTTCTGATATAATTGTAAGTCAAATCAATTATTGCAGACTTATAACAAATGGGTATACATCTCAATAAGATGAGATCATTGATGAGCAATGCAATTTTTGACATGAAGGAGAGTCGATTTTAATTACACTGTATAAGTGGTAAAGACATAAAACAACAAACCTATATACAATTGATATTAATAATCACACGAAGTCTTTGGTAGGAGCTGCCTGACCTTGAGACTTGAGTACACTAATTGACTATTGTTATGGAACCATTTAACCAATTGTGGCTGTGGAAATATTCATTGAAAACAATGTACCTAAATCTGCATTTTTTAATAGAAGCACATAACTAATTTTTCTATAGTGGAAAATGCTTCTTTAGAACTACTTTCTTTAGACTACATAAGAAACGTAAATTTAAAATTAATACCATTAAGGGAAAACTAATACATAAAAGCATGAGATTAAACCTCCTTCCCTTCATTTAAATGGAAGAAAGTATTCTTCAAAAACCAAAATAGAAGATAAACATCAAAAGTAACATTTCCAAAAGTAATTGCAACATCTTCTTGGTTTAATACAGTAGCTGCAACATCTTCCTAGTTTTGCACAGTAGCTGAAACATCTTCCTTCCGTTTATTTTTGTATAAGTGAAAATGCCAATGTCACTTACATTAGATGTCAAAATCCATGTAGTAAGTTCACAGTTTCGACAGGTTCATTCGTTTAGACTCGTCGATCTCAACCCCATCATCATATTAACATGTTAGTGTGACAATGGCAGAGTTTAAGACATAGATGAAAATAAGAGGGTTTTGCGAGTTTGATAAACAGAAGGAAAAAAAAAATCATATTTGTTCATGGTAAAGTGAAAACAATAAGCAACAAACCTTTTAAACCAAGAAGAGCACTTGCTGCCTCTCAAGTGTTGCAAGAACAAACTTCTGAAGGCACAACATATATAAGCGTTGTCCACGCACCAATCTAAAATTTATAGTAATCTACCAACAATCTGCATTCTAATATATGTTGTTTGCCATGATAAAATTATGCAGGTCTGACATTTCCATCATTGCAAAATTCTTATATATAACACAGTAAAAATATAAACTATCTGATGGGAACCCCTATCAGTAATTCTGAAATATCTGAGTGTATTAGTGGTGTTTGAACTCTGAATAAGAAATACAAAATAAGAACAAAGCTCTCGTCTACAGAGGATCTTTAAAAGCCAAGCAATAAACAGTTCAAAGGAAAATACCAAGTGTGACCACCGCGAGTTATGGATCGGCTACTGAGTTCAGCACCACCCTAATTGAAAAAGGAAGACGCAGAAGAAGAAAGCAGAGGAGTAAAATGTGCATGATTAATATGAAAAGTATGTACCAAGAAGTTCGTAAATAAATGTCACCACAATGATATCTGGATAGTGCCATCCAACGTTCTCTGCCACCACAGATCCCACATTCTCTTCGTCTTTGAAAAGTTTGACTCTTCCTCTCCGATCAATCTCGCTCTTTCACCATCTTTGAATACTTGTTTCACTGTTATTATGTTTATTACATATATAAACCAAGTTTAAAACAAATTTTATACTAAAAAAAATACATTCTATATAGTAAACATGCTAATACTCCCCTAGTGTTGTCAAATAGTGGCACTATAGTGTAGCAGAGTTAGAACAAATTACTACTGTTCAGTGATACAATATTTAGCAAAGTGTTGTCAAACAGTGGCTGCAACAACACTATAACGTTGTACCGTAGCAAGATTTGAACAAACTGCTATTTTCTGCTATCTGTGATTGACAACATTGAAAGTAACATTATGCCAGAAGTTAAAATATCAATGATGAGTGTACCATCTTAAATGCAGCTTTGGTGAATGGGGACCTTTGAGGAGGTTTATGAATAATGAAAGATGCTAAACGTTCAATTTTCAAGATTCATGATACTGAGTCAATTTATATATTATTTTTTATCTAAAGAAATATAGGATTCATGATTTGAATTATTAGGAATAAGAATTATATAATAGCGAATGGGAAGTTAGGAAGAGAAATGTATTGAGGGTAGTGAAGCATCATATATACCTCATCATACCCCCAAAGAGCGAGCACTTTGGCACACGACATCTTTGAAGTCCTCGGTCCTATTCCTTGCCTTTGCCATCTATGAATATCCCAAATCTGTTATCATCAATCAACAGTGGAGATTCATAAATTTTTGTATTCAACAAATATAACTCCAAATAAAAATATATTAACTACTAAAAACGACATACAGACCAGACCACACTACCAAATGGAATCTCTATATACATATAGAAAAAAAATCAAATGAAATAAGACCATTGAAGTTTATCTAGTTTCTTACAAAGGCCTCTTTTTTAAGCTATTGTCACTCGTTACAATATTTTTTTTACTTCCAATGATCCTAGCTAGTAAGGCAGGTTCGATACTCACTAAATACCATGAAGAGACAATGTCGTCATTGGAATCAACCATGCATTAAAATCCATTCATCAAACATTCTCACGTTCAAATTAAGAAAAACACAATCCTAAACATAAAGTTTACTTAGAAACTACCTTGTTGGAAACCATTGTTTTACTAAAAATGTAGCAGACTTCTTACATGATAAACATTCCTCTCAATGTAACAGAAAGGCCAGAAAATATTTCACTTACTCTATGTTTGAATCAACAATCTAATTAGCTTATGTTAGCCAGGGGTGCGCAAAATATCCGGTTACATGGTTAAAACCACATCCAAATCCAAAACCATATACAAAAAACCAGATATTTGCACACATAAATTAACCAGTTTATTTTAAAATGGTCGGTCGTCCACTTTTATAAATCCGGTCTTTTGTTGGATGTCTAAATCCATAACCATATCCACTTTTTTTACTCAACTATTTCAGGATCTATTTTTTCAAAACAGCTTATGTATGCAAAACAACTTATTATGATCTCTTTTTTAAAAATAACTTATTCAAAACAGCTTATTTATGCAAAACAACTTATTAGGATCTCTTTTTTCAAAACAACTTATTCAAAATAGCTTATTTATGCAAAACAGCTTATTAGGATCTCTTTTTTCAAAATAACTTATTCAAAAAAACTTAATTATGCAAAACAGACAACTTATTCAAAACAGCTCATTTATGCAAAATAGCTTATTACGACATCTTTTTTCAAAACAACTTATTCAAAATAGCTTATTTAGGCAAAACTGTTTATTAGGATCTCTTTTTTCAAAACAACTTATTCAAAACAGCTTATTTATGCAAAACAGCTTATCAATATCTCTTTTTTCAAAATAACTTATTTAAAACAGCTTATTTATGCAA
>Ga0315914_1000079_pt1 | contig 78727 bp, 58 predicted proteins | sample MpolenodulesMG_FD_203920 | JGI IMG/M metagenome (GOLD analysis project Ga0315914, IMG submission 203920) | Medicago polymorpha root nodule microbial communities from Los Angeles, California, United States - elongated nodules | ecosystem: Host-associated > Plants > Roots > Nodule | place: USA...
TTATGAGATGTTAAGAGACTTCGAATCTTAGAGTGTGTTTGGATGAGGTAATTGAGAAATTTTAAAGAATTTAGAATTCAATGCAATTTAAATGATTCAATTAAATTAGTTTCATTTCTCAATACTTTTGTTTGGATGGAGTAACAAAAAATTTCGTAGTCATTATTTTTGGGCAACTCTTATAAATTTGAATTTTTTGGGGCCAAATTTGGGGTCAATTTGTAAATTTCAAAAAAAATGAGGGGTCAAATTATAATTTTTGAAACTTTTGAGGGGCCAATTTGCAATTTTTGGAAATTTATTGGGGTCAAATTGAAATTTTGAAAAATTAAAACAATGAAGAAATTTGAAATTCTTGGCTTTTAGGTGTCATTTGAAATTCTCTAAATTTAACTTGAACAAAATACTTCGTAAATTTTCATCATTTTGAAAATTCTTCAAATTATTATCCAAACAATGGAATCCACATCAAAGTATTTGAATTCTCTCAAAACATTACATTCCCCCATCCAAACACACTCTTAGAGATGATAACATTAAACTCATCTATGCCTTCAAACTTGTAATGGATAACATCAACTAGGATTGTGGAATCACGTTCGAATATCACATCTCGGAAACTTGGTTATGAATCCAATTTAAACTTTCATGCTAGCAACCACGGTTCATAAGCAGCATGTGCAAGCAATGGCAGACGAACCTTGATCATCGCGCACATACATCCATAGCTAGTGGTATTTGAAGCACGATTAAAATTTGCGTCAACATTACACTTTAATCTTCCTTGGCTCATATTTTGCCAATCAAACTTACAACACCTTCATTACCATGTGTAATTCTCATACGAGAAACCTGTGTTGAATTCCACTCGTGACAATTCAACGTAGTACTGTAGATAATTTCAGTTGCATTCATTTTTGTTTGATTCCAAATCAAATTATTTATGTTATTCCATATTCCCCAAAGGACCATCTAGAACTGTTGTACAACTTATACTACTTCTCTCGAACATACATCAAGTATTATATCGGAAGTTATTGCTAGACGGGACACTCCATCGTTGACAGCCATGCTCAGTTTCGCCCTATCCCAACATTGTATGCTTGTAAGACAAGTAAAGAAGATGTGTTGCTCGCTTTCTACATCAGCACTACAAATTTCACATTGAATCGGGTAGGAAACGTGTTTATCAATCAAGCATTGACAAGTGGACAAGCAACCACACGACGAATCCTCCATGAAAAAATTTGAACTTTCGATGGAACTTTGACCTTCCATAGATTGTTTCAGTCACCAACAACCTTGGTGTTCTAACCATCCAATAAGAGACCACGAAAAAAACAATGTCCCGAACAAACTGCATATATACCATCCTGCTCCCTGCTCCAAATCAATTTATATGCATCATTGATAATTTCAAGAGGGATTGAAAGATTATCGCAAGCTACATTTGTGAAAATAAAGCATCAACCTTGTCTATATTCTACCTTTTTCTCCTTGTAGCATCAAATCATGAACCTTCATTTGTGTACAACCTGATTTCCAGGAGTTAGGATCCATCACTTCTTTTGTGACTGTAGTACGTACTCAAATATGCGAACCATTTCCAACTCTTCATATACAACCATGAGCAAGAATATGACGTGATGACCAGATATTGTGCCAATAATAACTTGGATTATGCACAAGGTTGGAATATAAGAATGAAGGGTTTGGACAAAACCTTGCTTTAGGAACTCTAACAACAAGACTATTCACGTTACCTAACAACTTACAACCTCAATTTACTGACATTGATAAGTTGAACGCTTTCAAATCACGAAAACCCAATCCTCTTCGATTCAGCAGTAATAATTTTATCTCATGTCGGCTCTGTTTGGCAATGCCAAAGAATGAGCTTATAGCGGATAGCTTATAAGCTCGTCTGACAAAAAAAGCTCTGCTTGGTAACCGTTTTTTACAACGAGCTTATAGCTTATTTCACGAGCTTATAAGCTATTTTTCAGAGCTATTCCAAGTAGCGTTTGAGCTTATAGCTTATAGCTTATCATTTTTTATTCCATTTTTACCCTTATTAGTTTAACTAAATTCCATTTTTTACCCTTTAACATTCATTATATTATAAATTAAAATACATATGGTTTAAACATTCATATATGAATGATTCTTTTTTTAATGAAAGATATTTTATTACTGTTACATTTACGCTACGTTATTTTTTTTTTGGTAACTATTTCAATATTTACTATCGCTATATTGTTACGGTAGAACATTATTTTTAGGCTTTACTTTTTTGGTACAAACTACTTTTTATTTTAAAGAAGGTACAAACTACTGTTACATTTAAAATATATAATTTTGTTTTTGAAGGGATGTAATTTTATTTATTGTTAATATATTTTTTACACTATATATGTAATTTTTTTAGACAAATGAAAATAAATATAAATTAGTATTTAGGGATTAAAAATTAATTTAATAATAATATTAAATTAATAAATTTAAATTATTAAATTTTAAGTACTTGAACATTAGTTGATATAAACTTTATTATGAATTAAAAATGTCCTTCTATGTCATTTTACATTTATCAGTTAGTTGAACCGCTAATTTTACCATACACTTCAAGTAGCTTATCAGCTATAAGTTATCAGCTAGATTATCAGTCATCCGCTATTTTTACCAAACAGAGTCGACATTGGATACCTTTATTATACTCCCTCCGGTCTCAAATATAAGAAAATATTCTTTTTTTAGGTTCATTGAATAATTAATGTATCTACTTTACAATGTAGACCAAATACATTAACTACTCAATGAACCTAAAAAAGGAATATTTTCTTATATTTGTGACCAGAGGGTGTATGTTCCACCACCCCACCAAAAATAGTTCAACGAGATAAATTCTCATAACACATGAGGGAATAATTGTAATATAGATTTAATCACGACTTCTTTACCTTCCATATATGGGCATGTGTCCAAAGTATGACATACTCCCAAAATTTTGGCAAGATCTTCCTTAACGGCATGACTGATATTGTTATTTATAAAAATTGTTGGCTTATTGAGGTTCACTTGTTGATCGGAGCCCCCTCGTATTCTATAAGAATGCTAATGAGGTGTTATACCTCACTTACTTTAGCCCTAGAAAATAGAAAATAGTCGTTAGCAAAATTAAGCGAGACACCGATGGTGATCGCCTACACAGTTTGATGCCATGGATGTCCCCATTGCTAATGGATTTGTGGATAAGGCTAATTATCATTATGACGTGCAATTGGCTTTTGAAACTGATCTGATGGGGTTTGACACCTTTTGAATTATATCACGTGAACTGATATTATTTATTTCTAAATTATATTTTCCAAATCGTTATAAAATAATTACATAAATCAAAGTATTTTATAGGTGTAATTTGAATTTTTAGGTTATTCGGATTATATAATTTGAAATATTGAAAAAAAATAGTTTGGATATATAATCCGAACAGAGACAAAATAGAAAATTCAGAGGACATGCAAGAAGTTAGTAAGGTGAAAAAAGAAAATTTCAAACTTAATACTGCATTAAAATCAAATCTTTTAGATCATTCACAATTTATATACACATACCAAGCCAAACAACATTGACGAGCGTATTGAAAAAACCAAGCCCTACATTAATTAAAGATACAGTATGATTAAAGTTAATAAAATGACACCTCACATTTAGAACCTGTTTAAGGGGATATCTTATAAACTCAATCATAAATTGAGTTGAGAATTTAAATTTTTAATAATTTAAATTAATGTTAAATGTCCCTATAAATATAACGAATTTTGATTTTAGTCCGTAAAAAATTAAATTGAATGTTTTGATCCTCACAAATTTTTTTACTTTGTTTTTCGTCCTTAATAGCCACTTTATGTTCATGTAAAAGACAAGATTATAACTCTTTTATATTCAAATTGTATTCATGTTATGTCTGTTTGTTATGTTCAACATTTATATATTAAAAAAATGTCAAAAACATATCAAAATTATATCTATCAGAGACCAAAAATAAAACAAAAAATTTTGTGAGGATGAAAACATCTCATTTTATTTTTTAGAAATTAAAATCAAAATTTAATATATTTATAGTCACGAAAACTTATTTAACCTTTTAATTTAATTTAATCGAATCTATTTTCATTCTCAGTTGCACTCCTATTTTTATTTTATTTTATTTATTTTAATTTGAGGAAGAGAAACACTCCTAGTTGTGTACCAGAGATAAAGAAAATGGATTTAAAATTGAAATTGATTTGAAAATAAATAAAGATAAAATGACTTTTGTTGTGTTGTTACACAGCAGAAGTGAAAATGCAGATACCAAGCACTTTCACAACAACCGCTCAACGCCCATTTCATCCACTCGGAGGAATAATCAATTACACTTTCCACCGTTTCAAACCTTTTTCTCCAACCAAACACTTCCCTATTCATTTCCACTCCCTTAAAGCAGCTATAACCACCCACCACGAACCTGTTGTTGTTGTTGTTGATAATGAACCGCGATTCGTTGATATTGGTTATGTATCCGGTGTTCATGGTTTTCAAGGCGATGTTCGTGTTAAACCCAACACTGATTTTCCCGAACTACGATTTTCCACGCCTGGGAGAAGATGGTTGAAGCAGAAGGTTATGGGTGGAGAAAGCGTTCAGGAAATTGAGCTTGAAGAAGGTAGGGAACATTCTGGACAGAATTGCTGGATACTCAAATTCACAGGAATTGACTCTGCGGAGGAGGTAATTAATAATCATTCTCAAGAGGAATACACTAGTGGATATTAGGCATTGTTTGGATAAAAACGCTTATGTATAAGCTATTTCTATAACTTAAGATAAAAATTAAGTCAAACTGTTTTCCTATAATCTACAGGCTATTTTCATAAGCTAACCTAGAGAGCTTATAGGAGTAAGCTGAAAGCAAAGCAACATAGGGACATGTCATTAAGTTGTTTTCATAAGCCCTCTACAACTGTTGATGTTAGTAGATAAACTCAAATAAGTCAATCCAAATAGGCCCTTAATCTTCATTTGGCGAAACACATGTCAATTTCACCTAATAGTAAAAGGAGTCAACTTTATTTAAAAGAATGTGTTTTAGTTTAGAGTGTTTTGCTCATTGCTCATTTCTCATATTAAAATTATAAAGATTTATTGTAATTTTCTTACTAGCACTATGGAATTGAAAATGAAGCAACCTTTTTTGTTTTTTTGCATATTATGTGAATTCGAAATCAGGATGAATAACTCCATAAAGAACTAAATGTGTTAATTATTACTAGTCTGTCTCTGTCAGCACTCATTAGTATGCAAAAGAGGAAACATTTTTGTGAATTTATCTTTGGATTTATCATGTTTCAAAGTCAGTTTGATGCTGCAACTAAAGCCAAACACAGATGTTACCCTTTGTCAAAGTAATTGTCATCTGTCTTTGCTGTTACTCAGTTGGGACTCTTGGAATCATAGTTGCAAATGAAGAATTCAACTTTACTATTTTGCCATGGCCTGTTTGATCATATCATATGCCTGTGCATGTTTTTCGGCTTTGACTAATCAACACATCATGCAGGCTAAGATGCTTATTGGTGCTACCTTGCTTGTGACGGAAGAAGACAAGCCTGAACTCGAAGAGGGTGAATTTTACACACATGATCTCAATGGGATGCGAGTTTTTATGAAGGTTTGTGCTAATCATGAATCATGTGTGCATGTGCTTGTCAAAAGACGGACTACTCTGCTGCTTGTTTGCCGTTTTAACTTTTTCTCAAACATCACCTTAAAATTGAACAAATTTAGTTTTCTTTGCCAACTGTTTTTCTTTTATATTTTGTGGTCTCTTATTAATTTGGTAATTCTCCCTGGTGAGCTATTGTAACGAAAATGCCAATTGTTTGCCATGTTAATTTAGAGTCTCATGGAACACGATTAATCCTTTTTCCATGGAGCTCTTTGTAGATACATATCTGAATGCTAGCATTCATTTGTACCAATGTTTCAGCATGCTAAATGTTAAGTGCTAATATTTGATAAAAACTAAAAGTGGACATTATCAATAGTGGATAACCTTAATATTTGTTATTTTGTATAAGTTTTTATTTTTCTACCTTGGTATTTTGTCACCTTCTTGTTAGTTTTAATCCTTAAAATGCAATATCTGAAGGTGTTGACCATACCTCTTATCAGGAAAATGGAAAACTTTTGGGAACAGTTATTAATGTTTTCAACAATGGAGCAAATGATCTACTTCAAATTTCACTTGATTCATCCTTTGATGTGCTTGATAAAAATGGCAAGCCAAAGCCAGAAGAAATAGAAGCATCTGGTCAGCTTGTTTTGGTACCTTTTGTTGAAGCAATTGTTCCGGATGTTGATATGAATAGAAGAGAAATGCATATTACACCGCCCAAGGGACTTTTGGAGTTAAACTTACGATTTGATGATAGGTCCAAAAAAGAAAGACGCCAACTTGTGAGCTATATTCTCCCGATACTTTGTTACTATCAGGAATTTTCATTGTTAGTATGTTTGAAGTTTTATGCTTATTCCCGATTCCATGCTACCTTTATCCGTCTTTAACTTTTTAAGGCAAATTGAGGGTTGACCGGTGTTTTGTGATTGAGCATCTGTTTTAAAACATTTCTGTTTATGTTGCCTACTTCTCTTTCACAGTAAAGCACCATGTACCCAAGAATCAACCCCAAAAATAAAACACAATTATCTAGCATTTGGTAATGGTTTTTATTACTTACTTTTTCTTCCGTTTACAAGGTAGTCACACTGACATACTTGCTGCAATCCGAATGAAGTTTCATTTTCACTTGGCATTCTACTTGTGCTATCCATCTCAATTAGATTTCCAAACTGTGGCGTTATGCTAGTGCCTAGTGCTATTCATCCCAATATCTTCACCTGTATCATTTGGATTCTAAATTTCATTTCATGAATTGATTCCCTGTTGTGATATCTATGTTTGATTGGGTGTTTTCCACCATGTTCAATTGATTCAAATTATGAATAATTACTTTTTGATGATTTTCAGGAATGGAAAGAAAGGAAAAAGTTCCAAAAGCGTCTCATAGCAGCAAAAAAGAAACTCTGTGAAATGGATCAACAACATGTATTTCAAGGATTTCAATGTGGAGAGAAAGAACAATGGAGCTTGCTTAGCGATCAGATTGTTGGTGTTAACTCCAGATTACTTCAGGATGCTTTACAAAGTCTTGAACAACCAGCCAACAGGCAAGTTAATGTACCAATCCAAAGTTCATTTTTTCCACTAAGCAGGCTTGGGAACATGAATTAAACCAATGTTGTTGTGCTCTATACAAAATTTTCAGTAAAGCCATTTAATTTTAGATTCTTTGTAGGTCTTCCTTATATACTTATTATTATTGAGTTATCCTACATTTGATCAACTCTTTCTAACTGGAGGTTCTATTAGTCTTTTCCTCACATGTCCAAACCATTTCAGGCACAATTCTACAGACTTCTCCCCAATAGAGGCCCCATATGCAAACAAAAAAAAAGAGAAATTAGTTTTGTAGTCCATTACTAACCTGTTACCATTTTTACATTTTTATTCTATTTGTATTGAAAGGTTGTTGAAATACTAGGCTTAGGACAAAGGTATTCATCTCTGCCGATACGAAATGATAGGTCATGCTAGCTTATTTTAACTAAAAGTATTCACTCTGTTTCCTTGCTAAACTTCACCTTATCATCATTATTTTCTTGGCTTTTGTGTCACTATTACAAAAGGAAAAATTTCTTTCGCATTGGCGTGAATTTTTATCTGTGTTTTAACTTCTTTAAATCAGATGGAGTGCAGCTGAGTTGGTCAGTGCCATGAAAGAAAAGCGTATAAGTACTGTACAAATATCCGAAAAGTCTCTCCTAACTGGAAGTAAAAACAAGTTGGTTAGGAATATCATCAATATGAAAGAGAAGGGAGTTGAGCTAATTTCTAATGGCAAAATGGCTATTGTCTTGCTCTTGAAAGAAAAAGAGAATGAAGGATGCATTTATGATCCTGAAGTTGTTGAAAATGAAGCAACTGAAACTTCAACGCTACGCATGCTTCAAAACTTACTCTCTGATCATGAAAAGTTTGTAAAGGTTGTTTAATTGTGATTTTTTGTGTGTTTTTGGTACACATCTTTCGTATGAAACTTCTTTGTTGCAAAAATTTACTTGTTCCTTTAGATGGATGTTGTATTATAAATTAATTTTAACTAAACAATAATCTGTTCAAAAAATATTCAAAGAGATCGTCAAAAACAATCATCTTAATGTTCTGTTCTTCTTGTTCATCTCATTTCCACTATTTTAAAGGAGGATGTACTACTATCTTCTATCTTTTGGTTCTTCCTTTTCTACTTGAATGATGTTTGTTATAATTCATACTAGGTGAAATAAGATGATATAAGTTAAGTTGATGATCTGTGATGTTTTATCTGGCTAAGTGTCTTTTGGGAGTGACTAGACTACAAGGTACACTAAAAAGCTTATGATCTGTGAATTTCCATTTTTGCAGGTTAACGATCGTGTATCTGTTCCTTTAATTTTGGTTTCCTCGGCCCAACAAATCCAGTCTTTAAGAAATCTGTTTACAAGGAACAATCACTTCGCATTCGACTCTGAAAAGGTTCACATAATTTTTAGCACCTTTCCTTTTGCATTTTGAATTATCTTGGTTAGATATGAATTAAAATTTGTTAGTGGCACATATCTCTTGCTGTGTCCAAAATTACATATTCTTAAAGTTCAAAGTTTTTGGTTAAAAGAAAATAATCATAAACTTAAGTTTCCAAATTACCCTTAATCTTGAGTTTCTACTTTACCTTGTTAAAAAAATGTGTCGTCTCGTATAATTGTCAGTATTGGAATATGAGTATTAGACCTAACCATATAACCATGGTGGTTTTTAGTCTGAAGAATTGTAAAGGATGGAATATTGTTTCCTCATTTCTCAGAAATTGAAAATTTCAATTTTTCTGTAACTTTTAACTAGTATGCTATTTTCCTTTGAAGATGATATATGAACTGTAAGTAATACATGTCACGTGAAGCATGTGCAGTGGTGCTCCATCTGTAGACATTAACCGCAAATCTGTAGATAAATAAACAAAAAAATTCAATTTAAAATGGAATGTGTCAAGTTCTTCTCTTGCTTATTAGCTTCTTGCTTTTAATCCTCTTGCAGGTATGGTTTTTGGAGGAAGAGAAGCTTCCAGTTGTCAGCAGTTCACTAGAAGGACAAAACAAATACAAGATTTTAATGAAGTCGCCTTGGGAAATACTCCAATCTCCTGTTGGATCAGGAGGATTTATTAGCTTGTTTTCAAAACATAGCATTGCAGATAATCTGATTAACATGGGTGTTGAGTACCTTGAGGTAAGATTATCTTTTCCTATACATTGAGATTGATGCTGATTTTATATTTATTCGTCAAGTTTCAATACACAACTATAACCAAAGCAATGGAGACATCCTTACATATTTTAGTTGCTGATGGTCGAGTCATTGTTGAAGTCTATTTGGCTTCATGTCTATAGCCAAATAGCTGAATGATGGGCTCTGTTTTTTCCTTTGCCCAAGTTCTGATTGCATTGTTGCTTTTGGCGTAGTGTGTTTTATGTCAATTTATTTTATGTAGGTTTTTTCTCTTCACACATTTTTTTTTTCAGGACCCTTCATTTTATTAATAATAATATAAGTAATTTACATGAAGGTAATACTTGTGGACACACCATGATTGCCTCTTATATACATTATGTAAGTCAGCCTCTGAACGCTAAAGCAAGTTTCAGTGCCAGATATATAAACACGCTTCTTTTGAAAATTTCAAAAGTAGGAAAATTTGAGGCTCAAGAGATTCCATCATTGCTTGCATGTTAAGTTGTAGGCATAGTTGCTAATCTGAAATACTGTGTTAAGTAAGATACTGAATTGAACTCTTAAACATTTTATGGCCTATTCGTTCTCCTCTGGATTTGCACATGGATATTTTCTTTTTAATAAAAAACTACTAATTGCATTTCTGTGTTATATTGGTATGTACTGCACCTGATTCGTTTGTGTTGTGCATTCTTCCAGTTATGCTGTCCATGTGAAAGTAGTGTTGGTGGAAATTCTCTACTTGTTGGATTGGTTGATTCACGGGAAGCCAAAATTGGGATACAGATTTCACCTACAATAGCTGATCCAGATGAAAATTTTGACATGATATTGTCGATGGAATTTGTAAAGAAGCTAACGAAGCAGAGCTACAAACTTCGATTTGATGCAACCGCTAAGACAAATTCCTTTATTGAGAGTGTTGATAAAGACTGGGTTACCGTTACCTCGTTCACCCCAAACTCATACGAGCTATCTTGTAGTGTATATAGTTCCTTAAATGCATGTCCGTTGGATAAGGTTTGTATAGTAGAGGTTAGAGAATAATACCATAAATTATATTTTAGATGAGATGATATATGAGATAATGAATGCTTCAGAATTACTGGCTAGAGTAGGGAATTGAAAGATAAAAAAAAAAAAAGAATGGCACGTATGTATATATGTATGACATTCCTTTAAATCCATGGAATTATAACATATCATATACAGTAAGTTATATGAGGATAAAAATTCAACCATATATGAATGGCAATTCGTAGGGTTGGATACAGTTTTCATTCATCGAGGACAACAATACTAAACCAAATGTTTCCCTAAAATAAAAAAAAACTAAACCAAATGTTTAGGGGATTAAGTCAAACTTGGCGGTTGAGTTGCGAGGGTTAAAGAGCGGAGTGGCAAGGGTGATCTTGAGGTTGATTCTCAGTTAAAAAGTTTTTGTTAGTTATGTTAAAGAGTCTTAATATTAAGGGCTCGTTTGATGGTCAAGATATGATAGGGGCAGAATATGATATAAAGCTGGATAGAGATAGGATATGATAAGGACATGATAAATATTAATCATATCACATGTTTGATGCGCACATGATAACAAACAGGATATCATTATAATTAAATGAAAAAATTGCTCTCATAATTAATTAAATATTATAAAAATGGCATATTTTTAATTATAATAAAAAATACATGCTATCATTATTTTAAAAATGACAATATTTTAAAAACTGCAGAATATCAAGATAATAAATAATGATCTTCTAATCCAATCGGGATAATTTCTAACCCAGCATATACTCAGGATATAAATTACAAAGGAAAGTCAGGATATGATATGAAAATGGTTTATTTTATCCTATCCCTTTAGTGCATCAAATATGAGATTTAAGCAGGATATGATTAATGTATCATATCTTGTCTCCCTATCCTGACCATCAAACGGACCCTAAAAATCGACTTTGTAAGGATGAGTTAGACTCAACCAATTTTAATATGGTTTATTAAAGACTATTAAGATTTGTTTGGCCGTCAACTATCAGGTCACTCAAGCCACCCTCTAGATGTCCAATTTTGTATGTGAGATGGTGTTAAAAAGTCTCACATTGAATATATGATATGTTGGGTCGCCTGCTATCAAGTCACTGCAATGGACCACTCAGAACACCCACTAGATGTTCTCTCTCGGACGTAAGAGGAGCGTGAAAGAGTTCACGTCTAATGAGATAAGATTTGGACATGTGTTTATAAATAAGTGCAATATTCATGTTAAAAATTGATCATGTAAGAATGCGCTAATCACAACCCAAAGACTAATACGTCTAGTATCCTAACAAAATTTAAAGGATAAATTCCATAAAGAGTTAAAGATAAATGCTTCAATTTCCAATCCATAGAATACACACATTTCATAAAAATCTACTATTTAAAGGCTTTAAATAATGTCCGAAGGACACCTGTTAGCGAAATCTAACATTATATTATTAAACTATTATTAGATAAGTAAAATGATCTTAGATAAAATAATGGAGAAGCGTTTCTTTTTCGGCTGAATATAGGAGAAGCTAGAAAGTTCTATTTCGTTAAATTATTTTCATAAAAATTTACTATTTAAAGGCCTTAGATAATACCCGAAGGACACTAGTTAACAAAACCTAACATTATATTATTAAACTATTATTATTAGATAAGTAAAATGATATTAAATAAAATAATGGAGAAACATTTATATTCCTTCATTAAATTATTGAAGGAAAAGAAATGTATTTTGTGCTATCGTTATAACACTTTTTTTTTTTTGAAGAAGTGTTATCGTTATAACTATTATTGTTTTAATTTATCGTTATAACACTTGGCGGTTTATGAGGGAAGGGGAGGGGATGAGAGAATTTCCTTTTCTTTTCTAAATTATGGACACTGTAGAATATTTTTAAAACAATTGAAACAACAAAATGTAAATGATCATATAATACTTCAGTCATAGTTAATTTTTTTTTTTAAATTGTCCATAATTTAAAAAAGAAAAGTAAACACTCCCCTCCTAAACCTCCAATCCAAATACACCCTTAAAGTTTCTAAATGATCCTCCTTGTGTTGGAAAATTTTGCTATTTCTTGCTTTTCAAATGACTCAAACTGTCGATAATCAAATAATATTGAGAGCCACCCGGCCATTTTTTGAATAGCCCAAACTGTAAAAAAAAAAAAAAAAAACTCCATTAAACTACCATGTGTTGCAGAATCATAACCAACCAGAAACAAAATTCGAAAGACAACCAAAAAAATAGCATTTTAAAAAATAATTGGTCCCGGTCTTCTAAGAAACCATATATTGTCGAACAAACTTGATCAGTTAGAGCAATGATATGACGCCTTGCCAAGTTGTCCTTTTTCAGAACACGATCAAGAAACAACCGCCAAGCAAAAAAACTTACTTTTAGCGGAACCGCTTTTAGCCAAAGACCCTAAATTTTGACAGGCGAAACATTGTTTTCTGCTGAATTCAATTCATTATAAGCACTTTTAGCCGTACAACGTTTAGAAGAATGAAGATTCCAAACTCAACGGTATGTCGCATGAACCTGCACAACAATATAAGTTAACCGCTCCACCAACTCCCCCATCATCTCCTCATCCGACGCAAACAACTTCCTACACCACTACAAGCCTCGCCATTCACACCCCATCCCAAAAAATACATTTGTTAATTTACTCTCTGATAATTCATAAAGCCTTCTAAATCTAACTTCAAGAGAAGGACCATCCACCCAAATAACCATCCAAAATAAGGTAGATGAACTCATTAACCGCTTGAAATACATCATTTATAACTTTTAATTGTGAATTTTTTTAAACCTTTTCTATATCTTCCATTAATATTCCCTTGTGGTACATGACATTTATGTTGTTTTCGTGCTCCTAAAAAAATAATTGCTGTTGTTTTTAGTTAGTTTTTATTTTCTTCTGCACGTGAATTGAATTGTGGATTCTACTCATTTTTTCTTTTATCCTAATTATAAGGAAAAAATGTCAAAAAAAACATAAATAAAAAAAATCAACGAATACCTTTATTTTTTATAATTTTTTTGACAAAAATAAATTATATTCATTCATTCAAATTGATAGAGTATATCAATACAATATAAATTCAATTAAAAATAAAAAAGGATGAATATGCGAATAAACTCACAACATTCACGTTTATATTATAAAACGACTGAATACATATTCATACAAATATGATTATATTCAAGCCATCAACATATATCAATTATTAAAAGTTTCTATGGGTATTGGTTTATGTGACATACGTTCAATTAGCGTTTTTCTTATGTTGCAGTTTGATTCAGTTTGGTTCGGTTGGTAAAATCAAAACCGCAAACCGAACCAAACCATGCGTTTAGGTAAAAAAAGTAATCCAAATACATCCAAACCAAACGCGGTTTTTTGCAGTTTTGATTTGAGTTGGTTCGGTTTGCAGTTTTTCTATCGGGTTGGTTCGGTTTTGAACACCCCTAAAAGAAATATAGGACGAAGTGTATGTGAATTAAATTTTTCATAAACTAGACCGACTTTTATTGGCGATGCACTTTTTATTACAAACTAGACCATCGACCCGTGCTAACGCACGGGTCATATGGAAGGTAATATTTGACGGTAATAGGCAACAAAATAGTTTAGATGAATGTCATGATTGTCATATAGTATTTCATAATATTAAGAACCATAGACGTTGGTAATGTACCATAACATAATTTTCCATGACACTGTCCTTGATACCATAACGTAACATAATAGGTTAAGTATAGCAAGACGAGTTAACATTTATAAGTAAGAGTTTATGTTAAGTATAGCGAGACAAGTTAACGGTTATTCCTTTCCAAAAAAAACAACATATAATTAGGAACATAATTTTATTTTACTTTAGATAAACATTAAATGCAAAAGTGTGGAGGGAAAAATTAGGTTAAAATTAAGTTAAGTATAGCGAGACGTGTTAACATTTATAAGTAAGAGATTTCCAAAAAAATAGCATATAATTAGAAACATAATTTTATTTTACTTTAGATAAACATTAAATACAAAAGTGTGAGGGAAAAATTAGGTTAAAATTAGCGAGACGAATTAACATTTATAAGTAACGTAACATAATAGGTTAAGTATAGCGAGACAAATTAACATTTATAAGTAAGAGATTATGTTAAGTATAGCGAGACGGGTTAACAATTATTCCTTTCCAAAAAAACAGCTTATAAATAAGAATATAATTCTATTTTACTTTAGATAAACATTAAATGCAAAAGTGTGGAGGAAAAAATTAGGTTAAAATTAGAGATGACATTTTGCATAAATTAAATCTTGGGTTAATATAGTAAAGTCACGCGAAAAAATTAGGTTAAATCCAAGGTTAATATTGCTTTACGGGTTAACATTTAGAAATAAGAGATGACATTTTGCATAAATTAAATCTAGGGTTAATATAATAAAGTCATGCGAAAAAATTAGGTTAAATCTAGGGTTAATATTGCGCCACGGGTTAACATTTAGAAATAAGAGAAGAGATGACAGTTTGCATAAATTAAATCTAGGGTTAATATAGTAAATTCACGCAAAAATTAGGTTAAATTTAGGATTAATATTGCGTCACGGGTTAACATTTAGAAATAAGAGATAAAATATTAAATTATTTTGCATACGTTGATAGTGTAAATATATGTCATTTTCATTATACATATATTTAACCAGATGACACTTTATAGATTATAGATATGATTTATTTTGTATATGTGATGCAAACTTTTTTATCCCTTAAAAAATGTAATTTTTTTTTATATATATAGTATACGTGCAATCCCTTTTTTTTTTTTTGAAAAAATGTATACGTTCAATCTTTTGAGTTGCTTTGTCATGGGATACATACATATTATTTTAAAAAATACATACATACATACATATATAATATAGTATAGTAAAATTCTCACTTGTTTTTTTGCTGAAAAATGATGGTGTCTAAAAAAAAAGGAAGGAAATTAACACAATTTATTACCAAAAATCCCGATAATTTCTAAACGGAGTAAATGTATAAAAAAAAGAAAGGAATAACGAATCTTTTCAAACGAGTGATTTCAGGTTTTTTTTTTTATCGAAGGAAATATGTAAAATACTTGCAATAATAACCTGAATCCCGAGAATTTCTAAACGGAATAAATAAATAAAAAAAGGAATGAAGAATAAGTATTTTTATGACAGAATATTGATTCATTATTATTTTTTGACAGAATAAATAATTTTTTTCAATGGAGTGATTTCTAGTGTTTTTTATATTGAAGGAAAATTGCATACACCAATAATGCAAGAAATAAATAAATTACACACGTACGTCCAATCAAATCGTTTCATTATATCATTGTTTTCGGTTAGTTCATAAAATATCCTTACAAATTATTTGTGTGAAAATTTATTTTTTTGGTTGTCACAATCTTTTTTATATATGACGTGATTTTTTGAGACAATCATTGAATTAAATTATTCCTCTTTTGCAATTACTACTAATTATTAATTATAGTATACGGTTTTTTTCGTAGCAGTACAAAATAACATCAATTTGTTTCTTCTATTTGGCTCAAGAATGTGTCTCTCAAGGTGGTGGTGTTCGTGTGGCGTTTGTTTCGGGACAGATTGTCTACTAAAGACAATCTACTCCGACGAGGTGTTATTACCCATGATTCCAGGTTGTGCGTGGCAGGGTGTGACTCTGTTGAATCGTCTCCTCATTTATTTTTGCATTGTAATATTTTTGGTTCTGTTTGTCACTTGATTTATAGTTGGATAGGTGTCTCGGTGACCAACCCTTTTTTATGTGCCTGATCATTTTCACCAGTTTGGCTATAGTGGTGGGATAGGGAAGAAGCGGCGCTCAATTTTACAGGTTATTTGGCACGCAACTGTCTGGGAAATCTGGAAGGGAACAACAGGTTGTTTAAGGGCAAAGCTAGCCCCATTTTTCAGGTGGTTGATCGGATTAAGTCCATCTCCTATATGTGGTTGAAGGCGAAGCACATTACTCTTCCCTTCAATTTGCATGGCTGGTGGCTTAGTCCGTTCACCATATTGGGCATAGGTTAATTTTCCTTTCTTTGTATTCTCTTTTTCAGTTTTGTTTCCCTTTGTAAATTTTGTACCGACCTTGCCGTTTTTCATCGTCACTCCTTGTGTGAGGATTAACGCTTTTATGTGGTAATATATTTCATTTTAGCCTCTTAAAAAAAAAACATCAATTTGTTCCAAAAATAGAAAATAAGAGAATATCAATTGTAGTAGTTTTAGGAAACCACATAAAATGAGTCCCCTATTTGTACTCTGATTGATTTTAATAATGAACTACGTGATTTGGGCCAAAAACAAGTAGCAATTAATGACTAAACAAATACTTGAATTTATGTTCCACGTTAAACTTAAATAATTTTTTGTATCAAAAATATCAAAGTACATTTTCTATATTTCAACATAGAAAATATTATCTCTTCAAAAAAAAAAAAATAACATAGAAAATATTACTTTTTTGTCTCTCGATAAAATTAACATGAATTTCACTTTTAAGAAACAGGTCTCACTTCAAATGGTGAGCTCTATATTGATTTCAATGAAAGATTAAATGTTAGAGAAAATATTACTATTAGTTCTCCTAACAAAATTCAATTGACTAGTGTACATAATAACACGTGTTTCATGCACCAAACATACTTGTAACAACAAAATCATTTCTTGCAAAACAAGCCACTGATCATGCATATCCGTATCACCATTTATCTACTACTCCCTGTTATCTCTCTCGCCAATTATTATTTCCTTCAATATACCTCAACTCTCGGGATTTTTTGGTAATAAATTGCATTCATTTCTTTTACGAAATTTTCTCTGCAATTTTTTTTTTTTTTGAGAATTTTACTATAAATACCCCATCACATAGTAGGGTTTTTTCACACTTCACTCTCTGTATTTTCTTATTCTCTGTTCTTGTTCTTGTCCATTTGTCTTTGTTTTTGTTTTCCATGGCTCCTCCCAACACAACCCTTGATCTTGTCAAAACTGAGTCATTGTTTGATTTATCTGAGGGGAAATTCACTGTTAGAGGTGTTCCTTTGTTTCATGATGTTCCTGAGAATGTTTCTTTCGGTTCATTCTCTTCTATATGTAAACCCTCTGAATCTAATGCACCACCTTCACTCGTCGACCGTGTTCTTTCTTTTTCTCACAAAGGTGGTTTCTTTGGATTCTCCAATGAAACCCCATCTGATAGATTCATGAACTCATTAGGTAGTTTCAATGGTAGAAACTTTGTCAGTATTTTTAGGTTCAAAACTTGGTGGTCTACTCAATGGATAGGAAGATCTGGTTCTGATTTGCAAATGGAAACTCAATGGATTCTTTTTGAGATACCTGAAATCAGATCCTATGCTGTGATCATTCCTATCATTGAAAATGGTTTTAGGTCTGCACTTCATCCTGGTTCTGATGACCATGTTATGATTTGTGCTGAGAGTGGTTCAACAAAGGTGAAAGCATTGAGTTTCAATGCTATTGCTTATGTTCATTTTTCTGAAAATCCTTATGATTTGATGAAAGAAGCTTATAGTGCTTTGAGGGTTCATCTCAACACTTTTAGGCTATTGGAAGAGAAAACACTTCCAAATTTGGTTGATAAATTTGGTTGGTGTACATGGGATGCTTTTTATTTGACTGTGAATCCTATTGGTGTTTTTCATGGTCTTGATGATTTCTCAAAAGGTGGTATTGAACCGAGATTTGTTGTCATTGATGATGGATGGCAAAGTATCAACTTGGATGGTGATAATCCTAATGTGGATGCAAAGAATCTTGTTCTTGGTGGTGAACAGATGACTGGGAGGCTTCATAGGCTTGATGAAGGTGACAAGTTCAAAAAATATGAAAGTGGATTGGTGTTAGGTCCTGATTCACCTCCTTTTAATCCGAAAACAATTAAGGAGTTGATTTCAAAGGGAATTGAGCATGAGCATTTGGAGAGGCAAAGAGAGGAGGCAGTTTTATCTAAGAGTTCTGATTTGGCTGAGATCGAGTCGAAGATCAAGAAGTTAGTCAAAGAAATTGATGATCTCTTTGGTGGAGAAGAAAATAGCGGTGTTCCGAAAAGTGAATTGAAGGACTATGGATTGAAGGCTTTCACAAGGGATTTGAGGACTAAGTTCAAAGGTTTGGATGATGTTTATGTTTGGCATGCACTTTGTGGTGCTTGGGGTGGTATGAGACCTGGAGCCACACACCTTGATGCCAAAATTATTCCTTGCAAACTTTCACCTGGCCTTGATGGGACAATGCATGATCTTGCTGTTGTTAACATTGTCAAAGGTTCAATAGGGCTAGTTCATCCTGATCATGTCACTGATTTTTATGACTCCATGCACTCTTATCTTGCTGAATCTGGTGTCACAGGAGTCAAAGTTGATGTCATTCATGTGAGTTCTCTAATTTGAATTTTCCTCTACTTAGCAATTATACTATGACAAGTATTGTAGTGTTTGTTGTGATAATCAATAGTCTTTAATTGTTATATATTGTTACATACTATTCACTAAATTCTTGAAACCAAATATCATCACCTCTTTTTTGGGATACAACTGCATCAGGATATGAAACAGAATGAGAAATATATAATGCATGATTTGAGATTATGATAAGTGATTAATAGTCATATTTTAGTTATTTCAATAAAACTAAGGGGGGACCACTTTTCCATTTTTCTTTTTAGATTAAAAGCATGTGGGAATTACTTACAAAATTTATTGTGTTGCTGCACCCTTTGCCTGATGACTACTATTGTAGTGTTTGTTGTGACCAAATAATCATAAATTTTTTGTTTGTTATGCAGACTCTTGAATATGTGTGTGATGAATATGGAGGCAGAGTTAACCTTGCTAAAGCTTATTATGAAGGATTGACAAAATCCATTGCCAAGAATTTCAATGGAAGTGGAATTATTGCTAGCATGCAACAATGCAATGACTTTTTCTTCCTTGGAACAAAGCAAGTTTCCATGGGAAGAGTTGGTAAGCATTAAGCACTTAGGCAATGTATACAAATATAGTATCAATGGACTTTGCTACTTTTATTTATTCATTCACACATATGCAAGCAAAAACAATTTTATTAAACAAAAAGTTACAACTTTTTTTTTGTAGGGGATGACTTTTGGTTCCAAGATCCTAATGGTGATCCAATGGGTGTTTTTTGGTTACAAGGTGTACACATGATTCATTGTTCCTACAATAGCTTATGGATGGGACAAATGATTCAACCTGATTGGGACATGTTCCAATCAGACCATATTTGTGCCAAATTTCATGCAGGTTCAAGAGCTATCTGTGGTGGTCCAGTTTATTTGAGTGATAATGTTGGCTCTCATGACTTTGATCTGATTAAGAAGCTTGTTTTCCCTGATGGAACAATTCCTAAGTGCATACATTTTCCCCTTCCAACAAGAGATTGCCTTTTCAAGAACCCTCTGTTTGACCAAACCACTGTCCTCAAAATTTGGAACTTCAACAAGGTACCTATCTCTCACTCACTTTTTTTTATATCAAACTTCAATACAAGGGTAGAATAAAATATTTTCCATATTTAAATACTATCTATGTAGTACTTTCACCTCAAATCGATGGCATGTTCGGTGTTTGATACATGCTTGACACCGACCAACATGATAGTGACGTAGTTCCATTCAATTATTTTTATTTTCTTAAATTACTATCAGTATCTATCTATCAATGTTGTATCCGTTGTTTCAGCATGTCTTTTATAGGTTACTACTATATGTTAATATGTAATAACCAAAATTTGCTCATATATTCCGCAGTATGGAGGAGTGATTGGTGCTTTCAATTGTCAAGGGGCCGGGTGGGATCCAAAAGAGCACAAGTTTAGGGGCTTCCCCGAATGCTACAAGCCAATAACTGGAACTGTGCATGTAACTGAAGTTGAATGGGCTCAAAAGAAAGAGGCATCTCATTTGGGTAAGGCAGAAGAGTATGTAGTCTACTTCAATCAAGCTGAAGAACTTCGTTTGATGACCCCAAAATCTGAACCAATCAAGTTTACCATTCAGCCATCCACCTTTGAGTTATACAGTTTTGTTCCTGTTACAAAGCTAGGTGGCAGCATCAAATTTGCACCAATCGGATTGATAAACATGTTCAACAGTGGTGGAACAATTCAAGATTTGGAATATGCTGAGAGTGGTGCTAAGATTAAGGTTAAAGGTGGTGGAAATTTCCTTGCTTATTCAAGTGAATCACCAAAGAAGTTTCAATTGAATGGTTCTGAAGTGGCTTTTGAGTGGCTGGGTGATGGAAAACTGTCTCTCAATGTTCCTTGGATTGAAGAGGCTAGTGGTGTGTCTGATTTGGCAATTTTCTTCTAGAGTACTAGAGTATTACTACAATAACAATTTGCTTCTGTTTCGTTTTTTTTTTTGAAGGATTTGCTTCTGTTTCTTGTATACCAAGAAATAGAAGTTGATTTATGAATTTTGCTTCTGTTTCGTTTTTTTTGTTGTTGAAGGATTTGCTTCTGTTTCTTGAATACCAAGAAATAGAAGTTAATTCATGAATAATACATTGTGTGAATGTTGTTCACACTTAATCCAATATAGATCAAGAGTGCTAGAATATTATTACCATAACAATGTGCTTCTGTTTCTTACATGCCAAGAAAAGGAAGTTAATTTATGAATAATACACTGTGTGAATATTTATCACACTTCTCTTATATCATATATATATTAGCCTAATGAAAGTAATGTTATAAATAGTTGTAAACGTGCTAAAGATTTTCCCTTCTTTTATTGCAAACTCTTGCATTATACACTGATACACACTGAAGTTTTCATTGATCTTTAGAAGTGTATTCACATTGTTCTTGAAGTACAAATTTGCATAAACCTTTACTTGAGTTTGCCGTAAATCACATTCACTATTATTTGAACTCAAGCTTTCTCATTTTCCCCTTTCTTCTTGATATGGAATTTAATGGTTTAACTCTTAATATTTAAATAATTTGCTTAATAATCGTGAAACTTTTAATCATTGAATTTTTGTTCTCAATTCAATTTGAGTACGAAAAATGTTGAACAAATCATGAGATGCTTTCGCAGATTTTTATTTTTCATTATAATTTCAGTTTTGTTATGACTACTAAAATTATTTTATAAAACTAATAAAACTAACCATGTTTGATTTTAATAAATTTTACATGCAAATTTGAAATTGAAATGATCTTTAGACAAATCATGGTTCTTTTCTTATTTTTACTCACTATATTGATCTATTTAAGTTTATGTTTAATTTAGATATATTTCAATTTTCTTTTACTAATTAACATCAATAAATAAATTGATCGATATATAAATTCTATACTAAACATAATACATGAAAAAGAATACTATTCATTTTTTTTAAAGGAACAAATATTATACATGAAGGCAATAGATAAAATGTACGAGAATAAATATTTTAAAAAAAAAAAAATTATAAACATTTTATATTTTAGTTAAAAAGATATTTGTGTTGTATTAATGTGATCCATCAATCGAGAGAATGTTTATTGTTTATTTTTTAGTAAAAAAAAATATTTTTTGAAAAAAATATGTTATTTTGTTATGTTAAAATCTTTAACGATGAATATCTAAGTCATTGAATGTTCAAACTATTACTCTTATAATTTATAATAAATGATTCAGAATTTTTTTTCTAAATTATTATATGAGGTATATTCTTAGGTATCATGAAGTTTTGATCGGGTACCAATACTTCATATGCAAAATTCATTTAAAATTAAATTTTATTTTCAAACAAACTAATACAAAAATATTATATGATATTGAATAATTGAATCTCTTCCAATTTAACTAGAGCAAGTATTTGTAGGAAAAGTTTTACCATTTATAAAAATTATTTTACCCGACTCAAGCGATTAACTTCTATAATTGCGTGTAGTGGTTACCAGGTTCACACAAAAAACTTAACTCTATGGACACCATTGTATTTTGTATGATTTATTTATTATTATTATTTTTTATAAAAAAAAAGGTGTTTATCTATGATTAATAGTAATTGATTTTTTTACCAATAAGTTCTCCGAGTAAATTCTCCTAAAAAATAAATCAATTTTAGAAATATAAAGTTTGTAATTGTTTTCTTTCTTAGCTGTCTCGCTTTGACAAAAGAAGCTGAATTCACACTCTGTTGGGAGCGTGTTCTTGTGAAACCAAATTAGCAATCTTTAATTTTGAACTTTCTTTTCTCAGATAACAACATAACATTGGATCCCATTTTGGTACTTCTTCTGTTTCTACTCTCACTGTCACTGTACTATGGATGCGTTTAGGAAACAAGCTAGCAAGCTCAGAGAGCAAGTTGTCAAACAACAACAGGTTTCGCTTTTTACCGACCCATTTCGCAACTTTACCTTTTTCTTTCTTCTAACTTCAAATCCGCATCTGGGTTCTCAGAAAAATTCAAAATTGATAATGGGTTTTGAAACATTGTGATTCATTCTTCTCAAATGCATTTCAAAATGGGTTTTCTTCATATGTTGCTGTCTGAGTTGAATTTAGGTGAATCAAGATGCGTTCTTTAACTTAATTATTGTATCTTTGTTGCTTCAGACCTTGATGTGAATGAATGCTGTGTTATCTTGATGGTTTAGGTTTAGCTTTCATATAGTATAATAGTTTTTGCAGTTTGTGATCTAAGTTTATATACTTGTTTGCAGGCTGTAATAAAACAATTCAGCGGCAGCGGTTATGAGAGCTCAGATGTTGTGGTTATTGATGAAGTTGAAATGCAGAGACATCAACATATGGAGAAGCTGTACAGGGCCACTCGTGCCGGGAGGGTAGATATTTTTTATCTTGTTTTTAGATTTTAATCATCAGCTTGCTATTTTTGAGCTGCAAAGTGTTTCCCTGTAAGCTCATAATTGTAGGTTGTATGTGTGTTAGGAAAGTATATTCAGTATTAATGGATTGTGAGTGACATTATTGTGGCTGTCTGATTAGGTTTATGATCTCATATCTATATCTATATGTGTGCATATATAGAAAGAGAACAACTTTTTAATCCACTTTATATTAAGTTTGGCTCTAGTGGAATTTGGATACTCAGAAGTGAATACAATGTAAAGTGAGAAAATCAAGAGTTATTGCTTCAACAAACTCATTAATTAGCTTTCATGTACTTTTAATATCCAGCTTTGATTTGTCAATCAATGGTTAATAACACTTACTTTACACTCTAAAGTGAGTTGCTCACATTAGAGGAGCCAGATCCGCTCCAGTGATCAGTTGAGAATCTAGTTACAAAGTATAGAAAATATATTAAAAAAAGAAGGAAAATATATCAGAGAAGTGTGGCTTCTTTGTGACAACAGCCACACACAAACATCCCAAAAAGGCGGTCTAAGGTTCATACCACCCCTCATCCTCTTCATTTTAACATTCCCTTGCATAACTCATTGCATCTTCACTGCCGATTTTGTTCATGATAGCTGTCCATTCTGTTAGGTCACTTCACTTCCTCTCTTAACAGAATTCATATTCCCCAATTATGCCACTATTCCCTTCTTTTTTTTCTTCTGTAGACTTTGATTGGAGGCCAAATTGTTGCGGGCCCATAAGATTTCCTTATTGGTTCCCTCAATACCCCCAAACATTGATATCCTGTTTTGGCCTTATTTCTTTCAAATACATCTTAGTTATGTGAGATTTATATTTAATCGACGGGCTTAACCTTAAGTGAGGTAGTGAGAGAGGAAGGGACCATATAAATTGAAGGGGGTTTTTTAAACATGCCTTCTGAATCATACTTCTGTAGTAGAAGTTATAATAATATATATGCATATGAATCGTTTTTTCATTGAGTTACCTTTTTGTGTTTATTCTGTTTATTGATATACACAAAACTGTCATCTGATGCAGGACTTCCAAAAAGAAATTGTCAAAGCAGCAGAAACATTTACAGCTATATCATATAAGCATATTGAAACAGGTGAAAATTAGTTTTTGTTTCTTTTTCCTGTGATTTGTGGTGGACTTAGAAGCACCACACAATTTTGTTTATTCACATGTGAGTAAATCCTCATAAACAATAGTCATGGTAGACAGGAACAAAACTTTCTGAGGAGTGCTGTAGATATGGAGCAGAGAACAACAGTGACAACATATTAGCTAAGGCCGCATCGGTATATGGTGATGCTCGCAAACATGTAGAAAAGGAGCACGAAGAATTGAACCGGCTTTTATCTTCCCAGGTAAACTTTTCATATGTTGTCTAGTTGTAAGTGGAAGTTTAACATGTGATCTGTCAGTTTTAACTCATTGTCATATCTTCATTTATGTAAGTATGCATGGCTAGCTGTGTAATAGTGCTGTGCTATATATCACTCTCTTTATGACTTTTCACCATTCTTTCAGACGTCTTACTCACTAGTCTTTAAAAGTTAAACTTGTTATTTCCGAAAAAATTATTTTCTAGATACAGAATGCCTTGTTTTCAAGATTGTCATGTCAGTTGTTAATAACCATAAAATACTACAAATTATGAAGTGTTTTTTTTGTGTGGATACAATAACTGTCATACAGTTTGTAGACTAAGTAACTTATGCCGAAGTTTCTAGTGGAACATAACAAGAGATGAAGTCCCAGAATGACCAAATTTCATGTGCCAATTGTCAAACAATTGGCTAGCCGACTAAGTAATATTTTACAAAGATGATAAAGAGTTAATGCTTAGAATATGAAGCTCTGGAAAAATCCTTTCAATAAGTTAAAGACGTATGTAAATTTCACATGTTACTCTTTTGACTATCTTTTTAAGTTTACAGTGTTACCTTACCTTATCACATGGCTGCATTTAGATATTATAACTCATAAGTAGATATGTTCCCTTGCTATCTGCATGACATGCATGGGGGGGTTCATCACTTCAATATTTCTTTGCATGAACTTTTCAGTGTGAAATGTAGTTTTATATTTTATGAACGAAGCACTAATTTTTACAATACTCTGTTATGGATCTCTTGATTAGTTTAGAGTATCAAATAGATCACTCTGCATCGCAGCTAGTTTTGATATTAGAATTAGAATGGTAAGTTATACCAACATCTGTTAAGGTTTGAAAATATCGTACTGACCTCTTACTTTGAAAACCTATATGTGCTCCCTTTATTAAACTCTTATCAAACACACATGCCATTCTCGACCCCCTTCTGCACAGATTCAAATATAATAACATGACTATTTATTTGTTTTGACTTTTGATACTATAGAGGAGGTCTATTTGATACTTGAAATCTTTCAGGGAGGTAATCCACTATTCACATAATTGTCAAATTTTGAGAGAAATATGAATCAAATGGTTTCAGTTTCCAGGTTTTGGATCCTTTGAGACAAATGATCAATGGCCCACCTTTGGAGGATGCTCGCCATCTTGCTCAACGGTATAGTCGGATGAGACAAGAAGCGGAGACACATGTAAGTCAAAAGCTTGGATTCAACCAGTAATAATCTGATGTAGTTTTAACTTCATATCTCATGTATGGAATGTAATCAACAGTGAAAGCTTGGATTCATATGTTAATTATGTTTGTTGCAATACATAACTAGTAAATCATACACAAATATGCTTTGTAAATAGAGGAAAAGAGATGAGGAAGTACTCTGAATAACTCTGAAGTGATAGGATGCGTTATGTCACATGTGAGATACGAAACAGTAAACTGATACTATTTGTTCTGATATTCTTGGTCAAGTACATGGGGAGTACTTCAACAAGCATTTAACGAGAAAAAAAGTTTCAGTCTTACAACGACTATAAATCTTCTAAACAATAGCTTCCCGCTTAAGTTAAAATCAACTGCTGCACTTCAACTTTTTTAGAAGCTCCCTCATCTAACTATTCTATAAGCATCTATAAATCAACTGCTGCATGAGTAAGAAAACAAATATTTATCTCAGTTGAGAAGCTCCAATAAGCTAGAATGAAGTCTAAATGGGCCTAGATCAAGTAATAGTGTAATACAACTGGTATGAGTTCAATGACACTTCTAACCCCGCCTATCAGTATCACACCTGTGTGCATTACATAGCTGTCCCAAAGTTGAGGGAAAAAGGAGGATTGTTTTCAACTTTTGATTACATAGCTGGCATCTTGAATCTTTATTGCATGGATCATCAAAGACCCCTGAAATAATTAAAATTATAATATTCTAATACTTTATTTAGATCATGGTTCTGCTCAACAAAATTCATTTTATAATTTGGAAGTTGTACTTATTTCTTCTTAATCCTATTACTCATTGGTTTTCGAAATTCAATCAGAAAGAGGAGATTTCTAGAAGACAAGCACGGGTTAGGGAATCTCCAACTGCTGAGCAGGTTGCTAAACTGCATGCTGCAGAGTCAAAGATGCAGGAGCTGAAAGCCAATATGGCAGTTCTAGGTAAAGAAGCTTCGGCTGCATTGGCTGCAGTTGACGCACAACAGCAAAGACTGACTTTTCAAAGGCTTGTTGCTATGGTATGATAATACATATGATTGTTCTTATATCAGCTTATGCCAAACTTGTTAGTGTTTTGGATTTTTATTTCAAAGATCATGCTTATGATTTTATAGGTGGAATCAGAGAAGACTTTTCATTTAAGAGTTGCAGCTATTTTTGGTGAAATTGAAACTGAGGTGAGAACTGACCATCCTGAGATTTATTATTATTATTATTATTATTATTATTATTATTAAATATTTTTCTTCTTGTTTGATTTTATTGTTTTATTTCTATGATTGTTAACACCTGGAGCTTTCTCTCAGATTGTCTCCGACAGACAGAAGAAAGAATCGGCCCCTCCAGTCGTTATGTCCCAGAATGGCTCAGAGAAAACAATGTACTTCTTGGCTGAGGTATGCTGCATTTATCTAAACCTAAGATGATGGTCACTATTGTTATTGTTATCTGGTTGCTGCTGTTATTGTGATTATTATTGTTGTTGATGATGATGCTCATTATCACATTATTATGATCATGATCATCCTCATCATCATTATAAAAATCTATTTCTTAACTTCACTGCATTGTATTTTTACTTGCTTAGTTTGGTTAGGTACAACTGATTAATTACTCTAATAAAAATAAAACTCTTATATATCAGTTTGAGGGATTTGACTTATGGTTATGTTACTTAGTGGAAATTAAATTGTTTTATATTGATAACAATTTTTTAGAATATCATATCAGAAAACAAAGCGTAATTGATGCCGTGCAATAACCGAAAATTATTGTTGACTTCTTTGATTTCACTAATATTTTGGGTACCAAATTGATTTTTCAAAAATCTTTCAAGGACTTTTCCTTTCAAGATATCATGGGTTCCACGTGAATTCTTTCTTGTTGTTTACTCATTAGATATTTAGTAGTTACTTGTTTAGTTAGAATTTATGCACAAGATTTCATAAGTCTAGTTCTTTGAAATCTTTGAGAGGAAGCTTCAAAGGGCGAGTAATATCCAGGAAGTGACTTTTCAAATTTTGGGAAACCATCTTTCCATTTCTGTATGATCTTAAAAAATTGTTTTTTGGAATTACTTGGTTATGACGATGTGAGTGAGGCCTTGTGAATAATAACCTGTGTAATTTATTTCTTCATGAACTGATCTTTAGTGGCTGGCGCATCTCTTGCAGGCAATGCATCCTTACGATGCTGAAACGGAAAAGGAACTTAGCTTTTCAAAGGGTGACTTTATTGTCGTGCGGAAGGTGTATTTTCATCTCATCATCCTGTTATATATTTTTTATCTCATCATCCTGTTATATATTTTTTCTAGGCAACCAATTCATCTACCACTGTCATAATGAAATTTGGTTGATGAATTGGATTTGATCTTACATTCTCTTCGAGTCTCTATGTTTACCAAAATTCTAAATGTTACGCAGGTGAGCCAAACAGGGTGGTCAGAAGGAGAATGCAATGGTAAAGGAGGGTGGTTTCCTTCTGGCTACGTGGAAAAACGGCAGAGAATCCCATCTAACAACATGGCTGGAGAAGTTTACTAGGCTCTCCTCTTTGTGCTGTTCTTTGTCTCCCTTTTTTGGTTTTGCATTGCATCATTCAAAGAAGATGAACAAAAGGAATGTAGAGGATGGTGGAATTGATGGAGATGTTACCTCGTGTCTGTTATCACAGAATGAAAAGAAGAAAAATGTGTCCAGCTGTGGGGTAACTTACATACGGTGGCTGTTGTATCAAGTTGTTCAAACAGTTTTTCAATGTTTTACTTTTGGGTCACAATGTCACATTCACTATTATTTTACGTTATCCTTTGTAATTGATTGATTTGAAATACATGTGTCTATTTTTGTGCTTATGGTAATGCCTATTGGTTGAATGAAAAATGATAGGATTTTGAAGTAATTGAGGGCTGTAATCTACAAGAGTTGAGTAGGGTGAGTGAGGACCATGTCGGATCAAAATTCTTTTCAGTTAAGAAAATCTTGCATTTGACAGAGACCTGCACTAGCTCAAATTCCAATTATACATTTCTACTCTAGACATGAAAATGTTAGGCGTGTCTGTGATCTTTATCAAACCCTCTGCAATGTGATACCTGTCAAATGTACATGATTTTTCAATATAAGTCCTTCCGCCTTCTCATAATAATTGTTACATTTACAGAAATATAAATTGTCCAAAAAAGAACGTACCTTTAATTTCAAATGTAAATTTAATTCATTTTGTTCCTCCATTTTGTAATATCATGTTCACAATTATCAATTTCTATTAATCATTATCAACCACAATTTTAGATGTTTCAACCACATAGATTATTTTTTTTATGCAAAGCAAAATTACTTCATTTCTTAGTAAACACGGGGCTAGATTCTATCTTATATTATGCTCTAGACTATGAACAACTCAACATTTCTTCTGAAAAAAATAAGATGCTAATCATCATGTGAAGCAAGAATTTAACGACATTATTTCAAAATCGGTTCAAGTTCATTAGCATAAACTCTGCAGTTCTTGATAGCATCCACCCCAAGCTTGCCATTTGATTCAAAGTTTACATGTATGAAACCTAAGGACTGAGCTAGCTTGAGCTTCACCCAATCCAAGACATGTGAGCAACGATAAATTCTACCCTGTATAACAGACGCCAACGCCAATTTTATTCTCGTCAAGGTTAATCAAAGTGAAATTTGTGGTTAGTAAAACTCAATAGATGATTAATAAGCTAGACATCTAGTTTAGCCCCTCTATCCCATATTATTATTTTTTTTATGTATTTTTAGTTTTAAATAATTATTAGATTCTTTCAGAAAGAAACTTTAAAAAATTATTAGATCGTTATGAGCAAATTTGTCGCAGAAATATATTCAACTAAAATAATTAATTTTTTCCTTAAAAAAAAACTAAAATAATTAATTTTAAAATTTTCAGATTTAGATATAAAACTTAAAGGTCCCGGTGGACTTAGTTCAATTGGTAAGGACAATGCATAATATATGCGCAAGGTTCAGGTTTCGAACCCTAGATAACAAAAAAAAATATAAATTTGATTTGAAGGAAGGAAAAAAAAGGGGGAAATAGATTGTTGAAGAGAGTAGTTACATTTTCAAAGACCTTTTGTCCCAAAAAACACGTCACTTTTGGGTCTCACGCCACTTTTGAGTTACTAGCATTCTTCATATATGAAAAAAAAGGAAAATAGATTGTTGAAGAGAGTAGTTATTTTAAATGATGTTAGCCTTTAAACGGGTCTCACATATACACATCATTTATTTATAATTTTTAAATAAAATTATATATTAAAGACTCAAATGACATTAATTAAAAGAGTCATTTAAAGTTGTGCACGGTTTAAAAAAATGATTAGCTGTATTCATTTTAATGGTAATTTTTTTTTTAAACATCATTATTAATTGTAGTTACAAATTTTTACGATCCAAATGATTTTCAATATATGTAAATCCGACAAATTATACCTATCATGTGGACTGAATTTCTAATGGGATAATTTGTATGACTGACTAATGCGAAAGACTCTGATAGCAGAAAATAAATAAAAAGAAATTGATAAAAGAAAGAATCACATCAACTTGAGATCATGAGACCAACTTTTATTTACTTTATTTCCTATTTTAATCATGGGACACGATAGTTGCCGAAGAGATGGAAATTTTATATAGTTGTCGGTAACTAATATACCCATTTTTTTTCTTTCTCCAATGGTGATCCTTCACATGTTGAGGTCTTTGTTAAGTAAAAGACTCCCCATTAAAGCTGCTTTAAGTATACTAATAGTTACTATCTAGTTAACAAAAAAAAAAGTTTGATTCCGTACAACTATCATTTCATTTCATATATGAAGAATGCTAGTAACTCTCTTTTTTTAACACTCGCTCTCTTATCGGGTGAAATCAACGTAGATTCCACCACTTTATATTAGTTTCATTTTCAAAGTGTAAGACTCACGTTGATTTAACTCAATAAGAAAGTAGTGTTAGAGTGTGTAAAAGAAAATGTTGTTAGCACTACTCTTTCATATATTTATGATTTTACCTTAATCATTTACTATGATAGTAACCCACTTGAGTTCGCTTTCTGACGTTGTCTTAAGACTATGAGTGTATTTTTTTTTTTAAATCTCACGTTTGATCCTCCGATGTCAATTTCGATGGGTTAGTCAACACAAAACTTTCACAAATGAACGGTAGAATTAAACCTTTTAATTTAATCGACCTCTAGACCAAATACCAAATTTTAACAAACTTATTCCCTCCGTCCCATAATACATGACACAGTTGACCTCATTACGCATACCAATGCATAATTTCGAGCTTAAATATCTTGAATAATATATTAGAAAAAATTATGAAAATTTGATATTTTGAAAATAATCATCGAGACGAATCTAACGACATCTTATATGATATTATTTATCTTTGTATATTAGTAGAAAAATATGGTCAAAGTAAGTTAGATCAAAATTGCACATTTTCAAATGGGTCATCTATTGCGGGACAGATGAAGTATTTTTTCCTATGACAGCTCTTGTTGGTGGGAGTATCTATTAACCAGATCTAAACACTTTATTTAGTGTAACCAGATATAAACAGCTCATTAACCAAATGTGTGTGAATTGCATTAACATCTCTAATTTTATTGTTATTTTCAATTAACCTTTCACAGACAAAGTCCGTGTGTGCCATCTTGTCAGCACACAACAACAGAACAGAACAGAAAAGAAAAGAAAGGTTTGTTTGTTTGGTTTTTCATTTTCAAAAAACATCAAATTTAATTACCTCGTAATACGTAAAAAAAACAAAAGAAAAAAACAACCACTTTTCTCTCTCATATACAGACAAAGTGGCTATGACAGTAATATAACACTAGTCTCAGGTTTCACATTTCTCTCCTTCTCCCTGTGTTGTTTTGTTCTCTCTGCACAATACGAATTTACCAATCACTGGCCTTCACACTCCTGCCATGGCATTTTCCATACCCACCTCCCCAACTCATGTTTTCTGCTTTAAAGGTATATTTTTTACCCTCCTCTGTCTCACCCATTTTCTATTTTCATAGGGTTTTGCTTGGTTAAAATAGTACTATTTATCTATATTATGAACTCTCTTCTTTGATTTTGAGCTTGTTGAGTGTGTAATGTGTATACTAAAACCCCTTGAGTGGGTTCCATTTCTGATATGGGTGCATCTATGTACATTCTATTTTCTGCTAGTATTTCTCATGTGGGTTTCTTTATGTAGTCATTCTTATTGGTAAAGCATGCATCTTTTTTATTTTTGTTTAAGAATTGATTGTGTTTCTTTTATTAGTGAAATGGGGGTGGAGGGGTTAGATTAGATCAACTTCTGTGATGTAAGAAATTCATATAAATGGATCTTAGGAAATGGGATAATAAGTCCTCTTTATTTTTGCTATATAATTGATGGAAGGTGGTGAAAGAAGTTTTGTTTATATTGTTGATGTTGTGTCCAGCATATTCTTTGTTGGTTAATATTGTTAATGATAGTCATTCCATTATCATTATGTTGCATTTAGGAGATGTCACTTGCTTGTAGAATTGTTTGTGATGTGTAAGAAGAGATAGTTGATTGGACATGTGAAGAGAGTCCTTTTGAGTTAGTTGGGTTGCTTTTTTTGTAGGCTTTCTCTTGTTCCATAACTTACTGATTGAAAGCTTTCTTTTCAAGATTCTCCTTTGCCGCGAGATCTTCGCATAATTTCTTTTGCGCTCTTAAATGATAGGAAAACTATCAAGCAAAAATACCTTTTGGTTTTACATTATATTCTTTTCAGTTTTCTGTCAATGCAGGGATGAGAAATTCGACCACAGATTCATTTGGACTGTTTTCTTGTAAATACACATGTCCTTTTGTTACTCATTCTGAGATATACTTTAAATAAAGTGATTCAGAAGTTAAGTCAAGTCTTTTTGTTTAGATCACAGCAATGTTGTTAAGTAGCTGCCTTGGTGCTGTGATGTAGTGGATTCCGAGCCAAACTCGATTTTATGGCTATGGTGTTGCTGGTTTCTCATGCCGCAATAATATGGCGATGCTATGATGCAGTGGCCACAATTCAATTCAATTCAATTCGTGACAGCGTACAGGTTGCTATTAGAGTGCTCTGCGCCACAATAATAAAAAGCTGCACCATACGCATTCAAGAGAGTAGAAGTTGAGGTTTTGTTTTGCATTGTGGTAACATAATAGCAGCAGCTACTCAGTTGTTAGTAACTGCTTTCAGAATCAGTTAGGCACTTGTTTTTGCATTGCGAAGCTGTTATTTTCATATGGAATGGATCATTTTGCTTAGGTCTTGTAGTTAGCCTTTGATTTTTCCCTCCTACACTAAAACAATTTTCTACTATTGGTTTAACATTTTAGTAATAATAAAGAGGCAGAAAATGTCTGCAAATGTTTAGAGTATCTCTTTTCCCTTCAAAATAATTAGGATAAGTAGGATTGTGTTATGGACTCTCGCTGATGTTCTTTACTTTTATCTTTGTTTTCATCCGTATGTCCTTCGTTCACTTTGCTTTCATGGATTTTTGTTCCTTCTTTCGTGTGTTTTCTCTCTTTTTTTATATATAAATATTCTGTGTTAAGAAAGAAAAACTTGAAGCTGAAAATCTGGTTTTGATTTTTCTTTTCCCTGATATTACTGTTTGATTTGCTCACAATTTTGCTTCATCTCTTAATATTTATCTTAACAACTTCTAATGAATTTTAGGTTCAGCAAAACTAATCGTTCCTGCTGCAAAGTTTCAATCCTCGCGTGCAACACATGAAAAATTTATTGTCATTTGACAGTAATGAAGTTATGCATTAATATACCTAAAGTTTGGTATTGGGAATGAAGCCATCGGTCCAGATAGAGTTTATTTATTATTATGTATTTATATTGAAATTTTTGTACATTATTGATGTAGTCTTCTGGATCAATCATTTGTTGTACATCAATTTGCTAACATGCCTTGTTTACATGCTTTTAATTTCAATGCTTTTTGAATCACAAAGGTAGATTGCTACTAGCACCTAATCCCAGCAGAAGCCATCTTGCATCCTTTTGCAATTTTTCTGCACTTGGATCTCTTTTCTTCACAACATGGTGATGCTAACATTAGTAGTTTCTATGGCACTTTAAAAGCCATTAGCAACCTTGCTATCATCTCCAAAGAATCTTCTTGTGCTTGAAAACATTTCTCAATGCAGACTAAAGCTTTCCAAACACAAGTAGTGTTGTCCAATATACTAAAAAACTTCCAAGTCCCTTTGAATTCACAAGCTAAATTGAGACATATGCTTAATATCTGCAATGATCTGCATGTGTAGTTTCTAGTGTCTCATACAACTTTTATTACAAAGTTCAGAAGCCTCTGTGAGCAGAATTTTCCCATTCTTCACTCATGTGGTGTTATTTAGTTTGTTTGTCTCTTTTATTACATTTCGTGTGAATTCAGACTGGATGATGGTGGGTGGTAAGTGTTGACAATAGGGAACTTTTTGGTCAAGCTTTCCTCGTCTTCCTTGACATATTTTCCAAGTGTACTAGATATTTTCTACAATAAGTATGTGCAAATTGCAAGTTTTGAGGACTATCCTTTTTGGCCCCCAAGAGTGTTGATGTATGTGCACACCAATCCTTTGTTTGACAACTGCATTTCGAATAATCCTACTGGATAAGTAAATATTTAAGTGTCTCTAAGGTCACATATTTTCAGAATAATATTAACTACCTAAACAAATTTAAAATAATCTGAACTTGATCTTACTTACCAAATCATTATAGAATATTGAATCAAAATAATAACTATATCTTATGGTTATTCAAAATCAAAATACTTATCTCAATGATAATTATTGAGTTTTCACGTTTTTCTGCTGGAGTAGGTCTTTCAAAGGAAGAAAAAAAAAAAACTTATAGCTACTATTTACAGTCTCATGTTGTTGTCCCTTTTGTTTTCTATATAGTTTACTTGGCTTCATTCTCGCTAAGATGACATAGAGGACTTCTGTAGGTCAGAAAACTAACAGCTTCAAACTTTATCAATGGTCACTCACTATGGTAAAAGTTAAGATTTGGGAATCCACATTAGGGTGACAAGAATTGTAAATGATCTCATTTTTATCTTCATTTTAGAGGAAGGTTTTGTGCATGTGATCAAACCACTCAAGTCAATCTGTTTTGCTTTGTATTTCAATTTTAGGATATATACCTTTTAAGAAAGAGCAGTGATATTTCAATAACCATTTTTGACAACTACCATGACAACTTCATTTTCCTCTCTTTCTATTGGTTAAAAACAATGGAAAGAGAAAAAGGAAGAGAGAGAATAAAAACATAATATGAGTATAAAAGAAAAAGTTGTTAAAAAGTTGTCATAAAATGGTTGTACAAATACCATTTCTCTTTAAGAAATGTATGTTTTTTCTTTTAATGAAAAGATTATATTAACTTTTCAAAACACGAACTACAAGAGGAATGAATTCTTTAGTAGCCTCTTTTGTATCTTAACTAGTGTCTCACCCGTGCGTTCGTACGGATTACTATATCGTCGAGTACACAACATCACATCGACATGAAAACAAACAGGATATACAATAAATACAACATGCACCGAACCGAAATTAAAAACAAACCAAACGCAATAAAATCAAATTGAGTTGATTATAAGAATCTTACAAAAAAACTTGCAATAACCAAATAGAAATATAACAAATCACACAGAAAGTTCATACTTAAATCACATATATGCTTCATTACCCATCCAATATTATAAAATATTTTGCTGATGATAATGCTGAAACATTTACGTCTAATAAAATATTGATCGTTGATGATAATCGTGATTGTTGTAATATATTTGTGATTTTCAATTAAAAGTTTGCTATATTATATTAGTTGTTAAACTCTTTGATATACAATTAATTTTGATTTGCTATTAATTTGTGTTTTTTTTAAATTTTTAATACCGTTAAGCCAATTAAATAAATAATTGGTTAGTCATATGTTTTGGCATACACCCAATGAAATAAAAGGCAGGTTAATTATTCTTTTAATGAATTTTTTTTCTATTATTCAACGGTAATGAACAACAACGTAGATGGTGGAACACACTTAAAGTTTTTTACCCATTAATCAACGGCCATAAATTAAATCATTGTCTATGAAGCCCCTGATACTTTAAAATGGATGACGTACTGTATCCCCTGCGTATCCTGCACCGATATCTGCCTGATACTTTCCGATACGTATCAAGAGAGTATCCGAAGATTAAATTTTATTATTCTAAAAAATAATTATCCGATACTTCCCGATACGTATTAGGAGAGTATCCAATAATTATTCTGCACCGATATTTCTCAATTAATGTTAACTAAAATAACTTAAATCTTGAGTACTAATGTGTTCTTTTTTGGATATAGTGCTTCTTTTTTGGATCGATATAGTATATCACTAACAATGTTCCTTTTGGATATAGTATAGCACCGATGGTGCTCTTTTTGAGATATATTGTGTATGTAATTGACTAATCTTCATTTTCTTAATCGTCAATATTATTTATATTTATGTTGATGTGCTACGAGCCTATGACTGGTTTCTTTTGTTTGTCAATATATTTGCATATTAAAAAAATGGTTATAATTATATTGTACATTTAATTATATAATTTTTTTATTAACGTATCTTAGATGTATCGTATCTTGATTTTTGAAATTTGTCTGTATCTACGTATCGATGCAGTATCGTATCCGTAAGGTATCATAGTTTTTAGAATAGATAAACCTGGTTTGATACGTGAAACTTATGTATTAAGCAAACATCATATGGTAATGAGCTCAATCAGAAACAATCCATGTCTTCATCTCTTACAACAATGGCAAAACCTAACCATGAAACAAACAAAACAAATCCACGCTCATGCCATCGCCAACAACCTCACTCGTTTCTCCTACATCTCCAGCAGAATCCTAGCATTCTTCGCTCTCTCACCACGGGGCGATTTTCGCTATGCAAAACTCTTTTCACACACATGCCCAATCCAAATATCTTCGATTACAACTCCATAATCACTTCTTACACAACAAACTCACAATTCCACAAATTATTCTTCCTTTTCAACAAAATGCTTAACACCAACATTCGCCCCAATTCTCATACCTTCACCACGCTGGTAAAAGCATGTGTTTCTCTTTCTTCTCTCGAACAAGTTTTCACTTTATCCATGAAGTTGGGGAATTCATCTGACGTGTATTTCGTGAGTTCTGTTATCAATGCGTTTTCAAAACACAGTGCCATACACCTTGCACGTCAAGTGTTTGACGAAAGTTCTAACAGAAATGTTGTTTGTTGGACAAGTCTCGTCATTGGATATTGTAGTTGTGGTTCGGTTAAGGAAGCGAGGGATGTGTTTGACAAAATGCCACAGAGAAATGAAGCGTCGTATAGTGCTATGGTTTCTGGGTATGTTAGGAACGGTTTTTTCAGTGAGGGAGTTCAATGGGGCTCTTTTGGTGAGTGTTCTTAACGCGTGTACAATGGTGGGTGCTTTTGAAGAAGGGAAATGGATTCATTCTTATGTTGAGGAAAATGGTTTGGAATATGATCTTGAGCTTGGAAATGCCCTGATTGATTTCTACGTGAAATGTGGATGGGTGAAGAGTGCAGAGAAAGTTTTTGATAAAATGCCTGTTAAAGATGTTGCTACATGGAGTGCTATGATTTTGGGTTTGGCTATTAACAGGAATAATAAAATGGCACTGGAACTGTTTGAGAAGATGGAGAAGGTTGGACCAAAACCTAATGAGGTTACTTTCTTTGGGGTTCTTACCGCTTGCAATCATAAAAGTTTGTTTGGGGAGTCAGCTCGGTTATTTGGAATTATGAGTGAAAAATATAACATCACACCATGTATTGAACACTATGGATGTGTTGTTGATGTTTTGGCTCGAAGCGGACAAGTGAAAAAGGCCTTAACTTTTTTATTAATAGTATGCATATTGAACCAGATGGAGCCATATGGGGGTCTTTGCTCAATGGATGTTTGATGCATGGTCATTATGAATTGGGGCAGAAAGTTGGCAAGTATTTGATAGAGTTTGAGCCTAAACATAGCGGTAGGTACGTCCTTTTGGCGAACATGTATGCCAATATGGGCAAGTGGGAAGGTGTTTCTGAGGTAAGAAAACTGATGAAAGATAGGGGAGTGGTGATTGTTTCTGGTTGGAGTTTCATTGAAATCGATCAAACCATACATAAGTTTTTTGCTGATGATAAATGTTGTTTGTATTCAAGAGAAATTTATGAAGTTTTAAGCCACCTGGGAAAGAAAGTTGAGGAATTTTCAGGAGACAAGGATGCTTTTTTTATTTGCAATTTGAATCAATAACTTGATAGGTAAAGAATTTGTAAATGAATTTTATATGTACATTGACACATTTTCAAGGTAAATGAAAGCAATTTGCAGGGTTAGATATTATCAAATTAGTATTAATTCAGCATGTGCTAGTTGACATTGACACATTTTCAAGGTAAGTGAAAGCTTTATTTTTAGCAGGACTCTTCTCTTTACATCTATGCGTTGAAGGTGCCATTATTTCCTCTGTAAAGATGGCTGAAGTGAAATCCTTGTTTGTTGCCCCAAACAAACAAAAAAGTATTGAAAATGAGGAAAATGTTGTAGCAATCCTGTTGGTCAAATCTGGAATCAAGCCTAACAAGTATTTTCCTTAGTCTTGGTGGCACTATTAGGCTACATCTGTTCTGTGATAGAGTCTAGAAACATATTGCTTCTTGATACACTGCAGTTCTGTTGATGATGTGTTTACTGATATTGAAGACGTGGCTTCTGTCATGATGCTGTTGTTTCACTGCCTTCTGGATTTAGCTGATGCGTGGAATTTTATCTATTATGCTGTATGTATTGGTTGGTGTGCTGAAATTCTTCTTAATCTTGTTTGTTATGTTGTATTGGTTGGTTTGTTATGCAGTCAAAGTCTGTTTTGACATTATAGTAGCGGGAAGGTTTGGTTTATCCGATTTTAAACATTCTGCACTGGTTTTTAGTGGAGGCTACCCAAAGTTTTGCGATTGCAACAAATATGATGAGAGGCTCCTGAATCTATGATCCAAGAACTTTGAGTAAAATTGTAATTTGTTAAAGAATTAATGAAACTTGTACCTTGCCTATTTGATGGTTAATGACCAACAGGCATAGAAGTAACATGATTAGAAGCATGCACAGTTCCTGAGCTTTGGTTAAGAGATGAACCTTGAAGAAGAGTCATTAGCCTTTCATACTGCTCATGTGTGATAGCTGGAGCACTACCCTTGTTATCAACACATGGTGGGGATTCTGCAACATGATTATCTCCCTCTGGTGCAGCATGATTGGCATATCCAGTGTTATAGTTTTTCTGAAGATGTGGTGGAACTCCATGCTTCTTCCATCATGTCTCAATAGTGTGATTGCTTCTTCCACAAAAAGTGCAAACACGTGTATTACCCTTAGAATTGGATCCTTGAAATGGTGATTTACCAGAAAAATTGTTACCTTTAAACTTTTTGGAATCAACAACGTTGATTAAAGCAGAATCATCAATAGTAGGAGCAACATTATGTTGTCTTTCGTATTGTAAAACCATAGAAAAAATTTTGTTCATGGAGGGAAGAGGATCCATTAACAAAATCTGTGATTTCACCATGCCAAAACCTTCATTCAAACCAGTAAGAAAACGAATGGCATAAAGCAGAGTATGATTACGTCTTGCATTTCTCATGAACTCGCATGAACAACGAACCCTACAAGTGCAGTTTGGGATAGGCATATAAATCTCCAATTCTTCCTAAAGAATCTTCAATTCAGAGTAAAAAGTTGTAACGGGTTTGGAATCTTGTTGTAAAGAGTAAATCTCTTGCATCAGTTCAGATATTCTTACCAAATCACCTTGTGCAAATCGTTCCTTTAAATCCACCCAAACATCACATGCATTTTCCATGAAAACAATGGATTGAGCAATTGAAGGAGAAACCGAATTCACTATCCAAGAATGAACAAGCATGTTGCACCGATTCCAAGCACGAAAAAGAGGATCGAATTAATCACGAATTGGAGAGATTGATCCATCAACGAACTCAAATTTCATTTTCCCGCCCAAAGCTCTGCGCATTGAACGAGCCCAAGAGTGATAATTGGATCCGCCAAGAGCTGGAGAAACGGTAACTGAAGAAGGACCATCACTTGGATGAACGAAATAAGGACTTGAATGATCGGTAGGATCCTCAAGAGTAGAAGAAGTACCAGCATCTTTGTTGCCTGGCGCCATTGATGAAAAGCTTGAAAAGCTTGCGGAAGTAACATGTTTAGATCTGAAGGCTCAATGATACCATATTGAGAAGATGAACTTGGATGAAAAGAGAGAAAGAAAAGAGAGAAAAATGAGAAAAGTGAATGATTATTTCATTAACTTGTAATGGAAGCTACAACATCCTTATATAGAGTTTACAAGTGAGGCTATAGCATAAGCTACCATATACTAATCTATACTAGATAATAATTAACTTTATGACAGCTCATCAAGTTAGTTATGAGTTCTAACAACTTTGTAAACTAGTAACTTGCATTGCAAGTTATTGAGGCTTTGCTTGTTTCTACTTCTTCTTCATTGAGCAAATGTGTTTCTATCTCTTTTATGTTATCTTTCAACACATTTCATTACATTAGCTTGTTGTATGCTTTTGAATATGCTTGACCTGTGATGAGGAAAATCTCGAAATCCCAAAGGCAAGAAACCCAAAACATTAATCTAATTTAACGAAAAAGGTTGGAAGGATTAAAACAACAATTTGAGCTGATTGAATTTATCAATGTTGGAAGTAGTCATGCTTTTTTATGAATGGATACGTTTGGTCAATGAAACGAAGAATAACAATGATAGTATAACATAAAAACATGTCATGGTGAAAATTATGCAAACACTAACAAGATGATTCAATTACACCATAGCAACAAATCAAGAGTAAAAAGAAAAATGAGTTAAAACTGCAACTTTGCGATGTTTTGTTTTCAATTTGAGTGTCACTAATTCTTTTGATGCTGAATTACATGGTGCTATGATAAGTAGTGAGATATCTTTTAAAAGAGGTTGGTCTTCCATTTGGTTAGATTCCGATTCAGAACTGGTTATTCTTGCTTTCAAGTCCTTTGCCATTGTTCCTTAGAAGCTAAGAAACAAGTGGTTGAACTCTATGGAGCTTGTTAAGGGGACGAACTTTGTTGTCACTCATATTTTTAGAGAACGGAACAAATATGCTGACAAGATTGCTTCCTCATGGTTTTGTTTGGTGGGATATTATTTCTTCTTGTATTGATTGGGACATGGAATGGAATGTGAATAAAAAAAAGGTCAAGTGACAAAATCAATCAATCATTTAAAGCCCAACAAATCTGACAAATGAGGAAAACTAAAGAGGCAAATCTTCAAAGGTAGGGAAAGGTTTACTAGAACTAACTCAAGCAATGGAACCAGAGGTAATGACTCTTTGCAAAATAAATCAATGTCGTAAATGCAAGAAGTATATGAACATAATATATATCAGGACCGATCCAACAAATCTAGAGGCCTAAAGTAAGATTTGAAATGATGCCTTTTAAAACTAACAACAATAAAGTTAGAGGTCTTTTTAATCCTTATTAATTTTTACAATATCAAGCAATACAAAAATAAATATTAAATCCATTCACGAGATTGATTATTAATTTTTTAGTTAATCAATTAACAGTAAAATTTATACTATGAAATCTAAAATAATTAATTTTAATCAAATTAATAGTATTAACTAAATTAGATTTACAGATTTGAGGCCTCAAAACATGTGAGACCATGGCGATTGTCTCAATAATAGTATTAACTAAATTAGATTTACAGATTTGAAGCCTCAAAACATGTGAGACCATGGCGATTGTCTCATTTGCCACCCTCTTGGCCGGACTTGATATATATATCAACCATAAATTGTTCAATTTATGGTAAGTGAGACCAAACATATATTGTTCAAACTTCAAACCATCAAATCCAATAGTAGCATGCATATAAACTTAAGAAAACACAAGGTATACATCTAGGAAACATTCATATCAATGACAGCTTACAAACAGGAGAGATCCTCAAACAAGATGATAAATCTTCTAAAAATTGGGGGCTCTCCACTGGATATGAGTAACTACTATGGAGAATTTCCATAACCTGTAGAAGTTTAGCATTCTGCAATATATACTTTGCAAATTGAAAATCAGCTTCCAAAGCTTGATAGTGTATAATACGACATGTTGTAAGATGAGAGGAAACACATTGAGGAACATGATAGGGGTATTTCCAATTCTTGTTGGTTTTTGAAAACTTCGTCCACTGTTCATTAGAGATAGAACATGATTTGTTAAAATAGTTGAAGAGAAGAAGAAACAAAAACTAATAACTATCCATGGATTTGGCTTACAAACCTTTGAAATGTAAAGAGTTTGAAGTTTGGGACAATTCTGGAGCATTTTCACTATCTCATCCCAATCATATTTGGCATCATAAAACCAGACTAGTTGAAGGTGAATTAAGTTTTCAAACACGGGAAAACCTTTGTAATATGAATTGACTTCTTCAATGTGAAAACATCGCCCCATCTGCACAACACAAAATGCATAAAATAATTACAAAGAACATCAAAGATCGCATATAATATAATACTGATGATAAAAGATGATGCATAATCTCATATATGATACCTCAAATACAGTTAGAAACTGGACATTATCAACTGCTCTGAACGGAATATCGAATAAATGGATTTTGGCCTTGATCAACTTGGATGAGGGTTTAAAACACCCTCTTATCATAAGACCAGCTGCAGTTGTTACTTCGACATATTTAGTTTTCAGATTCTCCAATTCGAGACATCCAGAAAGAAGTTTCATTAAATCATTCATATGAGCAAAACACACAAAACACAAAGTTAGGGTTTTGAGCAAAGGAAGATGAACAGAACAACGAAACATATTGGTTACACGTAAATTCTTTAATTTTAGAACCACGAGTGTTTCACAACGAAAAATGGTAGGCTTCAAATGGACGATGTCTAATAAGTTTAGATAGAGATCCTCAACACCACGTCGTTTTGATGCTTCAACCCATTCGTTGAAACTGAAACAATTAGTACTCTCCCAAAGTTTGGAATGACACTTGAGATGAAAAGATTTTAGGGTTAGATGTTGCACGTGTGGGGAGAACATAATTGTATTCAACATTTGACTGAAGTGAATCAATGCACTTGAATTGTTCACATCTTCATCGTCGATGTTGGGAATGGTGAGCGAGTGGCATACTGGGACCCACCTCTTTGAAAGAACAATGGTTCTAAATGCTTCTTTGAATGGAAGAAAAGCAAGAATGTGACTTAATATATCGTCAGAGAAGTAGTTGATATTTTCTACCGTCGCCATCGACTGTGACGGTGGCAATTTTTTCCTCTTAATAGATGTATTTTTCGTTTTTCATCAAATGGATTTTTTTGAAGAACAGATGAATCTATTCAGGTTGAAGAGGAAATCGGACGAGAAGGTTGAAATTATTAGAGGTGGAGAAAACCCTTGTTTTAACTTTTGTTATTGGGAAAGAGCCTTCAACTTCTCCAAGTCCAATTAGTCTTCTAATATAAAATGGAAAATTTCTTGTTTCACCCCATGGTTACAAAATACACTCCATTGAGATTTTTTTTTTACACTAATAAACTTATTTCATTTCGAAGCTTTAAATATTTGTAATACATGTTGGACTCAAATCAAATATTTTCGGACTAGCAGATAACTTTAGACTATTACTTTTTCCACTCTATTCATTTCTCGCGCGCCCTATTTTTCCCGAAAATGCCCTTAAGACTTTCAAATTTTAGAATCCGAACTGAGTTTTTCCTTTGTTATGGGGTGAAAAAATAAGTTTTTTCATTAATTCGGATTTTATAATCCGAAAACCTCAAAAAATAGGGTGCACTCCTTGATTTTTTTTTCGGATTATAGAATCCTAGCACCCACTAAACACCCTTTTTCAAAGGAAAAAACAGTTAGGATTATATAATCCGAACTGTATCAGCACAAATTTTGAACAAGTGTGTAACATGGATAGTCATTTTAAGGACAATATTAATCTTCCTAACTCTCATGGATAGTCATTTTAGGTCATCGTTAGTTGTTCTTAGTCAAAAATCCGGTTTTCGAGCTACTTGATCAGATTGCTCCGGAACTTTGCCTTGGGCATAAAATTACGGAACAAAAATCAAGGATCGTGACTCCCTTAGAATTTTTTGGTGCTATTTTTATGATTTTATTTGACAGGTTTTTATCATTTTTACTTTGTTTTTTTGTTGTTTTAAAGGCAAAATTCAAAACTGCTGAAATGGGAGAGATTCTGATTGCTGATTATACATGAGCATATTTAGGATTATAAAATTCAAACTCACTTAAGATTTTATAATCCAAAAACCATAAACATTTTTAAAAAATTTACAAGGTGCATGAGAATGTCATAGGATGCAAAAAGTAATAGTCATAACTTTAATATCTTGCAAGGGTATGAGCAATACAGTTTACTTGCCTTCTAATGAAATTAATGTTATAGTTTATATAAACATAATTGGCTTTGTGTAAAATATAGAAACTTGGAATTTACAAACAGTACGTGAATTAAATTTATATTTATATAAATGCATTTAAACAGAGTTTACATAATCGCATTGTGCTTAAATTGACTTTGCGTAAACGTATTTGAATTAAGTTTGTGTAAGATTAAAAAAACTCAAACCCATTTGGGTTGATCTAGTGGTATTACCTTGAGACCTGAGAGCTTGATCCTCCTCAAGATCTCATGTTCGATTCTCTCAGAAGCAAATTTGGATGGGATAATTTAACTTTTTTAAAAAAAAAAATTTAAACCTCAATCTACACGTGGTATGTATACTAAGTTTAGTAAACGTACTTAGAACTAGGAATTGGAATAGGTCAGGTCAGCCTACAGCGGCCTATGGCCTAGCCTACGACAGGTCAGACCATACTTTTTTCTTAAATAGAGAAGGCCTAGAAATTTGTTGTTGACACGTTAAAGAAGGCTGAAAAACACCAGTAAAAGACGTAAATGCCTCGGCGGCAGTTAACTACCGAGGAAAAGAACCAGAGGCAATTAACTGCCGATGAAAACTTCGGTAGTTAACTACCGCCGGGTCCATTGGCAGTTAACTGTCGATGCGTCCTGAACATATGTAGAAACTCAGTTTTCCAGTTTCTTCTTCATTGTTCAAAAACTTCCCAAACTCTCTCCAATTCCTTCAATTCAATTTTGGAGCAAAATCAAGTGAATCATCTTCATTTAATCACAAGTAAGTACCTTGACTCATTTTTAATCATAATGTTAGTTTGTGGAGGTTTATTTTTTAAAAAATTGAGTAGTTTGCATCTGGTTAGGGTTGATGTAGGAATTGACAATTTGATGATTGCATGTGTAGTTTATGAATTGATAAATGAATGTAGTTGTTGTAATTGATGTTTAAATGATGTTTAAGTATGATGTGGTTTTGAATGGTGCCAAATGAACATATTTTGAATATGTTTGATATTTTGCACACAAAGTGTTTGATAAAATGCCCCAATGAGAATTATATTGATTATTTAGTAAGTTTAGGTTATGAAAATGATGGAAATGTTCTTAATTGTAGTTTGATAAAGTGTATATTGGTTATTTAGTTAGTTTAGGTTATGAGAATTATATTGAATGATGTTTACGTTATGATGGAAATGATGCACACAAATGAACGATGTTTAGTTTATAGTTTACGTATATCTTGAATGATGTTAATTTTTTAAATTTTTGTGTAGATATGTCTGATCTGAATTAGGGGCAGTCAATTGATCCAGAGAAACTTATTTGTGGTAGACGTGCTATGACACAAAGCGCCAGGCAGGCAAGGCAAAGAGGGCACATCCCAAAAAGGGGAAGAGGTAAAGGGAGGGCAGATGGTGAAGGTAGTTCTCAGGCTACCCAAGCTGCAAAGTCACAGGTGGTTGACCCGATGCAGGTCGAGTGCCTGAATTATCAGGATAAGATACATGATGCACATGATGGTGGGTATGACCGATTGGGGTCAGCCGGCAGGAGAGGGCACATGGCGGATGGAGCATGGCTATATAGTATGATACACTAGGGTGTCTGACCCTCAGATTTTGTCACCTCTTCCAGGTGATCTTCCGAGGCTAGCAAATGAGGAGCGGGTCATTGCACAACAGTGGGAGCAGTACGAGGCGATAGGCTCGCCTGATACTTATGACATGGTTAATGGCGTTGTTGTCTATGCTGATGAGCAGATGGGTCGGGAGGTGATGAGCCCTGAGCAATGGTTTGAGGTCATGTGCCATGTTAGGGAGCAAATCACACCGATTTTGACCAGGAGGCGAGGCCGGAGGCTGAGGAGGCGGCAACAACAGCATGAGCAGGACCAAGAGTAGGATTACTTGTAGTTGTTGTCTATGACTTGTTTTTTACTTTTCGTATTTTGATGACATTGGTTTGTATGTTTGTGTTTTGATGACATTAGTTTTCGTTGGGATATCTTATGGTAAAAATGTTGGTTTAATTAAGTTGTGAATTTGCGCCAATTTTGTTTTGTGATTTGAACCATTGTGTGTAAAAAAATAACATTTCAATAGGTTGTGTTTTGTGTTTTAAACACATGACAAGTTCAGAAAATGAAGCTTCTACTTCTGCATTGGCATTAGGATGCATCGGCAGTAAGGGCATTTTGGTCTTTTACTAGTGTGTTTTTTTAGCCTCTTAGGCCGGCCTATTTAAGTGAATATGAATAATATTAGTTATTATTATATTATATTTTATACTTTGAATTTAAGTTTATTGGTATATAGTATTTATTATGCATATTTATATGTACGGTTATAAACTAGAATTGAAATATGATACAATATATAGTCAAATTTCTTAAAAACTCATGTTGATTATCAAAAAAGAGTTTATTTTGATTGATATATTAGTTCGACAGTCAATTTAAACTTAGATCACATTGCTTATTTAAAGATATTCATATGAAATAGGCTTTTAAACAGGCTAGTAGGTCGTATCAGGCTTTCAGAAGGTCATGCTCAGGCCTAAAAAGTAAGCCTATGACAGGCCGCAGGCCAAACTTAGGCCTTAAAAAAAATTGGCAGGCCAGGCTTAGGTCTTGCAAAGCCTAACTCGGCTAGCCCATTCCCACCCTAGAACTATGTTTACGAAAGATCTAAAAACAAATTTACATAGGGTACGTGAGCTAATTTTTAGATATGCATAAACTGAGGTTGTGGAAACATATTTGAGGTATACGTAAGACAAAATAGTGGAATAAAGGAGAATTGTTTCAGCTGTTTATAGCCAATGTAAGGCTTATTGAATCTTTATTGCATCCATCATCAAAAGCCATTCATAGGAGCTATTATCCACCAGACTATAAGATTAATTTCATTAGAAAGCAAATCAAAAACTTTCAATTCCACATAAATTATACGTTAAAAACTCTATAATTTATTTCAAAGAAGTAAACACCATAAAAAATTATTAGTCATCCTAATTGACAAACCACAAGAAAAAATTATTAAAGGAAAAAAAAAAAACTTGAGGGATATAATTATATAAACATGAGTACATGACCAAGAACAAAAACAAGAAACAAAATTTAAGAAAAATAAACAAAACCGTTGGCAGAAAAATCCTAACCAATAAAGGATGGAATTGAATCCCATCAAGTGAAGCATTTAGAAGTAACCTCAAAAGAAGTCAATTCCTCTGTTCAACAAGTCATTCCTCTGTTCAACAAGTCTAGACTATTGATGAGAAGAGCTCTCTATGATACATATATGGTTAAAGCATTTCCAAAAAGAAAGGAAAAAAACTCAACATTTAACCATCTTTACACAATTCACATGTTGACCAGAGAACCTCAACAAGAATTACATAGCCGCCATTGTCTATTCTAGCTAAAGTAGATGGAAAACAGATGTTTACTGGAACAACATATATGGTATACAGGGAACCTCTTCAATGTCATCACTGTCGGCATAAACTAATCTTGTTCTTCGATTATTCTTGACACAAGTCCAACAGCAATTGTTCTTCCTAAAGATCTAAGGGATACTCTTCCAAGAGCTTTACATCTAGAAAACTCTACAACACAGACTGGCTCATGCAAAATCACCTGAATATTAGAAACAATAGAAGCCAGTTGAGTCAGTTGCACTGTAGACGAAAAGATATTCATGTGTTCACATTGAAATTACAAGTTTAGCTATGTTATTCACCTCAATTACTGCACTTTGTTTTGACGTGAGACAACGAGGGTTCTTTTTGGTCACCTTACCAGTCTTGGGATCAAGTACTGACAATATTCTTGAAACTCTAGCAGGCTCTTTTGCATGATGTATGTGAAACTCTAACTGCCAATATAGAAAAAAGAAAATTGACATTTGTCCCAATAAGCAATATTAAAAAATAAAGTGCAGGGAATAAAGCACACCTGAGCGCCGATCAATATGGGACTTGTACCATCCAAGACAAGCAATTTCAACTCCAAATGCTTTGCAACTGCAACAGGAAAGTCAGGATGGCATAATACGCCTCCAGCCAATACATGATTTCCATCAACACCATGCAACGTTACAGCTACATTATCTCCAGCTCTTGCAACAGAGCAGGTGTTGGAGTCACGCTCCAATGTACGTACTGTTCCAACAACATCTGAAGGCATAACTAACACCTATAATTATTAAGGTGTACAGTTAGGCAAGAAATAATTTCATTTCAAGCCATGTTAAGAAGAACTTGAGCATAACTGACCACATATTACAAGAAATAGTGGGGAAATAGTTTATCATGTTTATTTTTAAATATGATAGGATCACTTCCTGATCCAAGAGGTAGGCCATAGGCCCATGATTGAACATGGGATTGATACAAATAAATGATCGGGCAAGCAAACATTTATGCTTCAGAACAAGGAATAGCTGGAAAAACATTTATGGACCTGGGAAAAAGGCACATTTGCGAAGAACTACATAAAATGAGTTCATCAAGTACTTTTGTTTCATCATCCTGATGAAACTTGTTGTCCTTGTATTTTCAGTTGTCCTTTTCCAAATTTTATATTTTACTTTAGTCTCTCAATTTACCAACTATATACAAAAGAGAAATGATATTTGTACAACCACTTTATTACAACTTTTTGACAACTTTCTCTCTCATACTCACATTATATTCTTGTTCTCTCTCTTCCTTTTTCTCTCTCTATTGTTTTGGACCAATGAGAAGAGAGCATATAAAAGTTGTCATCAAAGTTGTACCAAATGGTTGTACATATATCACTACTCTATACAAAATTGTCTATATAGTAATTCTTCATCCAAATTATTTTGTTAAATATTTAAATTGTGACATAATTTTAAAAAATAAAGTCCCTATGGCTATTCATGTGGTAGTCTTGCATGAAAAAATAGTTCTTGTGACTGTCATACCAAAATTTTTAAAATCAAAATTTGAATGGAAAATCACGATGACGGCAACAAATAGGTGATTTGAAGTAATTTGTAAATTAATGGACTAAATTGAACATCTTGATAAAGAAAAAACTAAATAAACACAATAAAAGCATTGGGTGTGAGGGACTAACTTTAACGGGAAGTTATTAATTCTTATCAGAAGAAACTTGGTTTTAGATCAGTACAAAACACTTTGAATTTTAATTATTAGTGTGAATCTTTCATTTGGTTTTTCAGTTATAGTAAATTAGTCACAGCACAATCCAGTTGTATACCTTTGTTCCACTTCGAAGAGCTCCTGCTTCCAGTTTCCCACAAGCAGACACCTGTCCTTGTGCAGTTGATTTGATAACATCACATATTGGCATTAGCAGAGGTTTTGCGAATTCTCTAGTAGGAGGTTGTAGTGAGTCAACTGCATCTAACAGATAAGGTCCAGTATACCTGTTTCACAATGAAACAACCATCAAGTTTTAGCATACTATAAAATGCATAGATGCACTCAGTTTGATTTCCTATCAAATAATCATTCTTTGGTTTGATTTTCTTAAGTTTCAAGACCAAAGTGCATGTGAACCAAATTTTGATTTGGGTAAATTGGACATTTCTACGAAAAAATTAGTACAGTAACATGATTAGAGTGTAACAATATCCTTTAGAGTTTGACAGAATAAAACAGATGGGCAAATATGTACTGCATGTCAGAAAGATTAGGACTCGCGCTGCACATATTAAGTTAGGTTTTAGGATCAAAGTGGCTTCAGTTGGAGGGAATATTGGACTTCTTTGCAATTAAAATATGTGAACGAGGTGAGAAGGACAATATACTAATAAATCAATATGGCCAAAATCTATTTTCTCAATTGGGATTTCAAAGCAGCAACAACAGGGAAGCACTAGGCAACTAAGCTAAACGGATCCAATAGGATTTACAGAAAATAAGATGCCTTCTGTGAGACGTTAAACTTTCTACATAACTGTTTTATGCTTCAGAAATAGAGGAAGTTCAGCCTTTCTGAGGTGGGATTTACAAATTCATTACAAGGTGCGCACATAGCTATTTCTACCAAGGTGAGATATTAAAGTAAAGCAAAATAAATTATATATATAAGAAACAGTGTGAAGCCAGTCTTTCTGGAACTAACACAATTAACAAAATGGCTGCATATGCTACTTGTGGCAGCTAATTTAGAGACAACCCGGCTCCTTGGGAAACCATTTAAGTTGGGTTCCACTAAACTAAGATTAAGTTAAAACTAACTACATAATAATCTGAACTTATATGAATAATTTATTTAAAATAGTTCTAAGTAAGTTTTTGAGAGTTGTCAAACTATCCAATTTTACCATTAGATTTAGAATGATTATTGGGGTAAGTCCATTAGCATGCTAAGTTTGAGTTAAATCTAATTACAAAATAATATGAATTTATGAGTTGTTTAGAAGTTCTATACTAGCTTTGAGAGTTGTCAAACTACTCTTATGTCACCATCTATGAAGCCCGAATACATGGTACGGCTATGGGTACAATATGATACAGATATGAGGATACGGGAATTTTTTAACTCGGAATACGATATGGCCTAAGATATGTTAACAAAATTAAAATACACACACACAAATATAGAATACTTGTAAAGAAAAAGACATTGATCATTCTTCAATAATTTATAACTATAATAATCACCATTTACAAAAAAAATAAAATATTGTAAACACAAATTATAGAATTTTAGTCTAAATCATAATATATTATAACACCTAATAAACAAAAGCATGATTGAAAAACTCAACAAAAGTCTTGGTTATATGCAATAGCCAACAATTCAAAAGCATTTTTAATAAATTATAGTCTAATGCCCACCAAGGGAAGTTAAGATCACATCTAGAGTAATCAGTGACATACCAATTTTTGAAATTAGCATCAGAAGGGGATGCTACCAAATTTTGATTTTCCATGGCACTCAAGGGAATCCATGAGAGAGAAGAATCTTTGAACCCACATGAGCGGAGAAACATTCCCAGCTGATGTCTTATAAAATCAAATCGGTCTTTGGAGTAGGACACAGCATCCATCTTATTTACTGCAACTATAACATGGTCTACACCGAAACTTCTAATAAGTTGTGCATGCTCTCTTGTTTGACCTTTGCCACCATCCATACCAGCTTCAAATGCACCAAGTGAGGCATCTATAACAAGAACTGCAGCATCAGCTTGTGTAGCTCCAGAAATCATGTTTGGGATAAAATCTTTATGACCAGGAGAGTCAAGCACAACAACGTGATATTTCTTAGTGTCAAAATATGCCACAGCCACTGTCATGGTTATTCCCCTTTCCCTTTCTTCAGAACTTTCATCAAGTGCCCAAGCATAAGCAAAGGATCCTTTGCCCTGATTAAAAGAAAAGAGGAAGCAGAAATTGACACATGAATTCATAAGCATCAAGCACCAAAGAATAAAAATGACTCCACGGTGAAATTACCTGCAACTTGGCCTCCTTTTCATATTTGTGCATTTCTTTCTTGGAAATTCGTCCCAATAGGTGTAATAACCTACCAGATAGTGTTGATTTTCCAGAATCAACATGACCAACCTACAGTTAACAGATTAAGCACTGTGAGACATTTCTTCCTTGAAATATAGTCCTGGGATATATAAAAGAATAGGTCATTTGCGTACAATTGCGAGATTCAACTGAGTCAACGTATCTTCAGATTGTTGAGGAAGCATCCACTTTTCTGGCTGGTAAGAAACTTGTTGATGAGGTCCCTTAGCATTAGTGTTATCAGAATTTTGAGATCTTGCATCAGGATCCGTGTGTTTAAAACTGCTGGAAGCACTTTCAGACTTTCCGTCTTTGTTAGAAGACAAACTAAGTTTATCACTCTCTTCAACTTTTGGCAGTGCAGACAAACTACCAGACTTTTCTTTGCTTGATTGGATACCATTCGTACCATTTTTTGAAGAATTTATTTTATTCGCATAGTTTCCTTTGTCCTTTGGCAAAGATGCTGATAAGCTGTTTGAAGTTTTACCAATTGTTTCGAGATCAACTTCTACATTTTTGGAAAGCTTGTTCTTTTGCATTAAAGACGATAAGTTGTCTGCACTTTCAGTATTGGATTCTAGTTCATTCTTCTCTCTGCTGCTTGATGAAAGCCGAGAATCTTTAGAGTTTTTAGCTTTGTCTGAAAGCATAGTGAAATAAGATACATCAATATGTATCCAAAAGGAACTAAACACAAAGATACTAAATATGGGGAAAAATCTACTTTTTTTCTTTCTTTTTTGGTTAAAGCTAGGGTGTCAAAGTTACAGCCTGAAGAAAGATAGGTTGAGGGAGGGATACCTTTCAAACCCATTTTTGAAGAATGTAGACCAGTATGAACCACGTCATCTGGGGATGGAACGTCAAACTTGAAAGGATCTGTCAAAACCAATAAAAAAGATTTGATCACTATTGTTTAAAAATAAATGGTTAAGTAAGGTTTGCTCTCATGTACAAGGAGTTCCAAAAACTAAAACATAACACATCATTAAAACAAACTCAAAACTTCACCTAATAAGATTTTTTATTCTAATTAGTACTCCTTCCGTCTCATATTAAGTGTCATGCTTGAAATATGTGCTTGTTTCATATTGTTTATCATAGAATACAAACAAAGCATTACTTACCTATTTCTACTAATACTACCCTTATTTATTCTATTACAGTCCACCTAACTATTTTATTAATAAGGATATTTTAGTCAATGAAGCTAGTTCTATCATGGAAATTAGTACGCTATATAACCTTAAAAGACATTTAATATGAGATGGAGGAAGTATTACATAAAAGTCAAATATCGTAGAAACTACACTAACTCTACAAATGTATTTTAAAACTTGCGAAGACCTATATTTAAAGAGGGATGGCTTTGAGCATTAAAAGCCTTATGAATTTCATGAAACTCTCCTTGGACATTCTCAAGCTTGTAGATGTTACTGCCATCTGTCCAAAAACCAACATCTTGCATTGGAAATATCACAACCTCTTTGGGACTCTGTTGTGGTAATGATTGAAAAAGAGACTGGGCCAACTTGGATGCTCCAGGAGTTTTGTTTATATCTTCAACTGCATCAAAGAGATTTTTCAGCGGGTTATAGGCATATCATGTCCATTGTTGTAAACCTAGCACTATACAATGTGGGATATACAGAGAGCCGAAGTTTAAGATCTCAACTATTCCTTTGAAATTTGCCTAAGTCAAATTCCCTCTAAGTTGTCAAAACCAGGACAACAACTATCACGAAAACCAAGAACAATTAATTATCAATTTTGCTTGGTTATTTTAATTCATCGGTCATCCTTCTGCTCTTGCAGAGAAACCTATGACATACAGTTTGGTTTGGCTTGTCTTTCTCTAAACCAAACTGTTACTCTGATCCACTCAAGGGCGCACCATGAAGATGGGATACAGGATCATGATAATAGCACACTCAATTAAGGCAGTAGCGTCAAAGTGGCCAGCACTGAGCTGTAGAGTCATGATAATCAACTATTTACACTGAAACTACAACTTTATTTGATGGAAGCATTTGTCGGGAAGGGAAAAAAAAAACAGAATTCAATAGCAACCACTGCAATACCTTCTAAAAGATGTGACATGGAAAGTAACGAATCCCACGAATTTTATATCATTTTACACATTAATAACTCATTTTTCATAGTAATGAAGTTGATTGAGTTTAGAAACTTTAAATTCCAAGAGATTCCAAATCCCATCTTCCCATATCAGAAATAATAGCATGATCAAAGAGCTTGATATTCCATATCAAACAATACAATCAATGAGGCATCTTTACTCCTTACCTAAGACACTAAAGCTTTGTTTCGGAAGGGTTTTCGAGAGCAGGGGGTTATGATAGGCAGGCTCTACACTAGTTCGGGAGTTTTTAAAAAACAGGGGAAGAGTTTGGGAATTTACAAAAACCCTACAAAGCCCTCCTCCGTTGCTTTTTCAAGTTCCCCATAATTAGGGGATTTCAATGGAAAAATTAATAACACAGTTTACTAATTTGACGGTTTGTAAACCATTCATCCAAGGCGTCTGTGATTTGGTATTAAGAAAAAGAGATCTGCAACGGATGTCCAAAGCCATTGTTCTTGGTGGAGAAAACATCAACGTTATGTGTAATGGAAACAGCGGCGCCAGCGAACACTCTACATGCGCCTACCGAATTCTGCTCCACTGCAAAGTTCCTCTACTTCCCACATTTGGACCCCCTCCTTGTTTGGTTAATATTCCACCGTGCACCAGCCACATGGACATAGAACTTGGACAGAGCAACAGGAAGTTCAAACAAACACTAGTTGATTACTTCATTCCCTCCTTAGACCTAGTACTAAACTAGATAAGTATTGTTGAATAATAAATGGATTTACCTGTTTTGTTGATAACCAAGGGATGACGTAGAACGCCACAAATATCACAGGAAGTCATACTCTCATCATTGTCATAGGTGCAAATGGAGCAACTCCAAACTCCAGGCTTAATGGTTTCTTTCTTTGTATCAGGTTCTACTCCTACTCCTGCTCATGTTACAACACAAAAATGCTATGAGATTTGTAAGAAAATAAGTAAAAACGAGTAATAATTAAAAATTAAGAAAAAGTAAGTAAGTAACCATAATTTTCAGCTTCAACATCATAATCATAGTCATCATAATCCTCATAGTCATCGTCGTAGTAATCGATTCCATAGTTTACTTTACGAGGCATGATTTTCCGTCGAATGAGTTTAGTATAAGCAGTTAACAGAGTCGCGGGTAAAACCTAATTGGTGAAAACAAAGGCAAATGGATTAATTTTGAGAGTTTAGTCTAAATTGAATCGGTTAACGAGAAACCTTGATTAAATCAGAATCGGGAAGCGAATATTAGGGTTGTTGTGAATTGAAGAGGTCGGAACAATCAATCACTCCCTGCTAGTTTCTTCTTACTTCTTCTAATCCAACCAAACCATGTGTACTTTAGATTTGTCTTCCATCTTTCCGATTTGCTAGAAAACAAAAATCAAATAACCAGAAAATGTTTTTTTGTGTTTTTTATTAATTAAACATTTTTATTTGCGATTTTATCTTTATTTAGTTGAAAAAAATTAATTTGTTTTACTTGTATTTATTTATTTGTTTTTTTAAAGAGTTTTACTTGTATTTAATTGAATTGTTGGATTCAGTTTGAATCTAAAATTTGATCTGATGGCAGTTTAATTTTTGAGGTCAATTTACTACAAAATAACAAATTTAGAGTTGATTATCTTACTAGAAAATATGTGTTGGATTTATGTTATGAGACTTATTTTATATTTTTTAGTTGTTGGGTTTATTCGAAGGTTTGTTTTATGTTAACGGAATTGTTTTATTTTGAGATCATTTTATGTCGGTGGATTTCTTTTATTTTTATATCTATTTATTAATTATGATGTGAATTTGTTAATTATGTTGATGGTGCTAATATGCCCTGTAAGTATGTTTTTACCACAGACTACTTTTTGTCAAAATTTTAAAAATAACAACAACATTGTTCTTCTCCAAAAACAATGTTCTTTTATAAAAAAATAAAAAAAAGATGCATTAAAAAGGTTACTTTTTGTTTGATAGATCGGTCCACCAATTGACTTTGTCTATTTCGCTGTGTTTTTGTGCAAGCTTAAATGAAAATGGAGCGGACTCTCTCTCCCTCCCTCTCTCTCTCTCCCTCCCATGAAGATATAACTAGTTGTCGAGTGAGAGTGGGTTAAAGTTTTTTTAGTTTTTAAAGATGATAATTCAAACCTACTTTTAAAACAAATAATTATTTTTTAATATTTTTAAACGGTCGGTGCAAAAGCCTGAGGGAAGCAGTCCATGTAAAATACAAACTATGTGAGTTAGCCAAAAAAGACACTGTCAGTTTTTTGCAGTTCATCCTGTGATAAATTATATGCCTGATGAGAGTGAATCCTCTCAATTGAAAACAAAAATGAATAAATAATGTGGAGATTTTGAACATTGGTCTTTATTGTATCGATTATTAAAATTTGCCATTAATTTTAACCATTGATAACGTTGGTGTTAATGGTTAATTAAGATCTTCGTATTATTTCTTTTAAAAAAAATCAATTGAGAGGATCCATTTTTGACTCGGTTGGTTAGGCCCATTACAACAACACTGCTTTGAAGTCCATGAGCACCCTTGCTTGTGAAGCTCGACCCCTATAATATTTGAGAATTTACTTTCGCACCCTACCAACCCCTCACGTGCCTCTTAAAATTCCCAAAATATCATCGTTTAGATTATATATATAATCTGAACCACTTTTGCTGAATATCGAATTACATAATTTGAATTTTATCAAAATGTTCATGGTATGAATGGTCAATAGTGACCATGATATCACAACTCACTCTCAGGTGATAAAGTAAGAAATCAAAGAGAATAAAAAATGAAGAAAAAATTTACGATGAAAATAGAGAAGAATGCAAGAATTCTTACGGTTAAAGATCCATCTTAGACTGTAATTACATATAATAAACATTTAAAATAACAAAAAATGCATAAGACACGACACAAACCATCCAAACACGGCGTCTAACCTCATTGTCCATGTTATGGACTGGTTCAAATTACATAATTCGAGCACTTACCCGTATTGGTTCGACTTGTATAATCTGAAACTTTCCAAAATTGTATTAAAACTTGAGCTTTAGAAGACTTGATATCATTCTGAACACGTATTCCAACTGTACAAAGAACACAACAAATTGAAAAAAAAATCAAATTATACAATGACAACATCCATTAAACATAATAGCTTAAACAACATAATTTAACAATTTAAAAGAACATAATAAAACACATCCATTATCATGGACAAGAAAAACTGAATTCCTCGTATGGTTTATTCATACATGTCTTGATTTCTTTGAAGGTCTTACGCCGAATTAAACTTTCCTTAATATCATGAAAAGATCTGACCAAGGAAGCGTTTTACTCGATCAGTCATTTCAAATTGTGATGACCAAACATAGAGAACATGGTTCTCACATTGCTGTTGTTCCAAAGCTTCGTCTGGGTGAACCAGATGCTTCTATATGAGTTGATCGACAAACAATGATCCTCAACACTATCTACCCAACTTGTGTCTCTGAGGTTGAGTCAGTCGTTTATTTGGTCCAGCTGATCATTCCTGCTAGAAAATGTGGACCTTAATCATGTTAGGTTTCTCCCATCGTAGTAAACTGCAACCTTGATGGTTACAACTACTGGATAAATGTTCATGACTACGTGGTGATGTTTGCAAATGAACAAAACACATCAATCTATAGAAGTTTATGTGCGTCGTGGACAACAAAAACTGTCAATACAAAGTGGACCGCAAAAAAAAATCGTATCTAATTAGTTTGGATTATAAAATGCCTTTCGATGCAGCAGATCATTTTACTCAATTCAGTTTTATCGGTGGTGCCGCCAAGACGCGACGTTCAATATTGCATGTTATTTGGTTTCCAACATCATGAGAAATTTGGAAAGGAAGAAATAAAAAGTTATTTGACTGCAAAGAATGCTCGATTATGCAAGTGGTCGATAAGATTAAGTCTATAATTATCATGAGCGGTGACTTAGTCTATTTACCATGTTGGGCATAGACTAATTGTTATTTCTTTATGTTTTGGTTTTATTTTTGTGTAGCTTCTTGTAAATATTTTTTGGACACTATTTGGACTCTTTTGTTCCTTCCTGCGCACAACTTGTGCTGAGACTTTTTGATGTCGTAATATATTCCATTTTAGTCTTTAAAAAATATAATTAAAAAGAACAAATACTCCCTCTGTTCCTTTTTAAGTGTCTTTTTAGAGTGAATTCTTCGTTCCTATTTAACTGTCGTTTTGGTATTTTAAAGGTATGATTTGTCAATTATACCCTTTGTTAATTATTCTTATATTTTTCAATAAAACTAATTAAAGCTATATATTTGAAAAACTAAAGTTTGTTTGTTTTGTTTTAAAACAAAATTTGTTTTTTGTTATCTTCAAATTTAAACAAAATTTTGTTACCTATGATAATGGTTTCATGAAGAGTTAAAATTCTATAAATAATATGAGTAATACTTGTTAAAAATTTCAAGAGATATGCAGAATATTTAGAAAATTGAAAATTGTTTGTTATGAGAAAAAGATAAAGCGCGCAAAAAAAATCGGAATTTGTTGAAAAAAACAATAGTAAAAAGTCATTGGAAAGATAAAATTTATACAAAAAATAGAAAATTATTAGTGGATTAAAATAATGATATAATAGGAAAAAAATGTGCAAAAATACACCTTGTTATTTTTGTATTAAAATTCAAAAACGACACAAAAGGAAAGGAACGGAGAGAGTACATTTTAGACTATAAAATCTGAACAAGGTAAAATTTCAATTAAGAGTAGAAAAAATATTTTCATTGTATTTTTCTAATTTTGTTTTAAAAAAAAAACAAAAAAGGAAAGAGAGATAAACTACTATATGTGAGTGGAGGGAGGATGAAATCCCAATAATGAAAACCTTCCCGCCAGACATTTTCGTGCGCGCGTCTCTCTCCTCTTCTACTCTATAGAAAGCGAAGAGTCGCGTATCATGAAGTAGAAGATTAACACTGAAAACTACGAAGAAGTGAAATGGGAATCCATGGTCTGTTACCGCTTCTCAAATCAATTATGATTCCAATTCACATCAAAGATCTTCACGGCTGTTCTGTCGCCATCGACACTTACTCCTGGCTTCACAAAGGTGCCCTTTCTTGCAGCACCGACCTCTGTAAAGGCATACCCACTTCTAGGTTACCCTCTTTTCTTCATTTTCTCTCTTTCATTTTTCTTCAATTGGGTTGATTTTTTAGTGTACCCTTTATGATTATTTTGTTGGATTTTTATTTAATTGTTATTTGACTCCAAATTAGTGGTAAAAATTTGATTTTTATTTATGGGTTCAATTGGGTCAGAAAAGGGCTTAACTATGTATATTGTGTTACAGGCACATTGAGTATTGTATGCATAGAGTGAATTTGCTGAGACATTATGGTGTCAAGCCTATTCTTGTATTTGATGGAGGGCTTTTACCAATGAAGGGTGATCAAGAGAACAAGCGTGCCCGGTATTTATTTGTTTGTTTTTCAACGTTATAATCTCATCATTGTTATAGTTGTTGTATTTTTGCTTATGCAACAAGTATTTCCTTTGGTATATGTGTAGTTCTAGAAAAGAAAATTTGGAGCGTGCGGTTGAACATGAATCAAATGGAAATTCTACTGCTGCCTACGAGTGCTATCAGAAAGCTGTTGATATTTCGCCTCAGATTGCACGAGAACTTATTCAGGTAGAAATGGATTTGATTTATCAGAGTTGGTCTGATTGCTGTCAAGGATATGATCATAATAGACTGTTATAAACACATTCACACATGTTTGTAATTTTGTATAATTGTATTTCATTTGAATATGTTATATAAATGTAATTAATAATTATGCTTTCTCCTAAATGTTGAAACCTTGTTTTTTCGGAAGGTATTGAAGCAAGAGAATGTGCGGTATGTTGTTGCCCCATATGAGGCAGATGCCCAGATGACATTTTTGGCAATTAGCAAACAGGTTGATGCAGTTATAACCGAAGACTCTGATCTTATACCATTTGGTTGTCCAAGGGTGAGTTTTGAGTTTTGACTAAGCTTAAATTAACACACAAATGTCTTGTATCATCTGTATTGTAGTTTACATTACTGCTTAATTTGATAGACTCACTGACTTTTGACTGATTTGTTTTTTTTCCATTCAAATTTAGATTATCTTTAAAATGGACAAGTTTGGTCAAGGTGTTCAGTTTCAGTATTCCATGCTACAAAAGAATAAGGAGCTTAATTTTGAAGGGTTCAACAGACAAATGCTTCTTGAAATGTGTATTCTAAGTGGCTGCGACTATCTTCAGTCCTTACCAGGTATGGGTCTCAAAAAGGCTCATGCAAGCATTAAAAGATTTAAAAGCTATGACAAGGTAAGAATGGTGGATAGAGTTGACATGCATGATTATTCAAAACCAAAAAATCATGTACATATCTGTACATATAAACACACACAGACATCTTTTAGGTACTTTATATATATGAAATTTGATGTAATTCTGATGCCAATTGTAATGTACAGGTTCTTAAGCACTTGAAATACAATGGTGTTTCTGTACCTCCCTTTTATGAAGAGTCGTTCAGGAAGGCTATTCTTACTTTCCAATATCAACGAGTTTATGATCCAGTTAGTGAAAATATTGTCCATTTGGCCAATATACCTGAGGACATTGGTGACGAGTTAGACTTTTTAGGCCCATATCCTTTAAAGATTTTGTTACCATTTTTTATTGAATATCTGATATAAATTTGTTAATCATCTGAGATCTTACTCAAAATAATACCTTAACCTGATACACACCATTGCCAAAAGATATAGGACAAGGAATAGCAGAAGGAGATCTTGATCCAATTACCAAAATGCCATTTGAGGTAAACCATCAAATTGTTACTTATCTTGATGGATATTTTGCTTGTGTCGTGTGTTTAATTGAATCAATATATAAATTTCTTTATTTTTGGTCAAAATAATTTGACTTGTTTTATTTGTTCAGTTTTGGATTATGATGGTCAATTCAAATGACTTCGAAAGAAAATGGATTTTGATGATGGTATAAATGTGATTGACAACAATTTAAAAGAAAAATCTATAACTATTGAATTCCCTTTTTGCATGGGTGTAAATGAGTGTGTGAATTTTGCATATAACTTGGATGATGTTTTCATTCGTATAATGTCCTATACAAGGTTTTCTTGGGAATTTGAATACATGCTTTTAGTGAGACAACGGTTTAAATAGATAACTCTTCCTCCAACCTGCCAAGCTTTGTCTAAACCTCTTTCCCCCAAAATTTTCCAAACCCTCCTATGTCGCCCTCACACCCTTTATAACCACCTAACCTCATTTCTTACTCTGCCCATTCTAACCATTCCCTTTGTCATACACATAATACTACACTTTATCACAAGTTAAGCAATAAACACAGATGTATGTTCTTCAATTTTTTACAGCCTACTTGTTTAAAGGTATTCTTTATTGATGTCTATTTCTTTTGAAATGGCAGGGAGACAAATTTGTTGCCAGATTGGAAATTGCAGGAACTAGTCAATTCAAAACACTTAATTCTGATAGGGTGAAGAAAAGGATTGATCTGCCTGTGCAGAAGAATCTCTTGACCAAGTATTTTTGTATCCTCTGAAGCATTATACTTTTATTGAATTTAATCAGTTTAGCATGTTTAAAAGGGAGGAATGTGGGGTTGAATTCCATGGTTCACAGGAATACTTCCTGACGTGTTGATGCATTAGCTACCATTTTCTAAAAATTTAGATTCTAGATTGTATAGCATCCAAGTAGGTCAAGAAAAGGCAATACCTTATTCAAGATAAAACAATGTATGAAGGCACAGGCACTGAATCTTGAAAAGTTTCTTCATATAACATACTGCTGCTTTTAGGAAGCTTCCTTTTTCTATTCCTTAAAGTAAATTTTCCTTTTCTATTCATTAAAGTAAATTTTCCTTAGCCACGAAAGGTTTTGCATCTCTTGAAGCAAAGAGGGAATTCAAAGCGCCTCGGACGTCACCTACCACTGCTAATCAAAGTACACTGATTTCCTCTTCTGTCAATTCCCTAGAACATCAGACATTAGAAGCTGCTGCTAGAGAAACAGTGAACTCTGGTGCATCCACAGTTGACACTGAGAATTGTGACAGCAGCCTTCCTCCTAATAGCTATGTAAGTTGCCTGAACTAGAGAACTTTAATAGTGAAAATGCTGTTCATTGTTGCTAGTTAAACTCTTAGTTATTTTCTAACATACTATGTCCTTCTTTCACTAGATTGAAAACAGTTTTCCCACCAAAACTTTGGAGCTTATGGAATCACCAAATCATGGTATGAATATAAGCCAGTTAGTTGCTTTGGGTGGAAAACTATATACTCCATTATTCCTTTGCATGTGTTGGCTGATATTCATTTCGTTGTCTATGTGAATTGAGTATCTATGGCAGGAGAGAAGAAAGGAAGTCCTGATCATACAATATTGAGACAGCCGAGGCAGCCAATTCATAAACCTTGCTTGGGGTTGCACAAGGAGCATGAGCTCACGAATGTCGAAGACAAAGCCGAAGAGAAAACCAAGGAGACAAAAAGAAAGGTAATTGTAAGGAGTCGTTATTTTCAGCAGAAACAAGTAGAAAAGAGTGCTTGTGACGAGAAACAAGAGCAGCTGTCCTCTTGCATCGTCATTGAGAGAAAAAATGGCATATCAGGCGGTGATTTATGTAACAACCATTTGAAGAATGAAGACCTGAAAAGGAAGGTCTACCCTAATGACACTATTCAAAGTGTAAGATTTTTTTATTGCTTTGAACCTTTTTGTTTTTTTAACACTTCCGCCTGTTATATTCAAGTAGTGATAGTTTGAATTTCTGCAGGAAAATTTGCAGGCCACGAAAACGAATCCTACTTCATCTACTCATGATAATGGTATATATTTATTAGAAGAGAAACTTTGCATGCAATATTAGTAGGTTTCACCCTAAGTGAAACTTGTTTGTTAGCTTAGATCATATGGTTTTTAATTTTAACCTTCACATAAATAGCCAATATTGATTATCTTGCTATTCCAGCTATTTTGATCTTTGCCTTTGTTGTCAATTTATTTGTTGTTCTATGTGGTGGCTGCTATTGTTGTCATTATTGCATCATCATCTTTTATGACAGTGATTTTACAACTTCAACAAAAGCTTTTCTTGTATATTGATTGACTACTTCAACTTTAAATTTCACTTTCAGATTCTTCTTTAATGGCAATTGGACTTTTACGGCTAATGCAAAGTCAAATTGAATCCTGCATTATTTGTATGTTTTGCGGTTGAGGAAACACACAAGGCCTGTTTTTAATTGCAAGAAAATGAAGTTACTTTAATATGAACATTACTATTATTGGACAGTTATTTTGTATATTACAAACCTTTTGGCATATTAAATGATAACTTTTCCTGCATTTAGCAAACCACAATGTTAGGTACTTTTATGCATGACATGGCAATGTTTTAAACAAACCAGGTGACAAAATGCTATAGTGGAGGGAGGGATGAGTCAAATATTTAATTAGATAAATATAGTTATAATCATGAAAGGAAGCATCTCTGAATTCTGATATTTCTTAAATTTAGGTTGCTCTGATCACAATGTTGGTGGGCCATTCAAAGAGAATAGTGCTGAAGAAGAAAATTTTGGAACAAACATTTCCCATTTAGGCCATTATTCACAAATATCTGAGAAGTCTTTGGAAAGATTTGCCTCTGTAATATCAGCTTTTAAATATACCTCCGGCTCCCGTGTCAGCGGTCTTCGTGCTCCTCTGAAAGATGTTCGCAACACTCATAATAAGAGGTAATGTATTTCTGCCGGGATGCTGGATTGATTGTACCTTGGAGTTCATATCAATATCATGATTTGTGACCGTATAAATGCATGCTTATCATAGGCCTGCAGCTGTGGACTTGAGCCAATATGCATACGTGCCAAAACCAACAAAGACTAGAAGAGTAGCTCCTGATATTCGCAACACTCGCAATACTAGGTAATGTATTTCTGACATAATCCTGATATTCATTTTCTATCAGAGTTTCTTAACAAATAGCATGATTTGTGACCATCTTTATACCTGTTTATCACAGGCCAAAAGCTGTGGACTTGAACCAATTTGCATATGTACCAAAACAAAGACTAGATGAATAGCTCATGGGAATTACTTAAAATTGTTAAAGAAATTTCCAGTTTTGATTCAGGTTAACGTCATCCCTTGGATGCCATTCTGCCCTAGCCAGGACCTGCACTGAGTTAATTCTTATTTGGCAGCTGTAAATTGTATTCTTAATCCAACCACTAATTTACTTGGGATTTGGCAATTAGTTGTCTTGATGTGATCTTCATGTAATACCGCACCCAAGGCAAACTTGGTTGAATTTCATTATTAAACAGTGAATGCTTTGGTCAGGCCGTCATCTTCGGTATTAGTTGTATGTCACCATGCTTAGCATTTTTCACTATTGATGCTAATTGAAAAAAATAGAAATATTAATTTTCTATCACTGTTTCATTTTTGGTGTTCAGCTAGTTTTTTGTCATTTACAAATTATGCAACATGGTATTTACCTACAGATTCATTAGTACCTTGCCTCCTTTTGATAGAGCAGAATGTTGAGATAGCAGGTTAAATGTCATTGATGCTCATGTGCCTTAAACCAATCAAGAAACACATTGATGTGGCTTTGCAATTTATAAACTACACCTCAATTTCCATCAAGCATTATTTAACATTTTGTGCATCAAAAGTAAACAGTGCGGAAATAGCTTGCATGCAGAACTTGTTTTTGGTGTATACATGCCACATGGGATTTTAAAAGCGCCAAGTAGGGATTCATTCCATTCAAAGATACATTTAAATCAATGCTGATCTCTGAATGTTTGCCTATCACCATCACTAGATCTTGCAACTGTCAAGACAGTGCATTATGGAACCAATATTAGTCAGGTTATGCCTACCAATGGGATAACTATTGCATTTCGGAACTAATTGATACATCAGCAGGTACCAGTTGATGGGCTAAAGGTCTGGGGTTCGAATCACGGCAAAGGAGAAAAATACTAACATAACAACTAATATATCAACATCTGCCATTAAAAAAAGAAGGTAACGGTGTGCCCTTTTATCAGTATTCAATAAACCAATCATCGAGAAAACAACTACTAAAACAAGTCAATTAGACAACATAAGACCTTCCAAAATCTTTTGACCTTCACATATATTGAAGGAGGGTGTATCAGTCAAGTTGATGGAGATGAAGAACGATCTGCCAGGTCACTTAAGAGATTGACAATATCTTGTGAGGTTTTAAGAAGGTAGCGGGCACTTGATCTCTTTCGTGCAACAGAACAGGAGAAGTAATTGTCACCTTTAAGATCAAGAACAGAAGAACCTTCATGTAGTGATGTTCTATCACGACCTGTTGGTCTCCAAGGATCACCACTTGCACGGTCGACCTCTCTCCTTTCTATATTTGACAGTGAACGTTGCTTCTTATATTGGGATGCTTTTGGACCACTTTTGCCGGATGAAAATCTTGGCAGAGATGATGGCCTGCAAGAATTGGATCGCATGGCTTTTGCCATTGGAGATACTTCAGAGGGGAGCTCTGGCTCAAAAAATTTATAGACATCTTCATCCTGAAACAGTTTGCCATAATAATTATAAAAGGCTATGGAAAGGCTTAGCTATCACATGTCATTTTGGTCAAGCTAATATTACTATTAAAGAACGACACTTTAATGTTTACAGCCAATATTTAACAGATATAGTAGGTGTTGTGTGATTAGGAGGTAACAGGTTCAAGTTATGTAATTAAACCCTTGCAAATACAAGGTAAAACTGCCTATAATAGACCCTTAAAGCACTAGATTGCTCCTTTATTAATGAGTTTTCTGACAACACAAAGTCACAACAAAGAATAAAAAATCAAATCAAACAAATCAAAACCTTTGCTAGAAAGTGGCCAATGCATAGGACGTAATCAATTGGTTCCTTCATGCCTTTGCTATGAACTATCTCTCCCAGGATACGATCAATAGCTGCCCCCTACATCAAAATAAATAGTAGGAAAGCCAAAAAATGAGTGTCAGGTCTTATAGTATATAGAAGAAAATTTTCCGAATAAAAAAGCCTAATGGAGAATGTGTACTAGCCAACTAGAATTTTGTATACCTTTGATACACCAACTGCACGGACCTCGACAGATCGGCCACCTTGGACGACATCAAGAGATGCATTTGATATTGGCCCTGTCCAAAGATGCTGAAGAAGGTCTCTTGCTTGAAGCCTTCCAAACTCAACATCTAATATTTTTATTTAGTCTAAATAAGTTGGCAACTAACCATAAAAAAGACTCAACTTTTGATGACATGTATTAGCACAAAGCTCTTACTAGAAGAAAATGAGTAAGTTTTAAAGGAAAGGGGAAGATCGTCTCAGAATATATTGTCACATACCTGCATACTTATAATTCCATATTACTGAAGTCTCGCGTAGCTCAAAATTAGACCGCGGGGTTCTTTCAGTAAAATACTCAAAAACATGCTGAAGTTTCAAAGAAATATGAACAGTTCAGACTTGAAATCCCAAGAAATTTAATTTGAGAAACAGTTGTGTTCATGTAGCCAAACTACCTTTACGCTATCAACCCAATCCATGTTTAAATTTTCAGGCATGGTTGTCATCCATTCACTTGAAGTAAGTCGCAAAAACATCCCATTTTCTGCTGCCAACCACATATTGTATTCACCAAAGTTCTGCATAAAATAGTTATTTATTATAAAAGCAAATGTTGCTGAACATTGAAAAACAAATAAACTTTTCTAAAGAATACTTTGTCTAGGACAGCTCTACCACTCCCACTCAGAACAACCACAGTTGTCTTTGGGTCATCAGATAGCTTCTTTAAAGGTTCCTTCATATCTGGGTGCACTTTTAGTTCTAGTTCTTTAATCTGACCACCCCTTCCAAAAGGATCCACTGGTTCAGTCAGAGTGGCATTGAAACCCTGCAGTCCAAAATAGTGGCACAATGGTATAATGCTAGTGAAAAGGAACTATAACAATACCAAGAGAGTGAAACAAGTCATGACCATTATGAAAATTAAGTTCACTTCAAAAAACATCATCTCTTTTTCTTTGAACAATCATTTTCCCAAGAAGAATAATTTATCACATTATTGTACACAAAATAGGCTGGATAATTTATTACATGACATACCATTGTTAAGTGCTTGGTGATCTATTCTTAGAGCTTACCAGTATGATTAAGCGGTTATTGGATTTTGAGTAACAATCAACTGCCACTTTATTGGGAAGTAATGGAGGAACTTGTCTTGTCCTAAGCTGAGCTTCAACAATGGTATCATTCAGTTCACTGTATAAACAGATTATCAGTGTGTTTATAATAGTCATTTCTGTTCTCAAAGACAGAATATCCATCATTACATTGACACTATGTGCTCAACTATATCATTAACCAACTACTCATCTCAAATTGAAATATTGAAAAAAATAAAAGAAAGAAACTGATAAAACTTTTGTTCTATCTATTTTTACATTAAACATATCTAATGATATTTCGTATGCATCTCATAAAACAAATTTTCTCTGCTTCCACTGTAATGTCATGTTAGCTATAGCTTAGCAAGTCACACTCCATGTCAAAACAATGTACTTAAAAAACAATGTAAATGAAAGTCGGTTATCAGCAGTCTAAAAGTCATTTAAAACTGTTTCACCTCACTGTGGGTTTACAAGGGAAAAAAGGCAAGGAACAAAACTTATTCAAGAAAAACAAAAGGCAAGCATAGTTGGAGGATTAAAACCTAACAAAAGTTGCAGCCCATTCTTGTGATGTGTGAGTTGTCACATGCTTGAAATTAAACTGATGCCGTTTTTCCCTTTCATCAGCTGGCATGTCCAAAGCATAACCAATAGAAGCAGCAACCTCTGTGATATTCCATGGATTTACCAAGATAGCACCAGCACCAAGAGACTGAGCTGCACCTGCAAACTGATGACATTTAAATAGTTCAATATTTTTGAATCTCAACCACCAAGTAATTTTTATAATAATATAATTGGAGATATCAAAATTTAGTTATCTTTTTTAAAACAATATTATTAGGCAGACATGAATCGATAACAGATTTTTTCGACAATCTGATCCCGTTAAAAAGATACATAAAAGAAGCCAATTACCTCACTTAAAATGAGAACCCCCTTCTTGGAAGCTTGACACGCAACAAATTCATAGCTGACAAGATTCATTCCATCCCTTAATGATGTTACAAGTGCTACATCTAAACAAGTGGAAAGTTTGGAAAGATTATGAAATTTTCAAATAAAACATAAAAGAATGTCCTACAGTTTACAGATATGGCCTTTAATCAATCATCAGATCAACATCACACTGCTAGGATATAAAAATATTATTATTAACTAGAAGGACAACATGAACTATATCTTATATTATACATTAGAAAAATTAGTACCAGTAACAGCATAGAGTGCACATAATGCATGAAAGTCAAGTGATCGGTCCTGCAACCATAGAAAAAGATGGTTCAGAAATCATCACATTATCAGCTAAGTAACAGTATCAAAGGTTTTCAGCATTATCTAAAATAAATCTATGATTTCACAGCATTTGTCACATATTCCGAGAAGGTCAATAATATGACAAGTTCTGTGTTTTTAATGAGATTCCAAATTAGAGAAAAGTTCATCCTAACTCATGAATCATTATACTTGCACAGGATTGTCAAGTATCAAGCGAGAAATCTATGCCTACAACCATAATTAAATGTTTACAACACTAACCAGATGGTGTATTGGGACAGCAGTAAGTGTTCCGAATCTTCCATTGATGCGTCCTACAATTTCATGCACCTGGCTCGTAAGCTTTTGATCTGTCAAAACAGTACGCGAAAAATATCACAACTAATATGGAAAAAAAAGTGACTCAGCCATGAAAGAAACGCCAATAAGTAAAATAGGATACAAGAGTCTAAATCAAGAGCAGTGCGCGTCAAATGCTCATTCACTCGCTAAAGAACACACACTCTATTATTAGTGCCACAACAGCTTACTTTTAAAACTCTATACTGGATAACCGGCTCTCCCAGTTTAGAAATTTTAACAATTTCTTTCTAAAACTGAAAAACCCAAACACACACTTTTTCTCCACCTCTTCCCTTAGTACCACGTGTAATGGAAATATAACTCCATTTACAAATCAGCCCTTTATAGGATCCAGTAATTCGTAATTAAAGCTTGTATCTCTTTTTTGTTTTTTGACAATAAAGCTTCCATCTCTTTCAAAACAAATTCCCTTCTTTTAATAATTTAATTTTTGCAATACGAGACCAATCTAAATGTTGAGTGTGTTTTAATAGTATAACCCCTTTCTCTCTCTCTCATAAAGATACTGCTTCTGCTATAACTATTGTTTCGTTTTTTCTTCTCTCCAAAAAAAGAAGAAATAATATCCGTTTTAGAATGCCGACGTGGTGGAGTAGAAACAAAAACAATGGTGATAGTCATAAGAACCAGGATGGTTGTGTGACAGGATGGTTGCGTCGGGATTGGCGGTGTAGGTGGAGGCGAGGGTGCCGGTGGCTAAGGACGTGAAGAAACACGTTGTTAGTTGCAGAGCCGGTTGCCTGGTATAGGTTTAATGAAAAGGAGGACGTGGCACTAAATAGAGTGTGTGTTCTTTGGCGTGTGACTGAGAGTTTGACACTAGCAATGCTCCTAAATCAATGGAAAAAACATGCTTCAAGAGATAATAACATGCCCAAAGAAGTAACATACATTCAGGAACATCTGTCCTAGTAGGTACAGCAATTTGCAGCAAGACAACTTTATCACGCCAATGAGAGTTCTCCTCGAGGAACTTCTCGAATGCCAAGATTTTCTGGGGAATTCCTTTTATCATATCAAGACGATCAACACCCATTATTACCTGTCCATTTGATCATAAGAAGGAAGTGATTCAAATTCAAATGATGCACATTCATCAGAAACATGCAGATGCAGATCAGAAGTAAGAAGCCAAGAAATGCTCTCAATTTCTCAAACTGTTGAGCTTAGGACTTTGGCATACCTTTCGGCCTGCAAATCTTTCCTTCAAATCTTTCATGTGAGTCTGGACTTCAGGAAGCGCAAGGGCTCGAATAAATCTTTCAGAGTCAATTCCAATAGGAAACTGAAGTTTCACACTCCCAAAAATAAAACATTGACATCATGAGAGGGAAATCAGAGAATTCATATTCATTGATGAAAGTATTTAATGCAGCTAACTCCACTGTTAAGAGTACTGAATTAGAAAAGATAGAGAATATGCGCAGATATACCGCAGCCACACGAGTTAGCTTCCCTTGATCTTCTACTCCTTCAGGCGTACCTTCTATCCCAAGAATTCGAGTACAAGCACTTACAAAATGCCGTGCATAATCGTAAGTATGGAATCTGGGAAGCAGGTAAATGAATGTATCAAAACCATAACATCAGACAAAATATTTCAGTTCCTAAATAATTTCATCAGACTAACCACTTGATACTTTTGAAGTTCACTCAGAAAGCAATAATAGTAAATTTCACCAGACAAATGTATGTATCAAAACCATAACACCTTACTTTGTTGAACAGAATTTACTTGTTCTAAGTGTATGCTTTTGATGCCTATTTACCAAAGTAATGTATCAAGTAGATGTAATTGTATACTTAACATATAATATGGAACTTGTTCAATAGCTGATTATACAAATAGCATAGAAAACATATCTCTTTCATATAAAGTAGCACTTACCCGACAAGGTCAGCGGCAAGTACAGATCTCAACAGCTCTGATCTTGATGGCAGAGTCCTATGTATTTCTGAAGAAGGAAAAGGTGTATGGAGAAACCATCCAACTTTCATTTTGTCGTTGTATTCTTTCAAACATCTTGGAAGAAACATTAGGTGATAATCATGGCACCAGACAACATCTCCATCCTCATAATGCTGATTCACTACATCAGCAAACATTTGGTTCGCCTTCTTATACGCATCAAATTGAGTTTGGAAACTTCGAGTTGTAGCAAGTCTATCCTCTTGTGGAAGTCCAAGATAATGAAATAGTGGCCACAAGATGTTGTTGCAATAGCCATTATAGTACTCATTAACTACTTCCTCGTCAAGAAACACTGGGATGCATCGCTGCAGTTAACAAATGCAGAACTAAAAGCTTCATTACTGCTACAAATGATAAGAATCTTCATGCTTCTGAATTACTAAATTTTCACAAACGTCAACCAGGAAATAAACAATATTGAATACCATGTCAGATAAAGCTTTAGTCAAAGCTTTCTGCCCAACTTCATCAGGCACATTCAAACCAGCCCACCCAATCCATCTTGTGTCAAACTCCTTTACACCTTCAACAGAAACAACAAAATTCATACAACACTTCACTCTAAAGATAGAAAAATACTATCTATTTCTCCAAATAATCAGTATCATTAGAAAGTTCCGAAGATAAATAATTATAATCCTTGTAGGGCATATGAGGTTGGCTTGGTGTCTAGAGTGGGTGAGTTAAGGGGTGGGAGTGGTCTCAGGTTTGCTTCCCACCTTCAGCAAATACTAACAAATTAACAGTTAACATACTAGCATTGGCTGTTTCAAAAAATAATAATTATCATTCTTTAATCCAGTGTTGTCAACCGCAAATCACGGAAAATAGCGGTTTTTTCAAATTCTGCTACGCAATAATAGCGTTATAGCATCGATATAACCGCTATTTAACAACACTGTCGTAATCTATAAGATCGCCGACACAGATAATTAGATAATAAATAACATACCTGAATTACATACAATAGACATGATATGGATAAAAAACAAATTAGCTAAAAGAATAAAACCAATTTGATGCAAGGTGACAAACTTTTTTCTTGCCTAAAAGTGCACTGACAAGACCACCAACACTGATCTCAAGGTGATACGATTCCACACCCTCCCTAACAGCAGAGACAGGCAACCTGTTAGCTACCACCAACAAACGTTGTTTGCGAGGCCTATCATCCGCAAACAATGTTTCCGCGACCTCTTCCTCATTATCATTCTCATTTATGAATGAATCACTGTAAAGTTGCTCTCCCTCTTTGCCACCATCTCTTCCGTCCTCGGCCGATTGAGTATACCGGCTCGATTTCCTTAGCTCTCTTTCTCTCAAAAGCCTTTCCAATCTCGACCTCGGTGTTAAAGGAAGACTGTGATTGTTCCCCTGCATACGCCTGACCTGAAATTTTCCATTATTTGAACTTATTTTATAGTCCAGAACAAAGTAACAGTCGATAATGTTCAATCTATGAAGGACTGACACAGACACAGACACAAACGTCGGACACGACACTGCTACAAATTTTGAAAAATTGAACAACTTGAAGTAATCACACGTGTCGTGTCCGTGCTCCAGAGTGTTCAATCATATTCTCAAAGAAACACATGAATAGTTGCATTGCACCACTCTAAAAATAAGTTTGCTACGTTTTTTTCATAAGTTTCTGTCACGTTCAAATTACCACTAAAAAAACAAGAAACTATCAAGAATTCAATGATCCACATAATATATTGAAAATTCAACAAGAATTTTACGATCGTAGCATAAATTGAACGTGACATGAGATTAGGCAAAATTGTAACGTTTGTAACACATTAGAGAAATTAGGCTATTTGATAACAGAATTTGAATCGTGAACAAAGAATTATTGAAATGTAAATTAAAATTTGATGAGAAAAACGTACCTTGATGATGATTAGCAGAATGCAGATCGTTTGATGAGAAGATTTCAAGCTTTCACGTTACGTTAAAGTGTTGTTCGCAATGTGTAGCATGGTTTTGTACAAGAGTGGTAAAACAAGGCAGTGATAATGGTGGAGTAAGGAAAATTATCCATATATGTAAATAATTATGTGAATTAATTAATCAGATCAAAAGTCATCATGGATGAGTTCAAGTGCTTCTTTAGCTACATGCTGGTCACCTTTTTTGATAAACGAAATAGTAAATAAACAATGAAACTTACACTTCTTAAAAAAAAAATATTGAATGAGGCGGAGTTCGAACCCAATCACGACGTTCAGTCTAACAATTTCGATATTTTTTATTGAGTTAGGACTTATGGAATTTTTTTTTTTTGTCAAGTAGACTAGTGCTGGAATTTCATCTTACCAATGAGAAAAAGTGAAATAAGTGGGAAATCTGATATTCAAATCCCGCTCCTTACATGTATAATCCAATGTCCGTGTCAATTAAGCTATACTGACGGGACTGAGAAAATAAATATGTTTTTGTAAAAACTCGATATTCAAACCAAAAACCGACGAATATGAGAGGTTTAATCTCATGACTCACTTGCGAGAACTTGATTTAAAGCAAGAATGTAGCTCATAATTAACCTACCAAATGACACAAAAAGTCGAACTTGAAACTTTAAGATCTCAAACAACGCCCCCAAACCTAGCCAGATGGGTTGAAAAGGAAACTTAATCATCATTTTTTTTTATCATTATTAATTAGTATACTATTTTTTAAGGAATTAATTAGTACTATTTAGTTAATAGTAAGTATTTAATATAAGTGTCAATTTAGGCATGAAGAAAATTAAGTTTATTTTTGTCTGACTCAATTAATTTTATTTTGTTGACAAAAGTAAGTATATTGATTCCTTAAAAAAAAAAAAGTTAAGTAGATTGATATGCTATCGAATGCTTGCCATTTTAGTAAACCAAAAATGTGTCGGTATTGAACTTTTTTCCCTTACTCTTATTGAGGTTAAGATGAGATAGTGCGTTACAATTAAATTGACAATTTTTTTTAGGGGAATTAAATTGAGAATTAAAATGCAGGGTCATTAAAAGGGTTGTGCGTAAGAATGAATTTATGTATATTTGTAAGATTTGATTGGTAAGCACGCATATTTTTTAGGGTTAAGTATGTTTTTGGTCCCTATAAAATTGAAAACTTATAAGTTTAATCCTTACTTAATTTTAATAGGTTTTTCCATCCCTACAAAAAAGAATTACTTCTAAATTTTAGTCTATGTTACAACAAAGTTTGTTTAATTATCCTTACACTCTTAAATTTTTGAATGATTTTTTTGAGACAAGTTTAGAACACTATGAAATGTTCATTTACTAAAATTTAGAATTTTTTTAACATGAAACGAATTAAATATGAATTTTTAAAACGGCAAAAGTTAAAGATAAAATAAACAAAATCTGGACGTAGAAATCAAATTTTGCGACAATTTTTTGCAGAGGAACTCTTAGTAATGTTCTTAACACGTCTGTAAAAAATTGTTAAAAAACTCAAGAGTTTAAGCATAAATTAAACAAATTTAAATTGAGGAGAGACTAATATTGAGTGCAGGAATTTTTTTTAGGAACTAAAACAACTTTTAAAATTAAGTAAGGACTAAATTTGAAAGGTCCCAATTTTATAGGGACCAAAAATATATTTAACCCTTTTTTTATACATACAACTAATTAAATTACACTACATGAATATTTGTTGAGATATTTATATAAAAATAACACTATTGTTTAATGGAATACATGTGTAAATTTTTTTACTGCATAAAAATTAATCTCATATTCATATAGCTATTTTTCTTCCATTTCCCATATGTTTCACTCACCAAAATAACCCAAAATGTATAAAAGACTAACTATATTTATTTGTTTTTTAAATAGCCTAATAGCTATATTCATACTTTTTTAAATGTGGAGAAATAGAGAATTCGAGTTTCAACTCCAACCACTAAAAAAAAAATATCCATAGTAATTAGTAGGTATGAGCTGAGGTGCACTTACAAGACCATATACACAATACATCTCCTGTAGTTGGGGTTCAAATATTATTTTGAAATGTTGAATGTTGTGAGAGTCCAGTTCTTTCTGAGGTATAAACCCTTGTTTCGTTGTTTTATTTTTATTTTTACGAGAGGTTGTTTTGTTGGTTATTGTATTGTTATTTAACTCTCCTTGACTTTTGCTTGTAATAAAAAAAAGACCCGTTTCCCTCAACACCAAAAAAATATAGACATTATAAAAAAATAAATTGAAGGCATGGACCCCATTAAGATTTGATTACTTATTGGAGGTTCTATTTTTTTCCTCTTTTCTTGGCCTAACTCTAGGGAGTTGATGAATCGTAAAGCATTGGATATAAACATTTTATAGACAACTTTTGTCAATTCAAAAGTTTGAAGCAAGAAAAAGACAATGCAATTCCTCAAAAAAAAAGACAATTCAATTTAAAATTACTAATCACTTCTAAACTTCTAATAATGGTACCAATACCTTATTAATTTTTTTTTAAAAAAAAAACTGTTCTATGACAATAAATATAATATATCCTTTTTGGCAGAAATAAATAGATAAAAGGTTGTGATGCTCTTAGCGATGAGATATGGGGGATGCATTTTGGTATGCAACTTGCTTGTAGATAGTAGGGTTTTCGCCATCTTCAGATGAAAAACGACTTAAAAACTTTGTGTGACATGATAATTGAAACTTTTGTGCAACACAATCAAGAGCTTTTAGAGTTGGATATGCAAGTGCATCTCAATCATACATTAAAAAAATTAACCGTAGTAATATATTTTTTTGGACAAAACGTACTAATATTTGTCATTAAAAAACTAAAAAGTGACATCATTGAATGATTAATTAGATGTGTGTTTAAAAAAGTTTTATAACGTCCATGTATGCAAATTAAATTCTAAGAAAATCAATTTCATTTCCAAATCGATAAGATTGACCGTACAAAAATATGATGGAACTTATGACATCTTTTCCGCTGCTTCCATGCTTATCCGAGATGGGACTTTTATGCTACATAAGTATCTTCTGCTAAGTTTTATTCGCTTGTTTCAATGCAACGGATTTATAAAATAAGCTCTCATGATTTCCTTATTATTACACCGTTAGTCATGCTATTCTCGTTGTGTGATTGGCATATAGATATGAATTATGCAAACTTGTACATATCAAAATAATCAGTTATTCAGAAAACAAACACTTGTACTTTGTAGAGAACTTGTGGAAGCAGATCCAAGATCAAATATCAAATAAAATTCAAATGAAGTTGTTTAGTATATAAGATGAGAACTTAGAAATAAACCTTCTTCTGACCAATATGTGTGATTTATAATCAATCAAACATACACACTTGTTTACTTGTTTCGTAATCATAAAAGCATTGCTGCATAGAATATTTTACCACCTGCAACCAGCATTTGTTGAACCTCAAAAGAATGAGGAAAATGAAGGAAGCTTTTGATCTTATTTAGCATAAAGCCTCAAGTAAAAGGGATTGAAATAAAAGTATGCTGAATTATATTAAGTTAAAAGGGATTGAAATAAGACTTGTATATGTAGTACTATCAAAGAGTGTTCTCGTTGTTACCACCTAATGTTATTTTGTGTACAATCTTGAATTCGAGTCTGGGTCACAATATTCCTCGATCCCATGTGATATGCGTGTGTTTATTTTGAGTATGTGTTGGCCGATAGCAAAATAAGAAAAAATTGAAAAATACAACTAAAAATAAAATAACAATTACTGTTATTTGAAATTTGAAGGTGACAATTATTTTAGACAATTATTTTTTTTAGTTTTGTTGCAAACGCTCCCAATTGACTCGACCTACAAAATTCAATCTAGAAGATAACATGAACTTTAACAAAAAGAACGAAGTGATTAGGACGTACCATTAGCGGGCCTGCATAACAACCAAGCATGGTTGAAAGTCGCAGCACATTTCCCTTGTACAATGCTCATAATTATGACCATGTCGTGGGTGATTAAATGCTAGAAATATATAGCTTTGAACTTCTGGTAATTCTTAGCATGATGTTCAAATATATTTATGTGGCAAGAAAAAAAATGGGAATTATGTTGTGCAAATATCACTTCAAAGCTTTTGATTCAAATATCTTTTAACTTTATATATGTTTGCTTCTAAGGCAAGTTTTCCGCGCTAGCTAAAAATCACAATATTTTTAAACCACGACGACTTCTTTTTTTGGTCAAGTAGTTTAGTGGCTAGAATTCACATTTTTTAAGGTGAATAAGTGGAGTGTCCGAAGTTCGAACTTCGACTCCTGCATATAACAATGTATGTTCTTGCTAACTGAGCTATGCTCAAGGGATAAACCACAACGACATTTTTACATCTATGAAACCACGACAATAACACAATTGGGCGTGAGTTTGGACCATAACACACGCTTCCTATTTAAGTTTAAAAAAAAAGATATTTGTATATGTAATCTTACTTAGTATGAGAGAATAGTCCAAATGCATGTTGAAATTGTCAATGAATTTAAAGAAATTGTGGTTATTTTGATTAAAATTACACTTTGAAATTTCGATAAAATTATGATATTATTGTAATTTTGTCAAACTTACAGTGATTCCACACACTTAATAATTTTGTGCGTGCATACCTGGTTTTATTCATTAAAAAAATATGACACTTATATGAATAATTAATATGTAAAGATGTAAACTCATTTTTTTTAAGGCTTAAGGCACTGTTCACCCCCTAAATTTGCAAAAGTAGCGATTTTAGCCCCCTTTTAAAAAATGGCAAAACTGACCCCATGTTTAGGGAAATATGCTCTTTTGACCTTCTAACGTAAGGAAATATGCTTTTCGGCCCTTTATTTTTATAAAAAAGTTATGATTATGACCCTTTTTTTGGGACGAAAGAGGCCAAAATTGCTATTTTTTTATTAGGGGCCAAAATCAAAACTTTTTAAAAGTTAAGGTTCAAAAATGCAGTTAAACTTTTTTAATGTATATACACACAATCCATTCTAAAAAAAAAGGGCTAAAATATGGTTTTGGTCCCTCCAAATATGTCTCATTTTGGTTTTAGTCCCTGTAAATTTTTTTTTTGTAGTTTTTGGAATTTTTTTTTCTGACCCTGTTGCCAAAAATATTTTCAAGTCTGACCCCCTTTGAATCTTTTTTCCAAAATGATCCACTTTCATTTTTGGGGTTTTTTTTTTGTCGTTTTCCCATTCTCGCCGTTTCAAATGGCGGGAATGAGCCATTGCCTGACACGTGTCAGTCCGTCACAGGTTGACGTGATTGGACGTTTTTTTTAAATTTTTTTTCGTTCCTGCCGTTTGGAATGGCGGGACTGACTTTTTATTTTTTTTTCTTCGTTTTTTTGGCACAACATATATATAATTAAAATAAAATAATAATAAATAAAAAACATAATAAATATTAATTTATTTGAACAAATAATACATAACGTTATTAACTATCGGTTATTTATACTCGGACAATTTCTCCTAATATGACC
>Ga0315914_1000080_pt1 | contig 78591 bp, 45 predicted proteins | sample MpolenodulesMG_FD_203920 | JGI IMG/M metagenome (GOLD analysis project Ga0315914, IMG submission 203920) | Medicago polymorpha root nodule microbial communities from Los Angeles, California, United States - elongated nodules | ecosystem: Host-associated > Plants > Roots > Nodule | place: USA...
ACTAACCATTTTTTTCTATATTTTTCCTAGCTTGACAATGGATTGTAGATCTTCAATTAGTCTTTTGCTTCTCCTCTTCATCCTTACTTCACTTTTGGTGAAATGTTACTCGTCTCCCAACGTTGACCTGAAGGCAAATACACCTCATCTCTCCCTATAAAATTAGTTTATATGCTTCATGTTTTTGGTAACTTAATTTGTCTAGGATAAAATCATTTTCCTATTACTCAAAAATATGTTGTATAAAAAAAATTAAGACTTACATTGTCTACACTGGCAATAGTAAAAATGATGAAACTTCTTCATTGCTCCACTACAAAAATCTTCTACGACAAGTTGCTGCACGCATGCTACCTTTTTTTTTTTTTGCAAGGTGTTGTTTAAGTATTTTGAAAACAAGATACTAGGAATAAAATGGAGTGTATGTGTCAAAACGAGGGTGTGCTGATACAATTTGGAGATATAGGAGATATAGTTTATGTTGCATGTTCGATTTCATGTGCTGATACAATTTGTATTATATATTCCGAACTATATTCCCCTAAATAAGGGTGTTTAGTGGTGTTCGGATTGTATAATCCGAAAACTAAAAAAAAAGAAGGTAAGGAACACGCCCTTTTTTTGGGATGTTCGGATTAGTAAATCCAAATTGCAGAAAAACTCATTTTGCTCTCGAAAACAAAGGAAAAACTCAATCTAGATTATGAAATCCAAAAATTCCATGGTCATTTTCGTAAAAAGGCATCTGTCATAATTTTTTCAAAGCACCTCCATCATCACAATGCATAGGACATGAAAAAATGCAGATTTCTTTCCACCTCCGGGAGTTATATACCGGAAGTATAAAACAGGGTTAAAACTAGAATTTTGGGGGAGGGGGCCTAAAAAGCATCCTTCAAAAAGTAACGAGTTTTACTTTTTCCACCCTGCCGCATTCTCACGCGCCTTGCAAAAATTCCAATAATATCCCTGGTCCGGATTTCGTTTTCCGAACCAGATTGTTAGTTTTTACGGAAAATAAAATCCGAGAACATACGATATGAAATTTTGTGTTTTTCTTTGATGTCAAGGGTCTCTGTTGACCGTTATACGACCCCCGCATAAGCCGCAACGCAATTGCAGGGGTCGTATGAGCGGTCAACAATGACCATGACACCACAAACACTCCTAAAAGCTACCTAAAAAACTATTTTTTTTTGAAGAAAATGTAAGAAAGGAGGTGAAGAAGAATGAAGGAAAATGTTGAAGATACAAGCCTTTTTATAGCCTTTAATAAGTCATAGGTCTTAATTACAGTCAAATAAAACGCGTTCCACATTCGAAATTGTCAAAAAATGAATTCAAACTCCACAAACCGGCCCAACCTTTGGTGAAACGTCACCGGTCAAAATGTTATTGAGTGTTTCCGCATTTTATAATCCGGAATGCTTGAAGTTATTCCAGATTATAAAGTCCGAAGTGCATCAGACCCTTTATTTGGATCGTTTTCATTGCGAATGTCTTGGAAAAAAAATAAAACAAAGGTACATAACATAAATAGAAGTAACATAAGACAAATAAACAATTAAAAAACATAATAACATAAATGATGAATCTTTTGGGAAGGTGTTTTCAAGAGGATTTCTTTGAGTTAGATCCTGCTGCCTTGCCAAATGACATATTCATCTGGCAGGCAGCAAGATCTAACTCATAACAACCTCTTGATATTTTTTAGTTATCTATCTATCAAGGAGGCAACAAGGAGTATCTATATATTTTTTAAAGCATGTTGAGGATCTTCACCATGCTGGCACATAGAGAGGAATCTATTTTGCGGCAGCATGACAAAGATCCTCAACAAAATGACAAAAAATTTCATGGTCTCTTTGGTGTGTTTGTTTGTATTTTTGACAGCATGTTGAAGATCTTCATCACACTGTCAAATAGAGAGCTAACTTATCTATTTGCGACAACGTGAGAAAGATCCTCAGCTTAATGACAAAAATTTGCATGGTTTTCTTTGGTATGTTTGTGTGTTTTGCTGGTATTGAAGCTGAAAACCGGAGAGGGTGTATTTATAGAGGTCCTTGGATGTTGTGGACCACATAAACTCTTGGTTCAATGTGGTCCATACAAAAGAATCATATGCTGAAGTATTCCGGATTTTGTAATCTGGAATACACTTACGCCCTATGTGAATCCGGATTTCATAATCCGGAATTCATATATTTGGTTATTTTATCAATTAAATGAACATCTTTGACGTAAATTAAAACATAATAAAAGTTTAAATAATATATATATATATATTCAAAACATAATGCAACAACTTAATTCAACAGCACATAACTAACACACAATTAAAACAACATAAAACACGCGATTAATTAAAATATAGCACATTATCACATATCATCTAAACTAACTTCTTCCTCTGGTCCCTCCAGCAGAGCCGTGATCTCTTCGTAGTTCTTGGGCCGGTGCAAACTTTTCAGAATTTGTTCAGCAGATCTAACCAACGAAACGTCCAACTCAATCAGTCCTCTAGTACTGTGCTGAGCAAAGACAGAGAACATGGTTCTCACATCGTCGTCGTTTGTGAGTTTCATCCGTCTGAGTCGAACAATGGACATCGATATTCAACACCGACCACCCTCATAGTGTCTCTGTGGTTGAGTTGACGATTGATTTGATCCAGCTCATCCTTCAGCCTGGAGAGGGTGACATCGTTACAAATTCTAAACAGATGGAGTGGTGTTCCACCGCTGTAGTAGACTGCCGCTAGCTTGGTGTTCGAATCAAAACTAGGGAATTCCATTTTTTTTTCCTGGTGTAGTTTACTTGTAATGAAAATAGGGACCCCTATCTATAGAGGTATCTGGGCGTTGTGGACCACGAAAATTATCGGTGCAATGTGAGACACACAAAAGAATCCAATGCTGAAGCAATCCATATTCTAAAATTTGAACCAACCCTCACCATACACAAAGTCCCAAGTTTCCCTTTGATTCACGCCATGATCGTATTTTTCCGGAATATACAATCCGGAATATATGTGTAATCCATATTATATTTTCCGGACTGCACCAAAAGCTTTTGGCCGGTGGTCTACACCATAAACAAAACGTTTTTCAAACGTTTTTGACGGTGGTCAAGTTGAAAAACGTGTTTTTACACGTTTTTTGACATGATTTAATGCCATTCTCACCTTCTTTTTATCCCCCCTCCCCTATAAATATGCTTCATTTCCTCAAAAATTTTCACACCTTCTTCTTTCTCCTCTTCTACAATGATGTGTTTCCATCGTTGACCTTTCATAGAAAGAGGCCTCTTTGGAAATCCATCAGGGGTCATATGATCGGTCAATAGGGAAGGGATCAGTCTGGATGTGAGGTTGGTCTGTTTCAGCATAAGTTTGACCATCTTGGTCTCCTGCTCCCTTGAGGCCCTTGTGCCCCCTCTGTCTCCCCAACAACAGTGAAGCTACTAGTATGTCCTATCAGCTGGAGCCACTGGTATAGCTTACCCCCCTAGAAATAGTTTTAGGTTCTTATGTAAAAAACTTCAACATTTGTAATGTATTATTCATATATTAATAAAATGACTTCCTTTTACCTTTGTGTTCTTTTTATTTCTGTTTTATATTCATATTTGCAGTTATTTTACGGATTTGAAAGATTAAAATGAAAAATTCTGGAAAATGGTCGTTCCGGATTTTAAAATCCGAACAAATTTGGAAAACAGTAACAATGCATTTCCGAAAACTAAATCCGGACCAGGGGTAAAACTGAAAAAAAAAAGGACGCGCGAGGAAAGACATAGGGTGGGAAAAGTAAAACTCAACAGTAATAGTCTAATAAGCCTCACATTGAAACTAAGCCCAAAACTAAGAAAGACCAAAAAAGGCACAACAAGAAGAAATAGGCCCATGGTGTTTACAAGTTACACACCACATTTTTTTCGTTTTGCAAAAAAAGAAAATAAAATGCAGTGCAAAGAAACAACAGATAAATCCATAAAAAAAACAAAAAAAAAAACATAAACTACGCAGTCCCTGAAAGAGTACATCAGAAAAATCTAAAGTTAGGAAATTGGTTTCTATTTCTAAAACACTCCTCACGAAGGAAAGTGAGATGAAATAAAAACTATCCAGTGTTGTTAGTGTATAATAATAATCATAGAGCTTCACCATCTAACCATTAAAAACAAAAATTTGAACTCGCTCAAAGTGGGAGACCTATCAAGCTCTCCCACCCTAGACTGAGCCTTGGTCATTGCTTTGATAAAACAAAATGCTACAACCTAATGGATGGTTCTTTAGAAAACAAATTATTGATTTGGATGTTTGGTTTCAAAATTTTGATAGTACTTATGAAACAATTCTTTTCTTTCCTTCTCACATTACAGTGAAATTATCACTCTTGTCTTGAAAGCAAAATTATTCTAGAGATCTCTCAATTTAAAGTTTCAAATTTATTATTTATATTTTCTTCTGTCAAGTTATTCTTTTTAGAATTGAAAACTAACATCATCTATACTAATATATAAAAAAGAATACATAAATTTGGGTTGCATTTTTTTCCTTCCGTTTTTATCCTATATTGAAACTATGTTATTCACTACAATATCATTTTTAATAATATTATTTAAATTATTATTAAAAAATAGTTAAACATCATTAAAATAGATAGGAACAACTTCAATATTGAACACTGAAAATTAAGTTATTAGTATAATCTTATTTGTCAATAATATTTGATCAGAATATATGTCAAAATTTATACAAGGTGTCCGTATTTTCATTAGTTTATGTAATGATAATAAATTCAATTGCATTTATCCTTAAAAAAAAAGTCAATTTCATTACGTTTTAATAGTTAAAAGTCCAACTTAAACAAAATAGATAAGAGAGGAATTCAAAACTCAATTTTTTTTTGGTCTAGTTTTAGTACCAATTTTTTTAAAAGATTATTATAGTGCATATGTGGTGGAGCCAAGTGACCTTGTTTGTTTGCTTAGGTTAAGAGAAGGGTAGTTGTTTGAAACCATGGTCCATGTGGATCAAAGCGTACACATGCACTCAACCACGTGAAAGAATGGGTTAAGACAAGTAGCGGAAATTCGAGACATGTCTTGTACTGCTAAATCTAAAACCAAATGTCGTGGTATGTTGAAGTTTATTATGGTGTGTTGTTTGTTCTGTTTCATACTAAAATAGTATCATTTTATGTCACATACAAAGAGAGCTAAAATATTATATTCCACTCAACTAATAATTTTAAAAATTTCTTATGCTTCAAAACTGCTCTTTGAAAGTATTTTGGCTTTTAGCAGAGTAGGCCACCAAACTTTTTTTAATCCTTTTATCCTCTTCCACGTCCCCTTTTGGATTTACATGACCTACCTGATCCAAGGCACCTGAAAAACAAATAATAAACCTTTCGCAAAATCTAAATAATTTTGCAAATGTGATTTTGGGAGTGGGGAGAGGTACACTGTAATGTATAGTTGTCTCCTCTTAATATTTCCAGCATTCTATAAAAATTTTGACGGAATTTCTAGCATTCTACAATCTACATATAAACCATGATTGGGTGCAACATGATTGGTTTTGACTGCTTTTCATTATAGGAAGGATCACAACCTTGACTCCTTCACCTACCTTTCTTTTAACAATATAACATCCACACAAATTGTTTCCTACTTTATGGAATTCCTTCTAATGAAATTTTGTACCGAAATCAAATTGAGAATGACTTTTACTTGCCTCGTATGGTTTTAACTAGATTTGAATCTTCCGCGCACAGTTGAGAACCCCACTATTCATACAATCAAGACATTTGTGGTTGTTCGATGGAGATCAAGCAATCTAGATTTAAACTCGATATTTAAAATTGCAAAATAAAATTATAATCTTTTTGGATTGTTTAATCTCGATTGAATCCAAATTTGTTTTTTTAATACTTTACCTTAAAACTAGGCTATGACTTGTAAAATATATTCTATACATATTCACGATTCTTGAAATCAAAACTGCTCTGTTGGTGAACTAATCTAAACAACGATAGAAAATGCACATTCGTTATTATTATTTCCTCCCTAAAGTCGGGCAACTTAAATGGTTGAGCTAATTAAGGGTCAAAGGAGCTAGAGATCATGGATACAAATTTAAACGAAGAAGAAAAATACTAACATAATAACAAATTACTAAAATTGACCGTCTAAAAAAAAAGTTCTTTACCTCTCCCTCTTATGTAAAAATAGATTAAGGCCGTGTACAATACACCAAATGGTGGAGCTCTTTCCCGAACCCTATGTATGCGGGAGTTTTAGTGTACCGAGTTGCCCTTTAACTTAATGACAAACAAGAGATAAACACTTTTAGTATTGCAAACAATTTAGCAGTAATAATAATGACAAGTCATAGTGCCATCATTTGTGCAATTTAAGCCATCAACTCATCCATTTTATTTAACTAAAGTAATCAACATAATTTCCTAGATAAAACAAACATGCCATACAACATTTAACCCTTTCCTTCTTTCTCTGTTCATCTCTCATGAATTTGACTCCAGTTAAGTATTATTGTTGCATTTGTCATTTATAAACTAAAATGGGAATGTGAGGGCAGGTGAACCTTAAAGTGCTCCTCTGTGTCACAAGATTCAAACTGTTAATGATGAAAAATTCACTATAAGATGCCATGATTTAACCAACTTTAGTGATTCAAAAGGAAAACAAAATAATGAGACTAAATTGCTTTATTATTTGATGGTTGTGGGGAGCAAAATCAATTCCCAAACAGGTGATAATAATCATGAAGTTTCACTGATAGAGATGGGACACCAAATTACACAATCCATTAAATAAATTTAAAATCTGAATTATTAGTTAGAAAAGCCTATTTTTATTTCATTTCTGAAAACTCTAAATACTAGTACATGTTTACATACAGTGCATGCAGTATGGACCCTTCAATCGGAAATGTTGAATGCATGTGCCATGGAGTAATATGTCCAGTTTAACATTATGGGAGAAGATCTTTCTAGTTACTAAAGAAAAATAATTAAGCATTTAAATCATGTCAATCACCCTGATTATAGTTAATATATATTAGGGAAATGCTAACCGGTGCCCCCGGGCATTGGTTAAGGATATGAAAAAGGAAATTATATAGTAATTAATGCATTGAAATTGTGTAATTAATTTATAATAAAGTCAAAAATAGTTTCCTTTTATGGTAATAATTCCCTTTTATGGTATGCTTAACCAGTGCCCCGAGGGCACCGGTTAGCAGGACCCTATATATTAAATAGAAGAAAAAAATATCACCTCATAATTTTGCCATGGTTTGTTGCTCTAGACCATAATTATTGTGAACTGCTTCAATAAGTAATGGAATCTTAGAATTGGGTAATTATTATGTTGAACTGAACTGAATACTATATGAAGTTGATGAAGCTGACATGAGGTTATCAAAGACGATTATGTATGTGTTTTTATAGATTGTTTCACATTTTCATGATGAAAAATTTATTCAAAATTAATTTCAACATGTTAGCATGTGTTTTTTTTAGCAAGTGTTAGCATGTGTTGGAATAGAGTTTATTTTGTCTTGAGAATTCACTCTTGACTAAGGATTCTTGCCTCCAAATTTATTTTTTAGCCTAAAATTAATTGTTCGATTTACTTTTAGCTAAATGTGTTTAAGCAAAAATCTTTTTACTGAGAACCAAACATATAATAAATAGAAATAAATAATTGAATTCGAGTGGTTAATGAACTCTATAAAAGACTAATTGGTCACAAGAAGAATCTGAATTCAATTTTTAGGTGGAACAATTCTTAATTAGTCAACTTTTATTTCCCTCCCCGACTGAACTTTAGATTATTAGGACCCATTCCTATGAGAATTGAAGATTTAAAAAAACACATCAAATACATGCATAAATGTAAAATTTCACCAAATCTAACGATTTTCCACACAGATGACACTGTCTCCCTATTTGGATTACCAAATTGATTCAGTGATTTTGATATCACTGTCGTTTTCATGCTTCTCTTAGGTCGGTTTCAAAGACTGTGGTAACGATAATGAATTCCTCTGAAGCAACATATCAAAAGTTACTTGAGGTAGCTTTCTTCTGTAATAACACTTTTTAAGAGAGGGGAAAGTTAATTTTTGGTTATATCACTTCTTGATGTAAACACTAATTCTTTATCTATGAAACAATTACAGTAAATTTAGTACTTTCCCTAAATATAAATCTCTTCCACATTAAATACACTATCTACCTTTTTTTTTTAATCAAAAAATGTTTAGGTGAGTTGGTCCCAAATCTTGTCAAGATATACATTAAGATTTTTTTTACAAGAGTTACTTACATTTTTTTCCCGAAAGAGACATATTATCTATCAACAAGATCTTCACGTCGATAACCGAAGTTGAACCCATATTTTATAGGGGTTATGAGTCAATTATTTAGCAACTGAATGAACGTCCTTATGTATTATTACCTTTCTTTAAATATATCTGAAATTGCAAAAGGAATTATATTATTGTAGATAAAAGTTTGAAAGTGATCATATAAAAAGTACAGGGAGAAATTTGAAGAGATCCTATATTTAGAGATAGAGTAATTATATTGAGTTTTTTTTTCTAATACTAATAGGATTTACTACTGAGCTGTGTAAATGAGATAAGTTAAAGTAAATTATTGTTGATATGGAAAACTCATCAGGGTCCATGAAATTCTTCGTGAGTATGTTGTGAAAGTCTGAAAGTGATGTGGTTTGAACTTTGATGCATAAGTGTGAGAGGAAAAATATGAAAGGAAGCGTGCATGAGAGGCAGAGTGAGGTATGAATGATTTGGAGAAAAGAGGAGTTGCAAAAATGAACCTTAAAAGCCCCTTTGTGATACAAATGGGACCTTATATTAATCATCAGAATATCCACTCAATCTTATTCAGTGTCCATTCTTTATCTCTTCAAAGCAACAATGGCCAACAAAGCAAAAAAGATATCCTTTTTCCCCCAAAAACTTTTATCCTACATGCAACCATAATCATATCTTTTGTGCAGCAAGTCAATACTATGTTGTTCACGCCCATTCTATTGGAAAATAATTGACAATCCTATACTATACCATGATCTTTAGAGGGTCTCAAATCTCAATATAGTCTCCCTTTGCTGAAAAACTTCTTGTCAAATAGCAAAGCTCTTTCATTTTTTTTTATACATTACAATACTAATTAACAAATTTTGCAGGGTAATTGGTTCACGTTCCACAAGCATACAATTGGTAAACACATAGGATCTTTTATTTTATTTTTCGTTAACTACGACCTATCGGAAGTAATTTTATTCTTTAATATTGTTGGACACTAAATGTGAAAACACATAAGATATGATAAGGATTCATACGAGAAAAAAAAAATGATAAACTACCATGTCTTTAAATATAAATCACCATTTAAAAAAAATATTTAAAAAAAATATTCGTCGAAATATAAGTTTCATTTTTTTTTTGTGGTGTCCAGGGTTTGAACCCCAACCTTACATAGCATTGTCCTTACCAACTGAGTTAAGCTTACTTGACAAGTTTCATTTTTAATTGCTAAAAATATATATTTAATTAATACTATTAAGTTTCACAGAAGATCAGAAATCAGAGTTGAGCTAAATTATTGTATAAAATGATATTTTATGAAAAACTATATACAAAATAGACACAGAAAATAAAAACATTACATAATTTGTAATATATATGAAAATTACAAATGGAGCTTTTAGCATTGGAGGGAGGTAGTATATTATTATCATTATTATTAATATTTTTATTGCTACAGACATTCAATGGAAAATTTTCATTTTCAAACACTTGTGTGTCAGAATTAAGTGCAATGTCAGTGTATAAAACTCCAGAGTCTTTGAAATAAAGTTCTAACCGTGTCTTTTGACCAAACTCCCTTGCATTACAGACAGGAAACTGATTCTGCAACTAGGAATGCAAATTGCAAGGATCATAATCTTTGAACAAAGTGCCAAGAAACATGCACAATAATAATAATATCATAGACTGATGACAACATAATTGGATGTACATAAAATAACAACAACATTGTCCAATGGGTCACTTAGATAAAAAATCTAGGACCAAAAAAGGACACTAGCTAAATGCCTAAAACATTAATAATATTAATTAGTTAAATTAGCATAATAAGAATGTGAAGTGATGTGAAATGCTTAAAGTCAAAGACGTGAAAAAAAGTGTTTCATGTCTGTGGTGGAAAAACAGAACAAAGCTCAATAGACCCATAATGAAGCAATTCTTCTATCATTTGTTCAATGTGATCTTCTTCAAGAGGCTTAATAAATTGCTGAGAATTCTCCACTTTAACTTTCTTGAAAACCCAATTTCCCTCTGATTCTTTTTCCTCTTCATGTTTCATAGTAGTATCAATTTCTTGGCTACTTTTCATGGGAACATTGTTTGTAGATATGTTGACACTTTGTGAAGATTGTTTCTGAGGCTGTTGCAGAGATATTGGCCTAGTGATTTGCAATGAAGCCATGTAACATCTATGCAGTTTAGCAGTTAAAGTTGCAGAGAGAAGCTTAGAAGATGATGATTGTGACATATTGGGGTTGTAAGGGAAATTTGTTCTTGCCCTTGTACCACACATTAGTCTTGCTGCTTCATCATATGCTCTAGCTGCATCCTCTGCAGTTTCAAAAGTACCAAGCCATATCCTAGTTTTTCTGCACATAATGAAAAAAAAATGTTATTATTTTTCATTCATATATAATTAATTAATGACTTGAAATGAATATGCTTCTAAAGAAATGTGCATATATGTAATGTGTCAAAACTCAAAACAGTTACTACTATCTTTTGAGGTTATGAGTTTGGCAGGATCACGGTGTACTAGTGATTTTTGACATGCGCTAAGTTTTAACAAAATCACGATCGTGTGTAGACTTACAATATGGGGTGGCGAATTTCGGAGACCCAAGAGCCCCAATGCCTTTGTCGAACGCCTCGGTAACGTTGCTGTGGTCTAGCCATGTTAGGGAAAACAAATGTATTCTTTTCAGAAAGTGTTTTTGAGTAGTGATAGAGAGTTTTGTTGTGAAACCAAGAGGAGGTGGTGGAGAAGGAGGGGTGATGGGTTTTTGTAGTTGGGGGTTTGTTTCAGATGTACACTTTTTTCTAATGGATCTGTGTACCATTTAATAAGGGAAAAGGGTCCCACAAAGGATTTTTTTTTGTGATCATACCTTATTTTTCTTTATGTATTTTTTATTTAGCTATGATAATAACTTGGGTGTATTGCAATTTACAGACCATGATCAATGAATAAGTGTTTCAAGAAATAATTCACATGTCTTTCAAAATATACACGGGACACAAAAGTATAAATTTATTAAAGTTATTTATTAAGATCAGTTCGTAGATTCTTCTCATGTGAAAACTGATCCTAAGGAAACAATTTGTGGATAATGACTGGTTTGTAGTATTCTCTTGTATAGAAGATCTTTGAACATATCCTTCTCAAAATTATTTTTATAGATCAATTTGAACTCTCTGTTAGTTTTTAACAGACAATATCACGTTTTAGACCATGGTCGTGACCAAGGTAACGATCCTATGTTGCAATAGTTCTCTGTTTAAACATCAATGAATACTGTTTATAATTGGATTTGCTTAACCAATATGCTTGTATCACTGTATCAGTATGTATTTTATAATTGGGTCAATTGCAAGTTGGGGCAAATCGATTTCAGGATCAAAGATTCTTCGACCATCATATAATTACTAACCTGTCAAATCATTTGATCAAATTTTCTTCAGCATTATCATATCATATTACCAACACATGAACGACAAACACTTTCCTTGCTATTTAGTTTTTGTGTATTTTCTTTTGTATTTTGGATAAACCATCTAATCTTGATCGAATGGCAACCGATATCTTGAATGCGTGAATGTGTGTGATCCTCTTAAAGAGATCCAAATTCCTTTAAATAAACTTTGCTCTCCTACAAGTCAACACATCAGTGATTGCTCAGGAGTTTCTCACTTTCACGTAGTTGGAGCATTTTCAGCATAAAATGATAACCTTATTTTATGTGTTCACTGGAAAATCAACAATTTGACGCAGTCACACGATCCGGACCGTCACATTAATGTGATAAGTCCACAACATTATCACTTTGTTAAATGAGTTCAAAACACAAAGCCAAAATGCAAATCGTTTGATATTGATGAGATAGGTGATTGTGTAAATTCGGAGAATTCAAATCCCTTATTCTAGTAGCTACTATGCATCCATGTGCTTTATAATTCATCGCCATACTATAGGGTAATGCTAAGTAAATAAATAAAATCCAACTAGATATATAAAATCCTAAAAACATTCAAAAGAGAAAAAGTACTAGGCGAAAAAACATTACTCGCTATTTTATCTGCTGAAAATGAAGCAGTTAATTTTTATTTTGTGAGAATCATGAAGCAACAGGGAAGATCCCTCTCTATGTGTTTGATTTACCACAAAATTATTGTCGTCCATTGAACTGAAGAGGTAATTTTGGTCACTCCCATCCCATCTGTGACCAATCCCATATAATAAAAACAATGATGGGTCTATTTTCAATTTTTACCTAGGGTGGTGCTCTCATGTATGTGTGCCACATGTAACCAAATAATTAAGATGATGGTCAATGTTATGTTGTTATTTTCTTCATGAAGAATCACTAGTCTTCAAGAACTTTTTTAGCATAGTTTTATGTTGGCTTTGTCTATAAGGATAGGAAGGTAAAACTATTCAATGTCTGCTTTTTGTTTCTTTCTAAACCTAATTAAGGAAAATAATAATAGCAATAACAATTATTGCAAAAAGAAAGAGGAAAAAGGAATAGAAAGGGAGACAAAAGAACAAGTAACATGTAAGCCAAGGATTAAAAAAGATTAGGAACTTTATAAATATCCCTATCTATGTCTCTTTTTTTCTTTTTTTCCTAAAGGGGAGCTTAATTTTGGTTTCCAGCAAACATCAAATTGTATGCACAAAAGGTCAAGAAAGTCAAATAAATATATAAACTTGTTAGGACCCTACCATACATACGCGTGAAATGGGTCCCATAACATAACATGGGTGATGGGAGCAATTAGCAAAAGCAGTGTTTAACTACTTAATTAATTTGTATTCTACTTGTTAATTTCTCTTCAGGGTTGTTTTCTTTGAGAAAATAATCTAAACTTCCCATGGTTTTGTAGACACGGCATCATGTCCGAGTCATGTGTGGACTATATTTCCCTTCACATGCCAACAATGTCCATAATCCATTGAATCTAACAACAAAATATATATGACAAGGGTTTGGCTTATGGATAAGTACATAACATGGGATTTCCTTCATCAAACTAGTAGTAAATTGAGCACATTATGTTTTTTTTATGAGTCCTGACTTGAACTCACACATGCATGTGCATATACGACATCCCCCTATGTCATTTTGTCTTCTCTTTGATGAACTAGTTTGTTACCATCCTAAGGTACTATTGTTATAGTGTTTAAAGTGGGAGTTATATATTAAAGGGTTAAATATGTTTTTGGTCTCTATAAATATGTCAATTTTTTGTTTTAATTCCTCTAAAAAAAATCTTCAACTTTTAGTCCCTAAAATTTTTTCTATCTTACCTTTTGGTCCCTCTTTTAAAGTAAACTCATATGTAGAATTTATATTTTTTAATAAAATTTTGCAGAAAAATTCGTAATATTATGAAAATCTCTAAAATAAAATAGAATTTTTTAAGAAAACATGAATTTAATATGAATTTTTATATTTGTTACGGTTAAAAATTCATATATAATTTTTATTTTGTTAAAAAATTCTATTTTTTTTTGGAGTTTTTTTTTTACATTATTATACACAGTTCTGCACAATTTCATTAAAAATTAACTTAAAAATGGGGATCAAAAGTAGTGATTGAAAATTTTATAGGGACTAAAAGTTGAAGGAAATTTTTAGAGGAACTAAAACGAAAAGTTAGTATATTTATAGGTAGGGATGGGAATAGGCCATGCCGGCCTACAAGGGCCTACAACCTAGCCCGCGACAGGTTAGGCCAGGCGAGACTTTTTTCTTAAATAGAGAAGGCATAAGCTTTTTTTTAAGTCTATTTAGCTTAAAAGGTCAGGCCACAAGCCTCTCAAAAAGTCTCTTGAGCCTATTAGGCCAACCTATTTAAGTAATATGAATAACATTGTTTATTATTATATTATATTTTGTACTTTGAATTAAAATATAAATTTGTAAACTTTTTCAATAATTTAAGTTTTATTAGTATACATTAATTTTTTGCATATATAAATGTATTATTATAAACTAGAATAGAAATATGATACAATATATGGTCTTTTAAACAGGCTAGTCTTCTGAAAACATCGTGTTGATTATCAAAAGAGAGTTTAATCTAATTGAACTATTAGTTCGCTAGTACATTTAAACTTAGATCACATTACTTATTTAAATATGTTCATAGGATATAAGATTTTAAACAGGCTAGCAGGTCGTATCAGGCTTTCAGAAGGTCAGACTCAGGCCTAAAAAGTAGGCTTATGACAGGCTACAGGCTAGACTTAGGCTTTAAAAAAAAATGGCAGGTTAGGCTTAGGCCTTGCAAAGCCTAACCCGACCTAACCTATTCTCATCCCTATTTATAGGGACCAAAAAGATATTTAACCCTATATTAAAAAACATATAGGTGAAAAGACTCGTATATCTAATATCTTAAGATGTTGAGCGAAGATGCAATGTCTCATTCGCTTGTAAAATTATTCTTAGCTTAACATGGTTATCATTGGTTTCCCTTCATGTCTCATCAGTGGTATTAGATTGTTGGCATGTTAAATACGTTATTATAGTAATCCAAAAAAAAAGCTATTATATTGTTGGCCTATATTTTTATATATCGAGTCTAACTCATCCTTACAAAATCGGCATGTAAAATGAACATCACACCAACTTATAAAGTTATATATATGTTTAAGCCTTATTTTATCTAATGAGAGAGTCTCAACACACACCTCTCACATTCAGTACTAAACATCTTGAGTAGACTTTGTATCGTATTAGAATTTAGATTGGATATAACTATTACAAAACCTACTTGCAAGGTGAGAATTGATCGATTAATATCTTATGTCCGAGGTTTTATATCTAATTCAATGTGAGACTTTAAATGTGAGTCAAAAATCAATCTTACATTGAATTAAAAATTTATGTTGAAGGTGTGTTTAATCCGCTAAAATGTAGGTATTGAAGAACTCACACATGACAAACTTTTATGATATCAAACAATTTTTTTGTCTTATACGATGTTTGATGGATGCAAGACTCTTTTGGTATTTTAAGCAATTTGTACTTGTGACAAAAAATTATGATGTGGTTTAGTGGTGGACAAGAATTTTAATATTTTTCATTTCTCTTACTCCTAGTTTGTCCAATCCCTAAAACAGTTTTACAATAAAACACAGTATAACTAGAGTTGTCATGTTTAATCCCTTAATTTTTAGCAGATCAAATACATAATGAACGTATAAGTATGCCAACGTTTACTTGTAAATTGCCCTTGAACTCCCCTTCTCCACACACATATATTTCTAGAAATTGGATTTCATATTAATCACCACACATATGGGGCAATACGCCATTAGAGAGAAAATCAGGCCATTGTAAAGAAAATGATAAGAGTGCTGCACATATAGTGAAAGCCCGTAAAATCGCCATTATGGAAAATTCACCACATAGCATAAAGAGATTTAGATATGTGAATATTCTATCTTTAAAAATATATACGCGGCAATTTTATAAGTCAAATGATCTCTACGAATATGAATTTTTTTTATGCGTGAGAGTAAAATGTAATCTCTAATCATTCATTGAGAGAGAAACACATGAAAATTTAGATGCAGTGAGTTTGAATGTTGAAATATCACTTTAATTTCTTATATGTAATTACACATGAGTGAATTCACTCCCTTTTTATTTGTTAGTTCATTTTCTTTTACTTTTATACTTGAAAATACCATCTTCTAATGTTTTGAATGCAGATTTGCTAATTTCTACCGGAACTGATTCAATATAATGCCTATGTTTCTCCTTTTTATTCTATGTAGTGCATGTTGGGAAGAGTTGTGGGTCACTTTATATCAGGAATAAAAATACTAATTAGGGCATTCAGAGCATAGATTAAAGTATTGGTTAAAATAATAAAAGAAATAAGTTTGGATAAAAAATTATATAATTATTACATGACAAAAATAACATGTATTTTTAAGACAATACATTAATTAATAAATTTCATGTCCAAATCGTTAGGAAATTCGTTAGCGAAATTCTTATACTAAATATTCAAACGTTACAAATCGTAGTTCTTATATTAAATATTCATTTTTGTCCATCCAAGTGTAAAGAAAAAAAAAAGTCTATGCTTCTCGCTTTATATATAGGGTGCTGCTAACTAATGCTCTCGGGACACTGATTATTGGTTAAGGAACAATAAAATTAATGGATTCCACTTAATTAACATAAACGCTGCACTTAATACTGGTAATTACAATGATGATCCTTCTACACACAACATGCGTATTTGTTTTTCTTTGGAACTCTTTTTGAATCATTTTTTTTAATCCACTTGTTTCCTTTCATATCTTCACAAAAAAATTCTTGTGAATTTTACTCTATCCGATTTTTTTTAATCACTTTTTTTCTTTCAAACGAATTCACGGGAAAGCCTATACCCAAATCAGTTTTTTTCTTCCATGAATTATTTTCTTCTAGTGAAAAAATCTATTGTTTTTTTAAAAAAAAAATTTAAAAGTTGGAGAAATATGGTACTCAGATAGCCGTTGGCAATCATATGGATGTGTAAACATATGGAAAGGATGCGCGTGTGTAGTAATAGTTGTGACTTTGAGAACTGAGAGAGTATTGAATAGTTTTTATTAATCTTAATTAGTTGACTTGATTTACACTTTGATTGTGGTAAAATAAATGGAACCCATCAATTAATTGTTCCTTAACCGGGGCACTGGTTAGCATTGCCCTTACATGTATATATATAATTTTTAAAACAAAAACGTAAATTGTAGATTAGGCACAAAAAGACTTTGTCTTTTATTGTGTTGTTCTATGATCTATCAGTTAAAAACTTATCAAACCTAAAAAGTCTATAATTTTTCTTTTATTGGCCTTAATAGTGTCTCATCTCAAAGTTTGCTACAAAACTAAAAGTATGTTTGGTCGGCCTGCAAAATTTCTTCTTACAAGGGTCGTATTATGGAATTGGGCTTAATTTGTCCCCTGACTTAGGTGAAATTTTAAGCTGATTTATAGTATTTTATAACCTTTTACATTGAATCTAGATGAGTTTCACAACTGGTTCTTACCTATGAATTCTTTGGAACAATCTACATTTACCAAATTCTACAGCTGGAAATGAAAACACAGATTGTTCTGTTCTACTTAGGACCTTCTGGCTAGTTTGTTTCTAATTACAAGTTCACAACTTATTAGTCAAAGATGACTTCTGCAAGAGTTCAAGTTGCTATGCACAGACAAGTTAGAAATTGAATAGTGAGCCGTGAAGATGAATCAAGATGTTGATGTGACTCTTTCCTCCCACAACCAATGTGCGCCATTTACCTTAGACATCGATTTTTTAGTACTTAGATGAGTCTCACGTGTACACATAATTTATTTATAATTTTTTAATAGTAGTACATAATAAGCATTCAATCCCTCCAACCTAACATCTCATACAAATTTCTTAAATGAAATCCACTAATCAACTATAAATAATTTTATATCATTACATTTCATTTTTTTAATATTAAAAAATTGTTAGTCTTACTTAAGATTGAGAGTCTTAAGTGAGATATGAGTCTTATAAGACCCCAAAAATACTTCTTCCTAATGGGGGTACTAATAGGTACCAGATCTTAAAAGGTTAAGACCATTCCATTAAAGATGGTCTTACGTCTCTAATACTCCTTTCAACTTTTTAATATGGGAAATGTTAGAAAAACCTATCCTATCACGCCATTTATCTCATGCTTTAACGACACCCGTTAAAAAACTAAATATAAAAGTTTTTTATTATTTTTTTGCATTTAAATCTTAAAAGTTTCAAAAATTATATTTTTAATATAATTTTTTTAATTCTATTTTTACTTTTTTAACTTGTACTCTTATGACATAAATATGTATAAATTAACACAATCATTTCATCAATCAGTTATAAGAAAAAGTCACCTTGTATATTTCAGAATAAAATATAATCAAAATGCACTATTTCTCTCCCGATTAATTTTAGTATCTTTAAAATATCTCTTATTTAAATATCATAAATTTAATCAAATTTTAAGTATATTTCCTTTTAAAAGAAGTATAATATACACACATACATATTGCATATGCAACTTACCACGTGCATGCTCTAATTGTTCTGTTCTAAACCATTCACAGACAATCCTTATTAAAATTAAGTGCAACAACTACAATATATGCATCATACAAAATTTGTTTAGAATCTCATCTCATTGTTTATAAAGAAACGCTGAGAGTAAATTCTCTTGTATGTTGTAGCTTAATCAATTGATTTTAGTAATGTCGTTAGCATGGTACTAAATTGTTTAATTTATGGAGGTGACCGGGTGTAGATCTTTGTCCACTCTTGTAGACCATTTGGTTGGGCGTTGAATGTAGTTTTTGTCCCCAAGGAAGTTAGTCAAAATTATGCACATGCAAAGGTGCAGTGCAAAACTGCAAAATGCCAATACTTAGGTTTGGTGTGAGTTTGTGTATTAAATAATACTCCCTCCGTCTTTTAATACTTGACACGGTTGACCTTATTACGCATGTCAATGCATAATTTTGAGCTTAAATATCTTGAATAATATATTAGAAAAAATTATGAAAATTTGATATTTTGAAAATACTCATTGAGACAAATATAAGGACATCTTATATGATATTATTTATCTTTGTATATTAGTAGAAAAATATTGTCAAAGTAAGTTAGGTCAAAATTACACATTTTCAAATGAGTCATCTATTGCGAGACGGAGGGAGTATATATTTTTGCATTTACTATTGTATTTCTAAGACCTTCTTCATCCATGTCAAAATCACTATAAAGTTAACACAGATAATTACAAAACTTAAGCAGTTACTTTTCGGGCATGTAAAAGGAAATTAATCGACAAAGGTTTGAATTGCATGCGAAAATGTCTATTCAGATATCCTAAGTAGATTTTGTTAACAGACACTATGAGACAGAGTTTCAACTTACCTATTATTATTGTGCTAGGAGGCAGCTTCTAAAAACTTCACTTTACATAACGGGCAAAATTTTGAGAATAGGTTTGGTGGCGATAATTTAGGAAGGATTGTGTAGCTATGGTCGTATGACTTGATTGATGTCCGAATGGGTCTAAATTTCCCGCCAGTCTTAATTGATAGTCACTTGAGTCTTAATACACTGATTAACGATTTAGGGGGCAAGGTTTGTAATTGGATGATGGTACGATTCACTCCGGTGGTAGAGCCAAAAAATTTTTAGAGTCTAGGCAAATATCTATAGAATATATATAAATTGTTACATAGAAAATACACAAATTGTAAGTAGTCCTGTTGGTTGCCAGTTCGAGTTCCATTAAACCTTTTCTAGTGAATAAAAATAAAAATAAAAATACATTTTAATTCATAAAATCGGAGCCAACAGTACCTGAACTCGCGACCTTCTAGAGAGAAAAGACGTTACTTTCAACTGCAACGCATAGAAACATATGATATATTGCGGGTAATATAGTATTTGTAGATTATCTAGGGGATACCATGGCTCCCATGGGTCCCTAAAGAGATCCGCCACTGATTATGGGTTGAGCCCGGGCGTGTGCCCAGGCTAGCTGGGTGGTAAAACCACCCCTGGTTCACTCTTTGTCTGTCGCGAATTAATGAATGAATCTATATTTTGCGTGATTCCAGAGAAGTTGTTAAATTTTGACATGGTTTTCGCATTTGTTGAATGAAAAGTTGTTAAATGCACGAGCAGTCACATTAATTGTGTTACATCATCTCGTTTTACATTGGTCAATCAATGTTACAAAGGCATAGTGAGACCACTAACTTAACACATCTAAGCGGGGAAGTTGATTCTTTCTCAAGACCACTAACTTAAAATATGGGTCATCAAAGACATAGAACTGAGTCAAAGCATAGTGAGACTTGACTATGACGCGACGAATCCACGATATCCACTCTCAAAGTCAATAACCACTTTGATGAATGAGGAAGAAGACATGATATCTAGTGGAGCTGCACCCAAAAGGACCATGTCAACGGATCATACCAAGAAGTGGAGACTGAAGCCGAACTTGGGGTGACACAATCCCACTAACAAAGGAATTATCACCCAACACCTGCATAACGTAGCTGACTGAGAGTTAATCACCATAGGTCACGTCATTTGGCTTATAGGCAATAGCCACACTATAAATACATTGTATAAACACAAAGTCAATCAATCAAACAAGCTTTTTTGTGAAATTTTTATTATTCTATCTTTTTTCTTTTATTCATTCATTTCTTAGTGTAGCGTAAACTAAAAAACAACCATACTTAGCACTCTACTGAAGAAGTTAGGGAACTCACAGCTCAGGGACAAAGTTCATCCCTCAACCTCAATCGCTTGAAGCAATGGAATCACAATTAAAGAATCTCAAGCGACCTTGATTAATTTCAGCTTCCATCAACAATACTTATAACATGGTAAACAAAAAATAATAATAATTTGTGATAGCTTGAACCACACTTAACCTTACTACAAGTTATTGATTTCAAAATCTTCGATCTATCCTCTGAACCATCCATGATTTGGATTGGAAAAAAGGATAATATTTTTATTTCTTTTAAACATAATAAAATGAAGTGATCGTCATTAAAGGTGTTGAAAATAAGATAAGTCATAAGTTTATCCACTAGTCTTAACTCAACAGACAAAAATACTGAAATTGCTACGCTAAACGACGCGATCGAGTTTTGAACCTCTACCTCTCCACTTGTATGTGTGAGTTTTTAATAACTTTGTCATTTCGTTTATTTAAAAAAACAAAAAATTATAAGTTTAGTTGTGAATCTCTCAATTTGTCTAAAATAAAAAACATAATGTTTTAAAAATTCTATACCAAACTTAGTGTTTTTAAGTTATAAATCCCTTTCATAAAATCTAAGTGGCCCTAAACGTTCTGGGCTGACTTCCAAGGTAGCTGAAAGTCAATTTTTTATTTGTGAAGATGTTATTTTCACTCCATTTTTCTAACACACCCCTTCTATTTTCTTCTTCTTCTTGAAGACTATACTGGTTCAGAAGTTCCAGTTTTAATTTAAAAACTCCAACCATCTTTATTTCATCTTTCATCCCAGTTTTCTTCTTCTATTGGTCGAGCAATCTGTCTTTCATTTTCAACTTCCTACAATTACCTGGCTCATGCAAACGTATGACATTATCGTTGTTACCCACATCTCTATCAAGGATCGCTGTGTGCAATTATTTCTTCTTGTTTTAATATACTTCAAAAGTAAATTTTTAACCCTATGTTTTTGTATTAAAAAAAAAGCATCTATAATGTTTATATCTTAAAACTTGGAAAACACAATGTAAATATCTTGGATGTTTTGTTTCAAAAGAGATAAATATTGTGTGCAACTCAATGCTTAAAATGTTACACAGATAAACAACTAGTGACTACATTCATTCACGGTTGTCATCACTGTGACAATATCTTAGAGATTACATGAAGAAAATTTAGAATGTTACACTCCACTACATCTTTTACGAGGAAAATGTTTGTGCAAATACCCTTGAAATGTTGGCTGCTAATGGTGTGGATTCTTTGATTATGGTTCATAAGTCTCCACCTAAGTCTGGTTAGCCGACACTCTTCGCGTTTCCCTTTCTAAGATTTTTTTTTATGGTGTCCGGGGTTCGAACCTCGAACCTTACATATATTATGCATTGTTCTACCAATTAGGATTTAGTACGCCTTGTCTTGTTTCATTTTTTCTTGTTTAACAAAAAAATACGGTCCCTGATTTTTTATCAATTCAAACTTCGTTAAAAATAGTCAGTAACCAATTAGAATACACCAACATAGTCTCTTTGGTTTCCTGAGAAGTTAGTTGGTTGCGAGTTTGCTCTTCTTGAGAAGGGTAATAAAATATCAATATAATCTCTAAACCATCTTAAAATATAATGTTAAGAAAACTCAAAACTTTTTAAAAAAAAAAGTGTATTCCGAGCAAATGATTTTTATGGGTATTAAGAAACATTCAAAACTAAAATTTTGAGGAGTAAAAAGTTGTTATAGACAAAAAGGGTAGAATATTTTGAATTTATTTCTGAAAAAATTTGTGGTAGGAATATAGTTTAAGGGGGGTATGAGGGAGATTATTTTGATTGTGAATGAAAAACAGAAAAATAAGCGGGTTATTGGGCCGAGCCCATAAAAGCCCACAAAATAAAAAAATAGTGGTGCTATAAAAGATTCTGAAATTAGATTAGGGTTTAGAAGAAGCATTCTCGGTGCAGCCGTCGAGCATTCCCGGAGGCAAGAATCGAAAATGGTATTCGCAAATCACAGTTTCTTCAATGATGTTAGGGTTTTATTTACTTGATTTCTGATTGTTGATTTTGTTGTTTGTAGCCGTCACACAAGACATTCGTAATCAAGAAGAAATTGGCGAAGAAGATGAGGCAGAACAGGCCCATCCCTTACTGGATCCGTATGAGGACCGACAATACCATCAGGTATTGTTCCTCTTTCACTATTAGTTCCCATTTTTTCAATTATCGCTGATTTTGTTTTTTGCTGATTGTTCTGTTTCTTTGCTCTTTTAGGTACAATGCTAAGCGCCGTCATTGGCGCCGTACTAAGCTTGGATTCTGAGTTTCTTGCTTTGCTGCGTTTTGTCCTTTATTAGGGTTTATCTTGCTTCAGTTTAATTTAAGCCAATCGATGATTTTGAATTGTAATGTCATACTTTGGATCTATATCTACATCAACTAAGAACTTTTGGCAGTGTTTGAGGAACTTATTGAAGTTAATTAAAGGTTTTTTACACCTTTTTTAAATCAATTCGGATTCTTTGCATTCTGTATTATCTTTAATTCCTATATATATATATTTCATTTTGCTGCGTTTTAAGTTCATTCTTTGCATTGTGTAATATTTTGTTTTGCTACGTTAAGTTTGTTTATTAGGCTATCCATTGTGATAATGTTGATGTGCCTGTATGCTCTTTTTGTATGGCCAAATTTTCATTTGAAATAGGGGATTTTTGTTCCTACCAGTATATTAGAATTTGTTTTCCTTGGACATGCTTTTGTTGTTTGTTGCCATGCTTTAAAATAGTTTTATTTTTATTGTGGACAGTGGTTTTGGTGGTGAATGCCATTGTGATTTCACTCCTTTGTTGTTAAATTTTTTTGGTCCAACTTATTAGAAATCAATATATGGACTATATGACTGTGGCTTGAATTTCATAACTAGAAGTGAATTTGATTTCATGCAAATGTTAAATTGTTGTAACTATTTCTTTGACAGACTGGTCTATCTTTTTATCAATGCTTTAAATGTATAATTTCAATCTAGATTCTAGGAATAGTTACTTGGTAACTTCTGTTTGTTTAGTCACTTTGATTCAATCGTGGGTTGCCGATATCTAATATATTTTTAAACGTTATGTTTATTATCTTTTGTTAAGTTGATAATAATTTAACTGATATTGGACTTGCAATTTGTTAATGTTTTGTTACGAGTGTATTACTGTAGAATGTGGTTTAACAAATGCTGAAGTGTTTAGGTAAACTCGTTTTATTACTGTTGGGTCTGGCATAGACAAATGCTGAATTGTTATGCAAATAATTCACCAAATTTTCTATATGGGTATTTTAGTGTAATATGCAGAGCTTAGTTTTCAAGTATTTAGTCATTATTCTTGGTTTGAATGCGACAATTGTATCCACTGGTTTTTAATGTCAATATCCATTGTGTTGAAGCCAGAAGATGCATATTCGTGTGGTTAATGATGTTTTCCATTCTTTATGTTCAACTTGTTGGAAAGTTCGGAATTGTGATTGTCATATTAAATTTTGTAAAATATTTCAATAGTTTTGATTGTTGAAATGCATGAATCGCTGTAAATTCTACCTTGAAATCCATTGAGTTTTAACTTTCTACTTAAATAAATGAATTTGATTAGACATTCAGCAAATAAGTGAATTAAAATAATTCACTTAACCGTATTTTAGCACAGGATTTATTAGTGTTCGCCTGACACACCCAATACCGTCAAATTGAATTTGTGTGAAATTTAATTATTTGTTCTTTACATTTGTCATCAACGGTCATCTTTTCTCCCTACGGTTAAAGCAAGCCAATGTAGTCCTGTTTAGGACAACCATTGAGTTGTGATTGTCCTGTGGTATACAAACAGCGAGGTATGTCGTTAATTGTGTCTTTGGTAGTAACTGGCAAGGCAGCAACAGTATCATGATCACACTATTAAACATAGTGTATTACTGTAGTCCGTGGTTCACCAAATGTGCTTTATAGCGTAATCATCAGACACCAACTTCCTCATATTTGTTAAGCTTGCAAGTATTCTCATTATTTCTTGATTAAAATGCTACGATTGGAATTACTGGTATTCTATTTCAATATTGATTTAAGCAAGTTTCATTTTGTTGTAGACGGAAGGTAACACAATCACGTGTGGTAAATGATGTTTTTCATTGTTTATCTTCAACCTGAGTAATTGAATTTGTATTTTCTGTTTCTCGTGGGGGATTGGGGCGACAATATCAAATAATGTTAAATGCTTTATTCATTTTGATCATGGAAATGCATGAATCGGTGTAAATTCTATCATGAATTCCTTTTTAACGCTTGAGAGTATGAGACGAATTCCCATATTTTTCTGAGTATGAGACGAATCTCCTCTCCATTTTTCAGTTTTTCTACCAGACTCGTATTTTTCTGCAAATACTTTCATTTGTATTGCAAACAGTTTTGTGATTGGTCAGTCAAGTTTGTTCTCGTGTTTTTTACGAATTATGAATGAACTTGAATAAACATTCAGCACCCCCCAAAAGTGATTGGTCAGTCAAGTTTGTTCTCGTATCTTTTACGAATTATGAATGAACTTGAATAAACATTCAGCACCCCCCAAAAAAGGGGTCATTGCAACGGGTATTTCCACAGGGGTTTTTATTAGTCTTTGCTTACTGAACAACAGTCGAAATGAATTTACATTGTGGGAAGTTTAATTATTCATTCTTTACATTTGTCATCAACAATCCAAACCCTCTTAACTGACCCCCCAAAACAGTGGAGTTGAATTACATAGTGTGAAATTTAATTATTTATTCTTTACATTTGTTATCAACAATTCAACCCTCTTCTCATCTTCTCGACCTTCCTTTAAATCAAGCCAAACATCTCTTAGAATTGAAGAGTGTAGGGCATAACCATTGAGTGGTGATACCAACTGGCGTGGCAGCATCATGATCACATTATCATATACTGGATTCTCACTTTTCATGTATCAAGTGGACTACTATCCCTGGCTCAAACTCATAGACGGATCGGTTTGATATTGTGTCACTCTGAGTGTTCCTCCAAGCTCAACTGGAACAAGAGGGACGAGTGAGTGAAGAACATCTGTGATTAGTGGCCGGTAACTTGGCTCTGGTTGCACACATAGCACAGCCACCGCAGCGACCTACAAGCAAGATACAAAAGTGGATAACCCCAAAAAATTAAAGAGACATGTAAAGGGGGATTCACATTACTGAGATGCAAAGTGTGTTTAAGTTCACAAACTTGATTTTAATAGTATTGGTCATGCTAGCATTTAATTTAAGCGGCAGATTTGTAAATAAAATTCATTTCAATTGTTTCTTACGGTACTTTTACTTTTGTTGAAGTTTACTACAGTAAATAAAAGTCACTTCAATTGTTTATTACAGTACTAAACACAAACTTTTTGAGATTGAATTCCTGGATAACAAACCTGGTATAAATGCTTGAGATCCATTGTATTCTTTATGACTGGATCCACAATGTTTGGAAGTTTGGACCTGTCTGTGAGCTGAGGCATGGCCTGCATTCATAAATAGTTATGTCATCCTCCATATCTGGGAGTGCAACCATATTGAATATGAGTTAATAATATTTAGACACATCTCATACCCATGTGACAAGGGATTGGCACTGAGCTGGTGCCAGTTTTTCTACAGGTTTCCTTCCAAACAGGAGCTCCAGGAGTACAACCCCATAGGCATACACATCACTTTTATCAGTCAATTTACCTGTAAAATAATTAAATTGGAGTCCCTCAATTAATGATTCTAGAAGTTCCAATTCATTTAAGTTTGGACCCAAACGATTTCTCCACAATTAAAAATGTTATTTGAGAAATGATCTGTTTCATCTCTTTCACTTAAAAGGAATGCTGTAGAATTAAAATATGTTGGAACCACCACCAGAACATTGTTGTATGCGTTGTTCATGGTTCGGTTTGAGTTGATTTTGAAACAAAAAGTCATTCTGATCTAAAGATTACAATAATATATACAATCGGTTTAGATTGATTCTTAAAAAAAAAAATATCTGATCTGGTTAAGTGCAATTTAAATGTGATCGGTCCATTTGATTTTTTTTTTTCGAGTCGTGGTCCATTTGGTTTTTATCATTGCGTTATATACTTATATCATGTCAAATAATGTTCTACAACTAAACTAAATAACATTATTTGCATAACATATAATATACTAATTTTTTATTCAAAAATAAATATATAATAGACTAATTTCATCAAAGAAAAAAAACACACACACACATATACTAAATTAATATTACAAAATAATAAGTATCAGTTACATTTATAATATGAAATAGTAAAAAAAATATTACATGAAACTAATTAGTTGTTAATTTGTTAGAAAATTAAAAACCAATAAATATTAATATAATATCTCGTACTATTAATAATAAAATACAGAAATATTAAAATCTATATGTACTCTTGGTTTCAGTGGTTAGATTTTAAAAAAGAAAACTTGAAATTGGATCCAAGCAGTTTTTATAAAGAATATTAAAAACATCTAATATTATTCACAAATTTGGTTACCAACATCCTACCAAATTGAATCATGTTTTCAACTAAATTATGGAAAACTTGTGACGTTTTAATTTTTCGGACAAGAATCATTTTCCTAGTTGTTGATCTTTGGTGATAAACAGCTCCAATTTCAGTTCCAGTCTTCCGGGATATATTTTCTCAGCGTGTAAGATTGTATCATGTTACCCATAACATAGTCAATTTAAAAAATGTAAAGGGCAGGTGTATGACAAAGATAAGGACAAAATGCACATGTAATTTATTTTCAAAATTAAAACCACCCTAAGTTCATGACGTAATTGAATTCAATGAGGGGTCCAGTAGAAACAATATCTAAGATATGATTGTTTTGAAAGCTTAGCAAGTAGCAACATGTCAAACCAATGCATGCATATGCGGTGAAATAATATTAATAACAAGTTTAGTTGGCATTACCATCTAAAAGATATTCTGGGGCTACGTATCCCAGTGTTCCTGAAACCTTGATGTTCTTCTTTTGGGACCCATCAATTATGGACAGACCAAAATCAGAGAGCTGAATTCACCGCCAATAAGTATGTGGGTGCCAATTTGATAACAAACTTTGGTGAATAAAATACAATGTGGAAGAAGATAAAATATATAGTAAATTCATTTTTTTACCTTGGCATTGAAGTTTGCATCTAAAAGAATATTTGAAGATTTCATATCTCTATGAATCACCCGAGGGTAACAATGCTCATGTAGATATTCTAATCCTCTGGTCATCAAAGAAGAATTTACTTATGTTAAGTGTGTGTTATTAACATACATTTTGCTAATCATACGAGAAATTTGATTAGATTTTCAACTTTGCTAAGGGGACAAAATTTCAAGATAGATAATGAAAGCGATCTATAACTTACTCGAGCATCTCCAATTGAAATTGTTTATTGATTTGTTAACATCTTTTTGGTATGTCACATGTAATTTTGAATTTCGATCTATAACTAATTACATATTGCAAAAAAGATTTGTTGTATAAAATAGGATTTGTTTTTAGTTGAAAGTGCAAAAGTGGGAGAGATGATGAAAACTCGCATTGAAGTGAAAATTGAGTAATATTAGGTTTTTAAAATTCTTGAGATTCAAGTTCACCTTGCTGTGTCAAGAGCAATCTTCATTCTCATATGCCAAGTCAATCCTGAGCCATGAGATGGTCCTTCAACATAAAATTTTGCACAAGAAAAAGAAAAATGTAACTGAGTTTAGAATGTTATGTAACTTAATTAAGAGTTGTAAATGTCTTCTACCATGTATATATAAATTAGCATCAAATACAAAACATTACCATGTAATAGAGCTTCCAAGGATCCATTTTGCATTAACTCATACACAATAAATCTCATGTCTCCATTAATGCTACAACCGAGTAAAGAAATTATATTTGGATGCTGAATTTTACTCAATAAATCCACCTCATTCTGCAAATTCATCCCACTAAAGATATAAATACTTTTTTTTTTGAAGAAAAGAAAAAACAAATGAATGGTTACCTCAAATTCTGTCTCAGCATTTTGTGTTTGGCAGTGTAGTTTCTTGACAGCAACATCCAGATTATCATCAAATTGTGCCTTGTAAACACATCCAAAACCACCTATACCCAAGATGTTACTTTCCTGAAAATTATTGGTCGACTTTTCTATTTGCTTGTAATCAATTATTGGAACACACCCCTTCTCTGCATCTTTGATATTCAGAAACAGAACAACCAAAACATAATTCTTAAATAATATCAATTTGATATAAAAACATGAAACTCGGCAATGGAACAGTGTAGAGTAAATAAATAAATGAAATACCTGAGTTTTGAACATTTTTCCTTTTGTATTTTGATGAATAGTTGTTGTAGTAAATCCATAAACATATGAAACTCAAAATAAGAATAAGAAGAAGTACCATGAGAAGCATAAGAAGAACAAGAAGCTTCATTTTTGTTTTTTTTTCTTTCTTAAGTTTCCCTTGTATAACAATGATTCAAAATAAGAGTTGTTTATCAACTCTTCTTTTTTTTAGTTTTGAACACTCACTGTCTCTCTATTTTTTATCTGTTTTTGGTTATGTTTTTTTTTTAGGGGAAATTGGTCACTTGTGGATAGACAAAGAAAATTAATGTTATTATTATGGTAAGGTAGAGGCGCAAGCGCACGACAAACATGTGAATTGCTGTAAACAATAACTTATTTTTAAATATATTTTGTATTTTTGTTCCTTTTTGGTGAATTTTCGTTTTCCATTTTGTTAAAGGTACTGATGCATGGGTCAGCATCAGCTCATCAGAAGAAAGAAAAGGAAAAGACAGGAAGTTGTTGCATTGCATGAGTAATTAGCTCCAAATATGATTAGTATTTAGGAAATGACAACATTTTGGACATTCTTTCCATCTAGCTCTTCTATGCATGTACTCCCTCCGTCCCTACATGTAAGCACCCTTTTATTAGAGGCAAAGGGTGCTTCAATATAGGGACACAGAGAGTATATATTTTTCAAATAATGACAAGTTAATTAATAGCTGGGAGGATATCAGGCCTATTGTGTGCTTCAGTTGGTGGTCAATTTAGTCTTAAATCAGCTTAATTTTTTTTAGTTTTTCAGATAGACGTGGAAAGAGATGATACTTATGATTCTCATGTGGCTTGAAAATGACTCGGGTAAACTAGAATCAATGCATGGTAGGTTGATGACTAACGAAGAATGTTTGGTAAAAAGCTATTCAAATTTCAAACCATGAATCAAACTCAGAGAACTTATATATGGATTTTTTTGCGCTAACCCTTGATTTATAGAATCTAAAATTTGATCAAGAGGTAAGAAAAATTGGCCAAGAATTGTTTCACTTGAAAAATAAACTTAACTTCTCCAAAATGATTCATCCTTTAATAAAGTTCATTAACCACTAGAATTCGCTCACTTAATTATTTATATATGGATTGGTTTAGATTGCATTTTAACTTTGAATATTTGAGTTTAAATTAATTTGGATGATTTCAATTTTTTAAAAATATTTCAGTTTGCTAGTTCCTAATTTTTTTTCTTTTGAATAACACCAATATGATACTAAGAAAACTAAACTCGACCCATATATAGGATACAAAGTGTTGTTAGGATGTTGAAAATTGTTGTATACACATATCATAAGGCTGAAACACACATATAAAAGACGAAAATGCCTTTCGGCAGTTAAATGCCGCCAGTTTTGTTTTTCCTCGGCTGTGAACTACAGCTGGTTTCATCGGTAGTTAACTGCCGAAGAAATCAATTATGCAGACAGTGGGTTCTGCATAACTCAACCTAGCCATTTTTCGCCCAATTTTTACCTGTAATTAAACCAGAGCGTTTCCAAAGGCAGTATAACTCATACAACATTTATACTCAGGCATAAACAAGAAAAATACATTATTTTTTTATAGTTGTCCATAATTAAATCAAACCGACAAGGGGTTCAAATTACACGAATGTTTGAAATTCATCAAAACGTTAAATGATGTCCATAATTAAACAACACATTACAACACATTACACATCGTTAAATTAAATCTCTACTGACATTCTACCCAGTTGCATATGGAACGAACATACATATATAATATATTATCTTCCACCATATTCCGAAACATAAATCTGACGTCGCTATCACCGCGAAGAAGCCAAGACATATAGCTTGCCGTTTTCCATGCCTATTCATCTCTATCTTCTCTTAGGTCTATGCATTGCATTTGACCAAATAAGTGACGTGTATATTGATTTTCACCAAGATGCTCAAAATATGTGTTAAATTGTTCCTTCAAATCATCAAGAGAGTCGGTCGGCGTTATCATAACCTTAATTGTCTTTTTAAAAGCGGAGTACCTAACACGACCTTCAATTTTTGCAACCTCAGACATGTTTCTCTTCACAAAATCTTTATGAAATAAAATCATACATTAGTATGTAATTAAACGAAACGTAATAATCAATAAAATATTATAAAATGCGTAAACATAAATGCGTAAACATTAACAAGGAAGAAATAAGTATGCACTAGTTTCACCACATAAAAGTCATATTATCATATATTCATATAAATTACATAATGTTACTTATATATTGGCCACAAAAAATTGGCATTACAATTTCGACCCCAAAATATACGTCAGTGTAATTTCTACCAAAAAAAAGGACTAACGCCGACAGAAAACACTCATTAAAGACCAAGTGATTAGGAAGATAAAGTGAAATAGAATCTTCCTCATCTTCCACAATAACTTCAAATTGTTGCTTTGATTTTTCGGGAGTGTACAACAAAATAGGCGCTGCTGAGTTCCATGACAGTTTTCTGCGTAAACTGATGTAAAAAACCCCAAAAACAGCTAAAAATCAATCGATTAAAATGCTTAATACCTGTTTTTTTTACGTCAAAAGTGTGTTGATACCTCCTATGCTTGATGCTTCAATGATTTTGGGGCAAGATTTGGAGAAAAAAAAATTGGATTTGGGGGATTAGATGGAGGTGGTATGGAAGTTGATGAGGAAATAGTATGTAGGGGGAGCAGGTGGATGTTTCATCTGATTAAATATTTCCTCGACAGTTAACTGCCGAAGAAAAACTCGGCAGTCAACTGCAGCCGGTTTTGAATTCCTCGGCAATTAATTGTCGAAGGGCATTTTCATATTTTACATGTGTTTTTCAGCCCTATTAGATGTGTATACAACAATTTTCTAGGATGTTAGAAGTAGACATTTATTGGGCTAACAACTCGATGTATCCCTCTACTGCCTCCACACCATGAACTGCATGATGCCCTAACTGCTCAGGCGTGAGCGCATGATCAAGTGCATGCTGAAAGCGGTTTGTGATCTCCGCCAAATTAATCACAGGATGTGCACTCTCAGCGGGATGTCTCGGGATGGTCTGAACCCTCCCAAACTGAGGAAGCACCCGCTCCGACAGGTATCTCACCATGCGGGATGCATATCTGAGCCATCCAGAGTAAAGACTGACTCGCTCAAACGGACATGCCTCACGGTGCTCTTCATATGGGGCCGTGACAACGCCACTCAGATCCAGCCTATCCAGATGGTCTATGTAGTTGCCTGATGTGCCCAAACCAGCTCGTGGTACAAAAAGTATCGCGCGTGGATCCCATACCCAATAGGATGCCCAAACATCCTTGCTTCCTATATCTTGGAGGTGATGATACACCCTAGCCTGCAACAATGACAACCACATATAAATATACAAACAATAAACACTTACATTTTAAAAAAAACAAAACATAATTTTTAATTTATACCTGCAACAAAGTCAGGTATCCTGACACCAAACATCAGTTTCAATGTGTAGCATTGTTAAGCTCCCTATACAAGTGAGCTAGTGTCGCAGCTCCCCATGAAAATGAAGAAACAACAACAAGGTCTCTAAAGTACCTCAGGTAGACAACATCCACATAAGTCTGGCTCTTGTCAATGAAGAGCGTGATCCCTACCAAGTATAGCAAATATATGCGGACAACCTGGTCCCGCAGCGTCCGCACCTCCTCAGTCACATCATGCTCATTCGCCAACGCCAACTGCTCCAACATACGCTCCTTAAAAATCCTCCTAAAGTAGCTAAATCGGCAACGTGCAACTCTGGTACAAGTCACCTCCACAAGAGCATGACCCGTATCAGACCCCAAGTACGTCACCATCAAATCCACCGCATTGTCCCGTGTGATAAACTCGTGGGACAAAAGCATGCCATCAATGGGGAGATGCAGCAAACATGACACATCATCAAGTGTCACTGTCATCTCCCCAAACGAAAGGTGGAAACTCGAAGTCTCCTCGTGCCACCTCTCTGTACAAATCAGACCGTGGTCAATCAGGCTGTAGCTGGTATCCTAAAGCCAACCAAGACCAGTGCCCTGCAGTCTGTGACGCCACCACTGTGCAGCCATGATAGGTGTGATATCTTTATCATGCATCGTCTCTATCTTCTTTCCGTTGTTGACGCATTTTGAATTGCCACTCCACTGCAAATAATTAAAAACAATACATAAACATCAGTTTACACTTATGGCTTCACAGACAGAGCAGTTCAACAATTTAACAATACATAAACATCAATTTCACAAAGATTAACAACTATTTACAATCATGGCTTCACAAAACGGGTAGTTTAACAATACAGAAACATCATTTTCGCAAAGATTAATAACGTATTAAAGAAAATTTATATTTAACAAATACCTCGCCCTCAGACGCCTTCCTGGCCACATGCACATGGTACCTCCATAGCAGGGTAGTGTCATGTGGGCCTCCGGGATAGTCATCAAGAGGCTCGGGGTCTGGCACCATGGGACGCTTTCCCCTCCGCCTTCGCCGCGGCTCGTCGTCCTCTCCATCCTCGTCCATTGTCTCAAGCTCCTCCTGAAGCTCCTCCTCCTCCTCCATTTGTTGTTGTTGCACGTCCATATCATCATACTCTTGCTCATGCTCCGGTTTCGGCTGAGACTCGACATCAACACGACGTCTGTTGGCACCCCGACGCCTCGGAACAACACCTTCCTCCTCCATCCGTTGGAGACGCTGTCTCCTACGGGAAGCATGCCACTTCCTCCCTTGTGCGCTGAGTAAAGGAGGAACATTCTGCAACATGCACAAAACGAAATCAGCACAAACACACCACAAAATATAAGTTAAATAATCATATTGGGTGTTTCCAAATTTTATTTTCCAGAATGCAACAATCTTGTCCGAAAAACGAAATTCGGATTGTATCAGTGCAGAAGAGAAAAAAAACGGTGCAATTAACTAGCATGCATAGAGAAATCGAACTAACCTTCCATTTGATGTTTATCAAGGGTTGAAATGCGGTCCTTTTGAGCAAGAAAATACCAATTTTGGTTGGATTTTTTTTGTTCGGATTTTGGGATAAGAGGGAGAGAGAGAAAGTATAAAGTGAAACTGTAAAAATGGGGGGTGAACTTGGTTTTATACTACGAAGTTGTCTGGATTATGTAATTCGGAAACTATTTTGCATTTCTGGATTTTTTATTTCGAAGGGCTATTTAGTAATTTTTGCAGAGCACATGAGAAGGACATAGGGTGAGAAAAGTAATGCCCCTACATTTATATTTATACTTTTACCTCTACAATTTATTAAAAATTTCTAATATTTTTTTGTCATTTAACTTTTTACACTTTTTGTTTTCACCCAAACTTTCAGCATTTCTTAATTCAGATGAGTTTACCCCCACATGTCCAAGTATGTATTTCTTCGGAAACATTTTTTTAATCATTTCTGGTATACAGTTTTCAGAAATTCGTTAATCATTATTTTAAATATTCATTCCTGAAATCAATTGAAAGAAGCAATCGCACCTATTGATCAGAATTACAAGAACACATGTCTGGCATAACAAATTTCCGGAAAACAAAATAATACACTTTCATCGTGAAAGTTATGGGCAAGTTTTTTCCAAGAACAAAGAATCTTCCAAATATTCAAGAATAGTGAAGCACAGTGGTACGCCATTGGTTGACATGTTCCTCAACTCGGCAAGCATAAATTATAAATTACAAAGTATTAACTCTCTCAAATCTCATTAACTTTTTAGTATTATTATTGGTATGATAAATCAAATTTACTGAATCATTACTAAAAATTACAAAGTATTAACTCTCTCATTAACTTTTTAGATTCTAATTTTAAAAAAAAATCTATAACAAACATATGTTTTTTTTAGGGAAATAAATGTTTTTCTTTATATCACAAATATGTTTTTGCTATTCAACAAAAAAAATATACGTCTTTTTGCTAACAAATGTACATTTTTAAGCTATTTATTAAAAAATAGTTGTTAGGAAACAAGTATTTTATTTTAAAATTGAAAAAAGTTTTTTTAAATATCATTATTAAGTCTGGCTTAGGATTCAATCATCGTGATCCTATTATTTAGTTTGATATCAATTTAAAATTAATTTAGATTATGAATATTTTTATTTATTGTTTTGTACAAAATATATGACGAAAAATGTTCTTTATATATTTAATTATATATACACCCACTCACACACACAAATAGTGTTGATAATAAGTGGCGAAGCTGGAGAGAATTTTACAAGGGAACAAATTTAAAGAAAATAAAATAAAAATTTAAAATTAATATATTAAACTTTATTGATAAACAAAAAAATTAAATAATTTTTATCTAGCTTAATTTAAAGTTGTCCAAAAGAAATATAAATCGACAATAATCAAATTTATTCACATTTTTTTTTTCTTTTTCATTTTTGTGTTTGTCCTCCAACTCTCAAAGGAAAGGGGTCCTAGTAATTTGAAGTTCGGTCGCAAGTTAAGTAAAGTTTAGTCAATAATTTTTTCATTTAAAAATCGAGCTAATGTTCTCATTAACAATTTCTCATTAATAGCACTCACCATAGACTTTGCACTAAACAATTATCAATGTCTTATTCAATGTAAATAACTCAGCTATTTGCGGGAAAAAAAACTTAGGTCCATTTTATATAAGATGCTGTTTTGATATTTTTTATTGTCAACAAAGTTCATTATGTAGTTATTATAAGGTTTGGATATTTTAAAAAAAAACGTGGGAGTTCTCAAAGATAAAATTTGTTATGGACACAAGGTGGATGACTTATTGAATACTTGCACATCAAATAAGTTGTTGTTTTAACTACCCATTAGTTAATGAATACAAAGGCAAAGATAATGATTGGCATGTCTTTTTTGGTTACCGTAAAGCGGAGGAAGTGTGGGAAGGAAGCGACATGTTTTTAGAATGAATCAGTAGTATAATAGATATGACATACGATAGATATAATAGATTTTTTTTTGTATTTGGGTCTGCCTATTGGTGGAGATGCTCAGAGGTTGGATTTTTGGAAACCTGTGTTGAACCGTATTACTAATAGATTGTCGAACTGGAGTAGTAAATTTCTTTCATTGGGGGGTTGTTTGATTCTCCTGAAATCTGTCATGTCGTCTCTTCCGGTTTACTTTCTTTCCTTCTTTAAGGCACCCACAAGTATAATTTCTTCTATCGAATCTTTGTTTTAAATTTTTTTTTGGGGGGTGGTGAGAATTTCTAGGAAAATTTCCCCCTCCTCTAGATGGCTGCCAGATTTGGAGAGCTCTGCATCAAACTTTTTTCTGTTGAGAAATTTGGCTCATCAGAAAAGTGTAGTTCAATATGTGAGGCTTTCCTCTATCATCTTGCAAGATTTCATATTGGTTTAAGTTTATGCATAATGTTGCAGCTAGTTTTTAAGTCTTTTTTCAGGTTGGTGTTGTGGATTGTGCAGTGTTCGGCTGTGTATATTACGCATATCATATGATATTTCTGTTTGTACTTAGACAATTAAAACCAAATCAAAACGTTTTAATTATACAATAAGCCAATCGCTTGTGAATCATTTTGGGTTGTTTATGTGGTGAGTAGGAGTTTGGTGCAGGGACTAATTTTATTCAACATTGCAAAAACCGGTGCTTTATCTGCTAATATGTGCTGCTTTTTTGTCGGGTTTGGAAACAAATGTGTTTATGGGTTTGCTATGTTCTTTTGCCCCAGCTGTGTTTTTTGCCGTGTTTGGCCTGTGTTTTTTGCCCGAGCTGTGTTTTTGCGGTAATGGTCGTTGTTGTTGTCGGGTTGTACGTGGCTTGGTTCACTTATTGGAGGTGGAGTGATTGCTTCATGGGGTCTGCTTGGTTTTGGTTTACATGTGAACAAGTTTTTTAATCTCTTGGTTTAGTGTCTCTGGAACCTAAGCTCATGAGTTTTTTTTTATTTTTCTACTTTATTTATTGGGTGAAGATGGGGGAAGAACTGATACTGAGTTTCTGTTTAGCATCTGTTGTTATCTCATCAGTTTAGTACCCATTGCGATCTGTTGCCGATGTGTTTGCTCTGCTGCATTTGCATATTAAGACTGGATCAATGTGCAACATTCATTTGTAGTGCTTAGGTTGGCGTGCCGTGTGTGCTCTTGTGTTTATCAATCATAATTTTGAAGGATTAAAAAATTTGCGATGGAAAGATTGTTTTGTTTTGGATCTTTGATTGATCACCAAGGGGAACCATGGTTTCACTATTAGTAAAAATAAATTCTGCAAACTGACCCTATAAGCTTTTGAATTTGAGGCCATAGATCACTATTCTCCCAAGCTGTTATGGCATCTTGTCATTCAAAGAAATATGCAAATCGCTTTAATTTTCCCTTTCACATAAAGGACAAGAAGTTTGACATTGAACCCCTCGTGTTATGAGTTTTTCACTCATCGGCGTTCAGCCCCTCGCTACCCACCACATGATAACTTCAACCTTTTTTGTTACTCTTAACCTCCGTTAACTTTGTCCACTCCCCTTTTTCTCAAGTTTCCATAAACTATATGAACATATTTCACTGGTCAAGTTTCCTCTTGGAACAATAACAAGTTGACAACAACACCAAAACCAGATTTAGCTTCACTCCTCAATCAACTCAGTTCTATTGCATTCCTTGATGATATCAAATTGGAAGTTTCCTCGAAGAATTATTTATTAAAGTTTGTTTTTTTATCCGTTTATTTTATTGGGTTGGGTAAGGGCTACTTTGAATTTGATAGCGGAAATTCTTTTTGAAGGTAAAAACAGTTAAAGACAATTGTTCAACCCTGTTTGGATAAACAACTTATTTGCACCTTTTAGTACAAGTGCTTATCAACTTATGTGTATGTCATTTCTATAGCTAAAGATAAAATAAAGAAATTGTTTTTGTACAAGTTAAAGTTGTGTTCATAGGCTATCTTGGAGAGCTTATGAAATAAGCTAAAAACAACTTATGAGCTGTTTTCATAAGTTCTCCTAGAGAGTCTCACAAAACAAGGCCAAGAGTTGAAAGGGTCTGGTTTGAGATAAAGGCTAGAGTTGAAGAAAAAAGGGTCAAACCTCTTTTGATCAAGAAAGTTAAACCTTTTATCGAATCTGATCTAGTTTCCTGGGCTAATCTGACGTCTAATATGTCATATACAAAGTTTCGACCAGTTCTTCCTCCAGAGGCTCTTGTTTAAGTTGTGATACTTCCTTTTTTGACACTTTATAGGTTAAGTTTGTAGATTTGGTGTTGTTATACTCAAGAGTTTACTAAACCTTGTAAAATATTACTTATACACTCATGTTTGTAAATACCAAAACAGAAGAGAAGAAAGAAGTAAAAGGTAATTTGCTATTACTTGCTTTAACAGACTTCTAGTAGTTGAGCCTATTTCTATAGTAAAGGACACTTCTGATGAAGTAGTCGGAACTGAGCTGGTATGCTAATTTGTAATGTGTATTTTTTTCGTAGCTAAATGTTAGCAGTGTTTATGAAATAGAAAAAAATATTTCAATGGACGAGATATTGAATGTGCGGTGTGTTTTATGAATGCAGCTTGCAAGAACTTGGTCCTCATACTGTTGAGATACTAAACTTTAGAAGAAAAATTGTATTGTTAGCCTAGTGTACTGAAGATTCATTTCTTCATACTGTTGAGATACTAAGTTTTGTATGGCAACAGAACTACCAAAAACAAGGGAGTGCACTTGCTAACTAAAGTAAGGTTCTTGAATTAGAAAAAATCATGTGGATGTGTATGTGGCTTTTTTATTCTTTATACAATGACTGATTTCACTTTGACTAGCAGGGTAATGTGAAACTCAAGCTTTGCATTTTACTTTGACTGATTTTCCAAAATATATTAGAGCAAGGTAATGAATAATACTCTTACTGAGACTTAGACATTGTGAAACTCAAGCTTTATTCTTATTTAAATGCTCTTGTAGAATAACTTTGAAGCTAAAAAGACGGATAAACTTTGAAGCCTTTCTATGATATAGTTGTAACTTTGAAGCCTTGAGGCATCAAAGATGTTAAGGGTTGGGTTGTTAGGTGTAGTTATGACTTGTTCCGACTTCTTTCAATGATGATAGAATATGATACATATAGTATTTCATAAAAATGAAGGCACAAAACTGCTTTTTCACTTACTTATATAATTCCGTTATTATTTTCATGTTTTAGATTAAAATAGACCAAGACACAATACAATACTGATACGTGTCTGGGGTTAATATAGTTTCAATATGATGCAGACTGAGGTTATGGTATTGTTTTCGGCAGTGAATATGGTTATTTTTCTCTATTTGCATTGATCTTTAGTTCCCTATTTATAAAGTCTGGTATGATATCTCTGCTCGATTTGGTGGGTGATGATTGATAGATATATCCATACTCTTATTCTTTGAATCTTTAGTTCCTAGCAGAGATCTGAATGTAGATAACTAATAAAATCATCAGTAATAAAAACCATATGTTGCAACATTTGTACAAAATGGTGGCTCATTTTTTAACTACTATGGTAGGATAAATCATTTTAATTGTGATTTATGTGTTGATTTCATGCCTCTGCCTTGAGTGTAATGTCCATTTTGTGTATTTAGTATGATGGAGGAACTAGCTTTACACAAAGTACATAAAGGGCACTGGTTTTCTGATGTAGCACAACACTAAGGTCTGTTTGGTGTCCGACACATGTGTAACCATTTAACCGCTTTCATTTTTTAAATTATTATTAGTGTTTAGGCGTCACTATCAGTATCGTGTCCGATGTCCATATTTGTGTCAACGTTTAGAGATGGTGTTCTTCTAACCCATAAACTTTGGCGTCACTATCAGTATCTGCAGTTGTAAGTATCATACACTACATACAAAACATGTGTTATCAATCAATATTTGCATCTACAGTTTACACATCTTGATATTTTCTGTTAGTCTTAAGAGTGGTTTTAATACATCTAATCTACCGGTGGTGTTTAGGACACATCTCAGAAAAAGAATTTGGAGATTATTGAATTGAATCATGTTGCCGAAGAAGATAGCCGATTAGAACAACCTATACATCTTGCTCCTTTTCCCGAGTACTTCAGTCCAGAATAGCCAATATATTTGAGTGCATTGTGCTCTGTTTACTACTCAATCCCTTCTTGTAAATTTGTGCTGCTACTAAAATAAACAAAATGCCCATGCTTTTTGTTCTAACTGGTTTCCATTCAACTCCATATCTGTCAAGATAGCCTAATTCACCTATGGAGGCAAGAGACTTGTCTGGGATATGTATCCGCAAGTATCTTTGGTAGGGTGTCACAAGTCCGTTTGCTTCAACTTTTACAATCTCTTATCGCGAAATACAAACCAAAGCAAACCAATGAAGGACATGTTGCTTTGGTCCGGTTCAATCAAGATGACATTTTTTAAAATTTAATAAATTTATTTTTATTTTTGATAAAATAACCCAATAAATTTATTATTGAAAATATAAAAATTGACTTTTATTCTAATATCATGAGTTTGATATACTATTTAACAAGTACATAACATAAATATAAAAAAATAATTACTAAAAAAATACATGCACACAATATGTTTGCTAAGATAGCACTACTAATATATTATAACATAAAACAAATAATAGTATATTTTGAAAAAGAAAAAAAAAATAATGGTATAATATGGATCTTGGTGGTAGATTTTGAATGATGTGAAATCAACACCCAAATCAACGAAGGTTTGGTTTTTTATTTTTTATGGTGGTCAAAGTAAAAACCCCAAACTTTCATGTTATGCATTGTTTCTATCTAAGCTCACGAGGACCGAAGCATGAAAAAAAAAAGAATGAATTAGTCAATTAGTAATATATAAATATTAAATATATTATGTATATTTATTTCTAAAAAAACATTATTAAGCATTGATAATATAAACACCAACCCTCTTTTCTAAACCCCGCTGCCAAAAATAAAACAACAAAAAAACCCTACTGCATGCACGGATGCACCTCACTCACTTTCATTTGTTAGGGTTTCAAATCCTCCACCGTGTATATATATAAACCACCAACCCTAGTTTCTAAACATTCTTTTCTCTTAGATATAGGGTTTCAAATTAAGGAAGACAAGTGCTGCCATGAGAGTTCATTGTAACTACGTACAGGTATATTCCCCGAATATTCAATCATATATGATTCCACAACCCATTTCTTTTATCTATTCATTCATGTGTTGCATTTATTTATTTACTTATCTTTTTGTATGTGTTATTTTGATCTCTAATAAATCTCCATATGCAATCTCCACCTCCAGGGAAGCATTGGGAATGGTTTTTCTCCTTGTCCCCTACCATATGTTTTATTTGATAGATCACAAGTTATATTATTTTTTATTTTTTCAACGAGTGTAATTTCCTTGATTAATCAACCCTTGAGAAGGAAAGACTATTGAAGCTAACTTTTTAGATTGGCACCGAAACCTGAGGATTGTCCTCACACATGAGAAAAATGTATTTAAATAACGATTTAAAGTAAAAAGAAAAAAGAAAGATTTGAAGTAGTTTTAAAGTTCCATATACTTTTATAAAGAAATAAAAATTACAATAACAAATGTGAGAGATTTGGATTCAAACTAATATAAATGTGAGAGATTTGGATTCAAATTAAGTATAGTCATGTGAAAATATAATATAGTTGCTCGTATCATATGAATTCATTTTAACTTTATTTTTGTATGTGCTTCTAGCGGCATTTGATCCATTGGATCCAACTGGAAATGTGACAATAAGATGGGGTATCATGTCCTGGACATCAGTTGGTTACATGGCAAGTATCTTCTAAATTCTTATCATTGCATTCTAGTTATATTCTCCAAAGATTATTCTCATCTGTTACGCGCTAGCTATCATCAAACTAATCAATTCTCTAGCATTCCTCAAGCTAATCAATATATTGTGATGTCAAACTTTTGCAGGCAACGGTAACATTATTTAACTTTCAAGTTTCAACTAAACCGAAATATAATGAACCCTGGATGGACACGGGCCAAAAAAGAAATCGAATACGGGTCATGATAGGAGCAAAAGAAAAAGCAATCCCAGCAAGAGGAGTCCACAAGTTGTTGACTTATTACCTAGAGCATCTTACAATATGCAATACATAAACTGTTGCAAAGGTGGTGTGCTAACATCTTGGGGATAGGATTCTACAGGTGCAATCCCAGCATTTCAAATGGGTGTAGTGTAGGACTCTCTGGAAGAAACTAACAAGACAGTGAAACTGCCTCAGGATTTTAAATTGCATGGACAGGGACATTCGTCTGGTCCTGCTAAGAGAGTTCCTTCCACTGTTATTCTTACAAATGATTGTAGGCGAAAAGCTCAAGCTTTGAGTATGTATACTAATTTCCTTTATTAAACAAATATATGCATGGTCCGTTTGAGCACCACACGCTGGAGGTTGAGCATGGAGATAATATCGATACTGGCATCAATGGACTAGCATAAAACATACCCACATCGGGTAGGGAAATAAACCGTGATTTCATCAACTGTGATTTTCTTGATTAATTAGGTGATTTCACATATTAGTGGTACTATAGCTTTGGTTTGTTTTATTTTATTTGTTGTATAGCATATATACACTGATTTGCTTATATGAGGTTAAAAAATGAAAGAAGGGTAATGGCTTACCCAACCTTGTGATCTTCAAAAGATCTTGTAAGTTGTATAATCGCACCCCCGCTCTTATTATTCTACTGTGATGATATTTTCGTCTTTCCCAATATGTCTATTTTGAACGTTTGCATCTCTTTCCTATTTGTTTTAGTTCATCTTTAATGGGATTATGTTTGTAAATGGAAAACTTAGTGTTATATAAATCCTTTAAAAGAAAGCATTTATCGGAAGAAAAACTGTTGGAAAAGAGAGAATTGATTTCAACATACTCTCGGAAAGAGAGAATTATGAGATATACTTCATACGTACAACATCTGTTGGAACCTAAGCTCATGGGTTTTTATTTTTCTACTTTCTTTAGTAGTGAAGATGGGGGCAGAACTGATTCTGAGTTTCTGTTTAACATTCTGTTGTGGCTGCTGTTATTTCGTCAGTTCAGTAATTGTGATCTGTTGCCTCTGTGTTTGCTCTGCTGCATTTGCATATTAGGATCGGATCAATGGCAGCATTCATTTGTAGTGCTTACGTAAGTTTACCATGTGTTGAATAATTGGCTTTGTTTGATCTGTAACATGATAGTACAAGATGCTCGCGAGTTGTGACTAAAACTGTAATACTTTTTTTTTATAAATGGTATGTTATGATCACAATATAATAACAATTCTTCCTATGCAAAAAATAATAATCTAATCACAGTTCTAGTATGAAAGTGGTGGATATTCAAGCACTTTTTAATTTGGATTACACTGCAAACATAATTTTTTTTTTAACGCAACAAACCCATATCATTTCTTGGAGATTAACACGAGGCATAGCAGATGGAAAACACCACAGCAGGGGTACTTGTCATGTGGATTAGTAGCAACAAAGACTTGTTGGGCAAATGGGATCCATTTACAAAGGAAGCTGAAGGAAGGGTTTGTGGAGTGAGCGGACATTTTTGAGACTGACTGCAAATTGGTCATTGATGCAATGACTCGTAGTTTTTCAGCTATAACTGAGTTTAGATCCATGATTTCAAAATGGAGAACGTATTAATGTAAAACCGGAATGGAGGATTAATTTTATAAGGAGGTAAGGCAATCGAGTTGCTCATTCGTAAGCAAAAGTATCTCGTTTCATGCTAGTCACAAAGTTTATGATTATAGCATACTTTGAATCCAAATTCTAAGTATTTTGCTGCTTTTTATTTTTGCCATTTCAAAACAACAAAGGAACTAAAAAGCTTGTTGGATTGTTGCCTGCACATTCTTAGAGTTACCATTCCAAACCTGCTCATTTCTTCTCTTCCATATATTCCACAACACCATAGTGAAACCATTCATAATATGCGTTTGAATTTGAGGTCATAGATCAGATGATGAAACTGTTACAGTCTCTTGCCATTCAAAGAAGATATGCCTTAGGAAGTGTTGGTTTGTGAGGGACACTATTGAGCTGCTTCCTGAAAAATGTTACCATGGTTGTGTGTTTAGAAAGCGAGCATGCCCGGTTGCTTTCTTTCTTAAGTTTAAGATTAAGTATATTGGAGAAAATTTTGAGAAGTCTTCTTGGTCATAAGATCTTTCAAGATCGATTTTCTGGCCATATCAAAGCATCTGCTACTGTAACGTTTCCCCTAGAATTGGAAAGAGCCATAGGAAATAACGTCACTCTTAGTACATTGCCTGATTTGAGAGCAAGACCAAGTGTCTAAAGGGCCTGATTTGAAATATTAAAAAAGATAAACTTTTTATTAAATCTGATTCAGTTTCCTGGGTTAATTTGATGTCTAATTTGTCGTATACAAAGTTGCGACCAGTTATTCTTCCTCCTCTAAGGCTCTTACACCCAATGTGGAATGCTAGGAGATACTCTTGTGTAACTTGTTGAAGAAAAGTCGTATTGTTAGCCTAGTGTATTGAAGATTAATCTTTCAGCATAAACCTTTCTACCTTGGTCTTGAGCTCTAAAGTATACTATTATATATTGGATCTCTTCCAGATTTGTTTTTGGGTTTCTACAACTAAGAATGTTTCTGCTGTCTCGTGTGAAAGCAAGTCGAAAAGAAGATGGGAAGTCAAGTTACTCCATTGCAACTGTGTACCAAAGGTAGGAGGTTTTGTGGTCATGTATCTTTTAGACTTTGAACTGTGGATATCATACACTCTTTGATATATGCAGGTTCATGGTGGCATAAGGTTTTAAAAAACAGCTCGTTACGGAATATTTAAGTCTAAATTTTAAAAATATAATTTTGGCCTTAGTTTTGTTGATGTGTCATGTTTTTTTTTTTTGAAGAAGCTAAACTAACCCACTCAAATTGACACAGATAATCGAACCTGAAACTTTGAGGAGGAGCACACTCCCAAATCCCAAACCAATACCACTAGGTCAACCCAAGTGGGTTGTTGATGTGTCATGTTGAACACTAAAAGAGGAAAACCCATTAGTTAATGAATACAAAGGCAAAGATAATGATTAACATGTCTTTTTTGGTTACCGTAAAGCGGAGGAAGTGTGGGAAGGAAGCGACATGTTTTTAGAATGAATATATGACATATAACTTCAGAGGATTGTTCGTCAATCTATTAGAGCAACTTTCACATGATAGTTTGAACATGTTTTTGTTTGGCTCTTTGGCGCATATATATGGAAGAGACAAAACGAGGAGCTATAGGAGGACAAGAAAAACAGTGCATCAAGTTCACTTCAAACAGCGGAGGACACTCTTTATCAATAGAAAGAGGTGCATGCGAAAGGGCGGGGACTTCAGGTCGTTATATGAATGGATAAAAGGTGGCGTCAAATCAGCAACAACGGTACCAGTATGAAGCTGGCCGCACGAAAAAGTTGGAAAAAGCATAACAATATATAGATGGCTTGCAGTGAGTGTGTGTGAGTTGAAATGCGACGTGGACGAGACTATTTTAGTGATAAAAATTGTTTTAGTGTAGGGCTGTGCATTCGAGATGATAGATGAAATTTTATCTGTGCTCAAATTGTGTGGAGCGTTGGCAATTGAGCCCTCAGGAGGCGGAAGCATGAATTTAAAACAAGCATTTATATGTGACTTATGAATATGAGCTTTTCTAAAGTGTTTATCGAACTAGACTCCAAATTTGTTGTGAATGGCATGACGGGAAGTTCAAGTCATATAATAAAATGGGGGTAGTATTTTATGTGCTTGTAGAACAATCACGTGTTCTTTGTCAAACTTTTGGATAATTTTTTTTAGGAGAGGAGCCAACATTGTTGCTCACCTTTTAGTTAGAACCCTATTGTCTTATGATGGTCGCCAAATTTTTGATTATATTCCTTCACATAGTTATTAAACAGACAAAAATATAACTCATATCGAATGAAATTGATAGAAGATTACTATTAATTATATACGCAAATTAAATGTATGAAGTTAATTTTTTTTGGGTCAAACGAGATGAGATTTCAATAAAAAGACAGTATTTTGTCAACAAAAAAAAAGGCGGTATAACCAACAAAACGGTTAAAACCACAAATCAAATACAAATGAAGCTTTGAAGGATTAGCCCAAGTATTACACGCTCTTGCGCGTTAGTGTTTATTTGTATGAAGATAGTTCTATAAGCATCTGTTAGCCTATAATTTTAAAGGCTATCTTAAATGCAGTCAAACCAAGGTTGACCTTATAAAATCAAGGGAAACGATATGTTTTTCTATCTAGATATTTGATCGAAGGTTGGACTTGCTGAAAATACTCGAAGTGTGGATTTCAGTTCGATAGAAGCGGGAGAATATCGAAGAGCGGTTCGATTTGTGGATAAGGTCAAGCAATGGATATTTCTTAGGAACAATTGTTTGAATTTCAAATCAAACAGATATCTGACGTCCGTTTTCAACAGTTGTAGTTTCAAATCTTTATGTAGGAAGTTATTTCTATTAGTATAAATAGGAGTTTCTCATAAGGAAAAGCGGTCACAATTCAATCATACAAAAAACTTACACTCAAACTATCCGCATTAAAGAGAGAAACGAGTCACAAGTTGCAATGTATGAACATGTGTACCAATTTACATTCAATCAATGCAATTTTAGTTTGTTTTCTTAAATACCTTTGCAATTTACTTGTTTATTTCAAGCAATTCCTTTTATTTTCGTTTTGAAAGTAACTTCGACGGATTTGACTAAATCAGATTCGACAGTTTTCTTTGTATCTTTTATATATTTTTGAAGAACAATCATGAATTTCTGGAAAATAAGAAGCACAATATGTCTCTAAGATTTACTGGTTGATCTTGCAAGTAATTAATTTAAACCAGCGGTTATTTACCAAAAATCAGTGTAAACAACATCATAAATATCTAAGGATCATAGGTTTTGTTTAGAGTAATGATATTTGAAGAACCATTTTTGACAACTACCATGACAACTTCCTTTTCCTATCTTTCTATTGGTCAAAAATAAGGGAGAGAAAAAAATGAAGAGAAAGAATAAAAACATAATGTGAGTATGAAAGAGATAATTGTCAAGAAGTTGTCATAGAATGGTTGTACAAATATCATTTCTCATTGTTTAAAGGATGGAAACAAAGTCACCCATCTAGTTGCAAACTTAACCACTTCTTTTAAGCCCTTTGGCAGTACTTGAACCCTCAAGCTCTTGTAAACCAAATCTCGTCTTTGCCTTGTTCATCTTTCGTTAAAAAAAAAAACAATTTTATTTATTTTAGATTTAAAATAAAAAAGATAGTGGCACACACAAGGATGTGTGGGACCCAAGGTCCGAAAGAGAATGAGAAAGAGTAAGACCCCACCCACCCTACCACAACACAACACAACTCTTGCCTTTAAGCTTTAGTAACAACAAGAAACGAAAGACGAATAACTCGAATCTACTCCATTTTCATTCTCCTTCACCGCCACATAATATCCCTACCTTCTTTCCATTTTTCTATTATTTATTTTCATTTCAATTTTTTATTTATTCATTTCTCATCGCAATTTATTATCAACATATATATAAACCTATCCTCTACCCTCTCTTCTTCTTTTTCATTTTCAACCAACACATTCGCCACCACACTTCCATTCTCTCTCTGTCACGCACACAACAAATTCTCTTCTGAGTTCTCTCTCTGCAAAACGATGATGCTCAACGATGAATGGATGAGAGCGGCGATGAAAGATGACACGGTGGTTGTCGAGCTTCTGTTACGGCTGAAGCAGCCTGTTGAGACCAAATCTCGAGGTGTATCGTTCTCCTGGGGACACAAACAACGGCGTTCAAGATCGAGGCTAACCGCTTCCGTTTCTCGCTGCGACCGTGCTGTTTCAACTAGATGCAGTCCTACCACTCCTCTCTCTTGGAGCGGTGGCGCTTCTCCGTCTGTCACCGCCGAAGGTTATGAAGATTCAAGCCGTTACCACAACGCTGCTAGATCCAAGGTTCTATACTTTCTTCTCTCTATATGAATTTTTGTTCGTTTCACTTTCTCTCTATCTATTTCGTTCTCTTTCTCTTCATCTGAAATCTGTTTTCTGCTGTTTGACTGAAAATTCTACAAACACCGTGTAACTCTGCGTCTCCGCCATGGAGCGATGTGGTTTCCGGCGGTTGAAACGGTTTTCGTGCGTGTCAGACATTTTTGCTTTCGAGCGATGTTTATTTTCGTTTTGACGGTTTTACCCTTTGATCTCTTTCTTTACAGGCCAAAAGCCAGTTGCTTTTCGCGTTTTCCAATCGCGCATTTCGTTTTCGATTTTCCGCTGTCACTCGATACTGACGGAAAATCTGTCAATTTTACTATTTTATTTTTCATTTATTTTTTCTAAGAAAAAATGACGAACTCACCGAAACCGTTTGATTCGTTTCACTTTTTACTTTTTTAGCTGGGGGAATTTTATGTTACGATTTACGAACTTGTGTGTTTCGATATGAAAAGAAAAATGAAATTTTGGTGACGGAAATGCCCCTGGATGTTGTTGTTGTTGGTGGCATATGGATTGGCATGAGGTCAGCAGTAATGAAAGAGGAAAGATCGTGTGTGTGGCCTTTTGTTCTCACTTTCTTACCTGTTATTTTATTGTTGACTGACGAAAACACCCTTCCTTGTTCCTAATAAGATCGCAAATCACTTTTCTACTTTGACTTAAAAAAAGGGAAATGCAAAATCTGTAATTTGACCGGTTCAGCTAATGTAAAGAATTTTTCGTATTCGTTTAATTTTAATTTAATGAAAGATAGTTTTAAAATGAATGAATAAAAATTTCGCTGCGGTTAGATCGAGGGTGTTTTGGTCAATTGATAGTAGTAGTGGTTAGTGGGTCCCCAGTGAGTTATTAATGTTTAAGGATTGCTTGGTGACTGCAAGCAATTCCTGACTGGGGGTTTCGTTAATCTCTTCTCTTCCATGGGTCTGTCTTATCTATCTCCTATGGTTATTATTATTATTGGACATTCGGTAACTTAATACAGATCTAACAATATTTGATTTATTTACGACCAATTTAGAAGTAGTAATTTTTTAGTATAGTAAATTTGTTTATCTACTACACTGAAAGTCAAGATGGTTGGTGGCATTATTGGAGGGGTTCCTCCTCGTGTTGAGAGATGATACTTGACGCAAACACAAGAAGCATTATGTGTATGTATGTAGCAGTTAGATGAGGTATCAATATCACGGGGTTGACAGTGATTGAAGGGAAGGGGTGAGGGTTGTTAAAGTTGTTGTCTTAAATATGAAGTTACTACTATATTACAATCCCCTTAACACTAGGGGATTTTGTTGGGTTGGGTTGGGTGTGCAAAAGGAAGAGAAGAGACAAAGAATCTAAGGCCTTTGCTTTGGCCCACTTCAGTTCAGTCGGCAGCATGCAGCATGCAGCAGCGCGCTGTGCTGTGCGCTTATCTGATTGCCTCATTTTGTTTTTCTATGTAAGCTTATCCCCAAGATTAAACAAGTTAGGAAAAATGAAATAATAGTATATCTTGTAATTTAAATTGGAGATCGATCGATCGATCGCAAGTCACGTGAGCATTCCTAATAAGATCCCATCACGTGCTAACGCGTGCCTCTAGTAACGCCAGCTGGGCTGTCCTATGTGGATTAGTTTTTACATTACAACAAGAAAGAAATAAGAATAATCAATACGTGGGCCTCAAAGTGGAGGACATGCCAGCTTCGTTGTCTTTGTCATTCATCTGAAACGTGTCCCAATTGTATAAACAGATCGATGGTAATTGCCTCATTTTCATTTTAATATCATATATTATATAAGTAGCACAATTGTCAATCAGTTGAGCAACTTCTTTGTAACATAATTTTTCCATTTTAGCTGGATCAATTCAATTGTATTTGTACCTTCCCTTGGGTTATGCTGACATATTTGGTCTCACTCTATTCATTTTCTTTATTTCTATGTTTACTTTTAATCTTCTCTCACACATCACTTGTCCAAAAACTATGTATCTTTAAATTATTCATTTGGATCTCATTCACTCCCCTTTTATATCAACCTTCACCATTTGCCATTATAATTAATGCTTAAAAATACTGATTCTTTTTTATTTTATTTTACAGGCTACTGCTACAAGTGGATACACTAGCAACTCTGCCTCTACCAAAAGGTGCAAAAGAAAAAAGGTAAAGCTACTTTTGTTTATTTGATTCTCACTTTTTTTTTCTTCTTTCTTTTCAATGAAGCTTACCTCCTTTTTTACTTCAAAAAACAATTCAGAATTCGACTATTCAACATGGTTGAGAAGCCATTGCTTGTGACCTTTCAATTCCTATTAACATGTTCTATTATATGAATATTAAATCATGATTTTTTTTGCCATTCTTCAGTCTTTTGCAGAATTGAAGGAAGAGGAGAGCACCCTGCTAAAGGAAAGGATACATTTAGAAAGGGTAATTTTCTGATCTATGTATATAAATTTTTAGGCATATATAAAAATGACACACTCGTTTGTTAATATATCAATATTGTTTTCAGGAGATAGCAACTAGAAATGCAAATTTTGAGGTGATGAGAACTACAAATGAAAGTTTGAAGAGGATGAAGGTATATAAACAATTTTTCCCTGTGAGTCATAATGGATTACTTTTCTGATATGTTCATTTCGTTTGGTACTTACTCCAATTTTTTGTATTCTCAGCTTGGTTTCGGATCAAAATCTCATAGCAAGCCAAGTTGTTCAACATCCGTTGAACTGCGGGGTACGCTTGCTGGTCAACCCCACCAGAGAATAGTACCTTCTGAGGTCCTCACATGTGCCACTCAAGATGATACTCATTCACAAGCATCAGAGTCTAGGCCAAACAGGATTGAGTCCACTGGAGAAAGTGTTTTCATGATACCAGACCTAAATATGATGCCATCTGATGATTGTATGAGTTGAGATAGACCTACTTTGTTCAAGACTTTTGGAACAATTACTCTGAGCAATGTACAGGTCGATAGAGAGCATTTTGAAGACTCCATCCAATAGAAAACCGGTGGCCATGAGAAACATTGCTTGATGCAACCACAATTCTTGTGAAGGGAAAACAAGTTGAGCGATAAAAGGGGAAATTTTCTCGGGTAGTGCTAGCCATAAAAGGCTGTAGAGTAGAGACACTATACTACTAGAGTCGCAGGTTCTTCCGATTCTTGTAAGATAAGTACCAATGTACCATTCTTTTGTTGGTTAAATCTTTTGGATTTCTTTAAAATGGCTTCAAATTTATTTACAAATTACAATTTCAAATGATTGCACTTCACTCTGCAAGTTCATGTGTCTTGTCCTTCACTATATAGGATGTTTCATTTGTCTGAGAGTGTTCATTTGAAGCTCACACCTCTTCTGAAAGCTTAAGTGTCACAAATGTCGGTCCATATGTTTTTTACAGGTCCTTTTACTCTGACAATATGGATGTGGAGGGCCCTAGTATGCCAGATGCGTACAGTAGATCACTTTGATCAATTGCTTACAGTAAACCGAAAATCACTCAAAATACCAAATGACAACCTATCTTATTCTTTAGAAGTAGAAGCTCGTGGTCGTATTTGTTTAATATGAGTGGGATGATGTTCAACAAAAACAAAGGAAATGAATTGATTTCAGTTTTGATGCTTTTTTGGATGAGTTCAGTTTTACCATGAGATAAACTGAGAGTATGTTTGGTATTGCGTTTGCACATGTAAAATCATGGCAGAAAATCACGTTACTGTAGAAGCTATGTTTTCCAACTTCTGCTTTTTCAGGGCAATTGGTCATTGAGACAAAACATTGCACCGCTAAACCAAACAGGCAATGAAATCAAATGGATCACTAGTTAGGTTAATGATTGTAAACGTCTATTTTGTGCATGTATCTTATACAAATGCAAATTTGGTACCAAAATACAAATTAATAGTAATAATGATCGACTTTTAATAGAATAGGATTGCCCAAAAAATAGTGGTAAATTAATCAGAGAATGATAAAAACCAAAACACACTTAAAATAACAATGGATGTTCAAGAAATTTGAGTGACTTGGGTCTATCCCTTCCAACAAAATTAAGAACTTGGTCTCTCCTAATCAATTTTGCCTACTGATTTTTCATTGAGTTTCCTATTTATCCAGTAGCTGTCTAATAATATAATTGTCACTTTAACATATAATTGCTGCTTGATAATATAATAAGTGCAGCTTAATAACAATACTAGTAAGAGGTCCAACAATCTTTTGAGAAATTAAGTGTCGGTTCAGCGCAGAATTTGTCATGTTTTGGAGAGCAGAATTTGTCACGTTTCGGAAAACAAACAAGTTGGCTGCACAACTTAACTAGTGACGTTGTTGGTATTAATCTACATTATTTTATTATTGGTTAGGTTATATTTATCTTAAAGTCGAACTTCGGATTGTCATATTCCTTTTTCCCAAAGGCTCAGAAGGTTAACGGCAATAATCTATATTATTTTATTTTTAGTAAAATAGTTCAGATACTAATGATCAAGCTGAAACATAGAGTGCTGTTGGTCCCTTGCTCCTTTTCACATTGTTTGGGTTTGATCTTCTATATATGCATATCTAAAGTAAACAATTAATTTTATAGTGCAAGTGGATAATATCAACCATTAATTAACAAATTACAAATAGATATTGTAGGTGCATTATTGCAAATCGCGAATTGCTAAAATAACAAAAATTTTCTCACTTTACCCTTAGTCACTTCAGAGGATCGTTAACACGATTGTGGAGGCATTTATAAAATTTATAAAGAAATCATGGGCTAAGATTAGAGACCATGTTCCTCATGTCGGTTTTAATTTTATTTTTCTAGAAAAGCCTGCTGACACTTACCCGCTTTCAGCAGATAAGTTTCTTTATTGTCTTTTCATTTTAATTGAGCTGTTTTGAACGAATTTTTCATCGGTTGTTGGCTGGCATTTGATAATCTTCATTTGTTCTCTGCTGAGTTTATGGTATCTAACCCAACAAAAACTTGTGACCAAGCAAAAGGAGATCAATTACTCTAGGGGAAGCAATTTCCACGAAAACAGTAATGAGTTGCACCTTAAATGGTCAAAACTCAAAAGCAATATGCCCTAGTTTTGTTGGGACAAAAACCAAGTCAATGAAATTGCTCCTATGCCTCTCGTTTTTCTTTCTCACGTGAATTGTTGTTACTTTGGCGGTACTTTTTGTGGCCGTATAACTACTTCATTTCATACAAATGTGAATGTGAAATGGAATGGACCAAAAAGAATAAAGTAATAGAATCAACATAAGAGGGCTCCTATTGTTCATAAAAAAGAAAAGACAAAGGAGGGCTCCTATCCTATTGATTAAAGTCAATTTTTGGTTCAACGAGAATATAAAAAAATTACAATTTTGATCAAAAGAAATATAAAAATGACAAATAACAAAATTAAACGTCAGTTTCTTTTTTAAACAAAAATACTTGTAAATTAAACGTCAGTTATACTATTTATTTATATTTTGCTCAAGAAATATATTTATTTAAAATTGTTTTGTATATCTTTATATAGAATTTAATTTTACTTGCACAAAAAAAAAAGAATTTAATTTTGCAAATATTTTATGGGATTAGATAGATTATCACAATCAAAAAATTAGTGTCAAAAGATGGTATGATTATACGCATAAGCTATAGCTATTGTTTATGATTATTTTTTGAGAGAAGCAAATCAATATTCATTTATTTAAATTGATAGAATACATCAGTTACAATAACATCATCAACAACACTAAAAACGTAAAGGGTGGATATGCAAACAAATTCACATCACTCAAGTTAATAGCATCCAACGACAAAATGTCTACAAATAATATGATAGAATCTAAATCACTACAATACTCATGCTTCCAGATCTGCAACGTTGACGCCTAAATCATTAATTGAATATGTGATTGACCGAAGCCGATCTTTCAATAGGAAATAAACGAACACCACAACAAGACGTGAAATCAAACAACGCTGCACAAGACGACGAACAACACAGTGTCGCACTCGGACGACAAAATCACGAGAAAACACAAAGAAAAACCTGATATATGTGAAAATCGCTAATTTAGAATGAGAAAGGAGAAAAAAGATGCATAGGAGTTATTCTATGTCAAAAATGATCTAAAACCTCCCACTCCTTAATGAATGAAAAAAACTTAAAAAGAATATGAAGTTTCTCTCACTAAAAAACACCGGCCAGCTATTGACCTATTGTTTATGATTATGTTAGTGGGATATCTCCCAACTCCCAAGAGAAAATTTATTTACGGTCCTTAAAAAATATAAAATTATGGTATGAGTTTTTAGAGAGAAATTGTATAGCAAAAAATAATGTATGAATATTTTTTTATCAATAAAAAAAATCCTTACATTATTTCTTCATATATCATTCCTCTCTAAATCATGTTTCAAATTACTAACGGTGATATAGTAGGGATAAATTTAAAATCATGAAATTTGGTGTAAGGTTATAAAGATAAAAATGTAAATTTGTTTTATAATCTTCCATTTTTCCTGTGAATCATGCATACATATATTTAGTTAAATCACTCTCATCCCTTCTTTTGAACTATATATATATATATATAATCATAATTCTTCCCTTCCTCCTTTAAAATCCTATTTTCCCCTCCCATTTAACCAAACAAACCCAAGTTGAGAAATTATGAGAAAACACAATAAATCATATAGAATATAGGGAGATTGAAATTTTCTAGTGTGTATACAACAATTATCGTAAGACGTGTTGGGATCACAAAATGAGTCCATCTGTTACGTCTCGCCTTTTCATTAACATGGAAAAAATCTTATATAAACACAAACATAAATAAAATTATTTGAAAACACACACAACTATAAAAAAAATTAAATGATAAATAAATTTGTCGCATCATTCAATATTACTAAACAAGTTTATCTTAAAAAAAGGCATTTGTATGAGTGTGTTCAAACCTTTTACATTTGAATTTGTTCCTATACAAGCATTTCTCCATTAACATGTTTAAAGTGATGCAAACAAGACAAACCAACTAATAATATAAAGTTCTTTAACAAAAAAAACTAATAATATAAAGTTAAAAATCTCACATGTCCTTTCTTATGGTGGGTTGATCCGTCAAATTTTTAAAATAAATATTAATAAAAATTCAAAAACAATTAAAAAGTGTAAAAATAAAATAAAGAGTATTCACTAATAAGTCTGCAAAAAATATAGAAATTATCATTTAATTGTCCATGATTCGTTGTCCAATAATCTAGAATAAGCCAACAAAACAGCATAAAAAATAATTAACGAGTTTTCTTATTGATAAACCATTAGGAACATGAGGCAATTTTATTGAAACCAGGGTGATTAAATTATACGGGTTTCTTTCTTTCTGCTATGAGATAAATATAAGAGAACATTAAATATGTTCCTTTTGACTCAATTTCATGATGTCTCTCTCCTCCTTCCCAAATTTTAGCCATCACCATTTTTTTTATATACCGAAGAGCGGTGATTTAAGATAAATTTTGATCAAAATTCACCATTCTAAGTTGTTTGTTTTTCTGTTTTAGTTAAATAATAAGTAATAAAAAATAGATTTATAGTGATAAACAAAATCTGTTAATAGAGTTTTTATTTTTTTAATATTCAAATCAAATCTTTTGAACATGAGAGTTATGGTACTTTCATATTCAATTCTGTGATTTTTTTTTTCATAAAAAAAATGATTTCTAATGACATATAAAATCGGTAAAGTCAATTTTTTTTCTTCTAACATTCATTCATATCAGATCTTTTAAACATGAAAGTTCCGGTACTTTCATATTCAACTTTGAAATTTTTAAAAAAATCGACTTCTAATAAGAAACAAAATTTATCACTAGAAATCGATTTTGGTTTTTTTCTTAGTATTTATACCGAACCATTGGAATTTTTCACGGAGGGGTTTGAGTTCCGTAAGAAGTATCTTTTGAGAAAAATATGTTCCTTGATTTTTTTTTCCTGATCTTCTAACCAAATATCAGAGTAATCTGATCATGTAGCTTAAAAATCGAATTTTTAACTAGGGCACGACATAAACAACTAACAATGATATGAAACACAAAGGACATACGGGAGTGATTTGTTAAAATGGTTAGTGTGGTTCTTAAACTTGTTATCCATGTTACAAACTAGTTCGTTGTTGTGCTTATACAATTCAGATTATCTAAATCAAACATGTTTTTCTCATGTATTTATGGCACAAGAGGGTGTATTGGTGGGGGTGTTCAAAATTCATAATCCAAAAAAGCAACCACTTTAGGATAGTAGAATCCAAACACAGACATGCATCAAAGTAGGGTGTATTTGGGGTGTTCTGACTATAAAATCAAAAATATTATTTTTTTGGATTTTAGAATTTAAATTGGTGAAAAAACTATTTTTCTAGCAAAAATATAGGGGACAACCTCATTTTGGATTATATAATTCGAAAAACCATATGAGATTTTTTGAATTTCAAAAGGCGCGCAAGAAATAAAGAGCATGGAAAAAGAATTTTTTTACTATTATTCTTTCATATGTCTAACCAAAATCAATACCAACAATTTATTTTTTGGACTGAAATACAAACAAACTTTCTATCACACATTCTCTACACATTTATTCTTATTGATTGAAATTCACATTGTTCTCATAAAATTTATGTGGAGTATACATTATTTAATGAAATCCATTTAAATATAGTGGAGTGGGTTAAAATGTACGTAGTGCTAATAAGTAAGGACCCTCTTTATTTATAAAAATAAATGGAGATTGTCATTTAAAAAGGCATACACACAAAATTTAGATCGTGGGTTTTACCAATAAGTGAATCTCATAATTATTTTTAAATTTTAACGACTTTGTAGCATTTGTCTCTACGTTTAATTTTTATCCTCAAATTAAATTTTCAACCAACTTTTAAAAAAATGTATTTAAACATAAATAAATTTACATTCAATTCACTTTGAATTTTTTTTTATCGTACGCACACATAAACATTGATGGTGGAGGCAGATGTCATCTTGAGTAAGATTTGTAACATCGTAGTTGGAGAAGAAAAGAATGTATTTATATATTTTATTTACTCTAAACGTAGAATTAGTAATCACATCTAATTCTTTTGAGAATTTGTAACTAATATGGGATGAAAGAAAGTGACCCAAAAGGATAGAGTGGTGATACATGTACACCCCCATGTGACAATACACTCCTTACACCCACACAAAATTCTGACATGTGGCAACCTGAACCCCACATAAATAGAAGAGAAAGTGTGGTTGTGAGATGAATATATCAAAATATCCCTAATATATGGGGTGCATAATAAGATGTGTGAATAAAAGGTGTTCATGTAACATTTTTCAAAGGATATATGCTCATGCTACTTTGGCACACACTTGAGAGCGATTGAAAATCTAATTGATCCTAACTATGCATGCATGGCTTGTAATTAGCATAGCACGAAACCTCAAAGTATAGATAGGATTCAAGGTTTCCTCAACGATCACTTTTTGTCCTATATATTGTAGGAAACAACACAAGTTCACATTGATCTTTATCAGCTGCGCAGTCTGTTTTTTCCACATGCCTCTGTTTCATTCACCCTGTTAGAATCTAATTTTCACGTTTGATTCACTGATTTGTATATTTCCCATAAGAATGGTTGAAAGGTCGAAAATAGTAATGGTAATAGTTTAAGCCAGTACGATTTGTATTTATTTATTTATTTATTTATGTCTAATCATGCTTGAATAGTAGTTTGTTCATTAATTGTAAAGAAGCTTGTTATCCCTGGAAAAAAAATATTAGCGATCTCAGTTGAGTCTAATTTATTCTTACCAAATCTGCTTGTAAGATGAAAGTTTCCTTTATTAAAAAATATCCTCTCATGTTCAATACCAAATATATTAAATTGAAGTGGAGGGTTCGATATAGGTAACTTGGTAACTTATGATTCAATAAATCTTAGATAAACTCTAATATCATATTAGAAATTTCAGGTGGGTTGGACCTAACTAATCCTAGTAAAACTACAATAAAAAAAGTTACTATCATAACAACCAATGACTTCCCTCAAAAAAAAAAAAAAACCAATGACTAACATCTGTCTGTGCAAAAATATGTTAGGATAAAATCAGTAATAGTCCCACTTATAAATTAGACCATGTTTCATGCAATCTAATGTATACAATTACAAATCAATGACCAATATGTCAATAGTTCTTCTTTGTCCTTGTTAATAATTACAATACTCCGTTCTTGTTTCATCAATAAAACAGTGAATATTACAGGTGAGAATCTAAGATGCAATTACAAACCCTCCCATTGCATGAAATGCAATATTTACTATCACCTTATTGTTGTTGTAAAGAAAGCATACTTCGTCTAAGTGTTTAACGTTCATCGTATTTGATTCAACAGACAATGCACAAGCACGACCATACAAAATAAAAATGAAAAGCATTGGTGTGACAAAACGTGAACATTGGCACTAAAATTGTTATTGTTCCATAGACCATTTATGATATATCTATGACTGAACGAATGCGTGCTTGCTCGTATAATCAAATTATATATGCTCCTCTGACGCATTTTCTTTCCTCATCTATCATTTCACCTACATTGCCTTTGTGGGGACATTTGGGCCCCTTTCTTATTCTGGTCTTCGTCACTATTCGCAACTTATATAAACTATTTTTGTGTCAAATAATTGTATGGCTAATTTCAATTTTGAAGGGGTCAAGTCATATAATTGTATGTTTGATTTCAATTTTGAAGGTGCCAAAATTTATTCCATGGTGTAGAGTAGAGATAGAATTAATTTTGTTTGTAAAATTGATTTCATATTAGTTAGAATTTGTAGTTTTTGACTTTTACAATTGATTTTAGTCTTAATTTTATTGTTAAATCTACTTTTATATTAATATATCCGAATATAAATCATCCTTTTTTTTAGGAAAAGTATAAATCATCTTATATTCTAGTCACTTTTATCTCAAATCATTTTACAAAATCAATTCATTCAAAATCAATTTATATCACCTTAAAACTTAGCACAAGTTGAATGCTCAACTTATCTCCAACTCTGCCACTTTTTTCAAGTTAGTCACTTCCTTTATCACAATTTTCAAATTTCATTGACATTGCACAATGTTAATCAAGTTAGTCCATCGATCAGTTCCATACTATTTTTAACTAATTGTTGACGTTGGTGCATTGATAATATATCTCACAACTCATCAAATGTTGAGTCCTCTTGATTTCTTCAAAGGAAGGTAGATGTAAAAAATTTCATGAGTGTTACACGAGCCTTAAAGTCTAACTCATTCTTATAATTTTAATTTAATTATAAGTGAGAGATGTCACTCTTTATTAACTAATTTCATACGATATTTCTTTTTAATGTATCACAGATAGTCTATTCAAATGAGGACATTTATGAAGGTAGTATAATTTTAATAGGGTTATTTAAATTCTTCTATGTAAGTCAATTTTTGATTGATAAATTTGAAAGAAAAAAAAATCAAATGGAGATAATTTATGAATTATATTATCAATATTAAATTTTGTGAATTTCAAATAACACCTGCAAACTAAGGACTTGAAAATTGAAATTCTTTCGGTTACTTTGAATATAATATGACATATGAAATTTGTACTCACAATTCTTTTAGATTTTGCAAGTCGATTCCTATGTTTTTCAAATTTTATAAATTGGTCCCCCAAAACATTCAAAATTTGCAAATTAATTTCTATAAATTTTCAAATGATATAAATCAATCCCCAAAAATTAAAATTTGCAAAATAGTCCCTCTTTCATATTTTGAAATTGGTCTCAACTTTTTGAATTTTAAAAAAAATAATGGAACAATGTTTAAGAATAAATAATTTTATAATTCTATCCAAACTTAAAAGTTTAAAATTAAAGAGAATTTTCAATTGAAGCATTTGAATTGTCTAAAACTAATTTTTTTGTCAAGTAATTTAATGGCTAAAAATTTATTTCTTAAGAAGAATAAGTAGAAATCCGAAGTTCAAACATCGATCCTTGTGTATTTGTAATATCATTACTAGATGAACTATGTTCAGAGGGACTATCTAAAATTCTATTTTTTCCTAATTTTTTAATTATCTTATCCAGACAAACTAATCTATTTCAAGGCTTTCAAACACCTTTTTGTTACCATAAGACTTTCAGGGTCCGTTTGATGGTCAGAATAGAGAGACATGATATGATACATTAATCATATCCTGCTGAAATCTCATGTTTGATGCACCAAAGAGATATGATAAAATAAACCATTTTCCCATCCTATCCCAACTTTCCTTTGTAATTTCTATCCTGAGTATAAGCTGAGTTAGAAATTATCTTGATGGGATTAGAAGATCATTCCTTATTTATTATCTTGATATTCTGCCATTTTTAAAATATTGTCATTTTTAAAATAATGATAGCATGTATTTTCTATTATAATTAATAACATATCATTTTTACAATATTTAATTAATGATGAGAGCAATTTTTTCATTTAATTATATATCTTGTTTGTTATCATGTGCGCATCAAACACATGATATGATTAATGTTTATCATGTCCTTATCATATTTTATCTATATCCAGCTTTATATCATATCATGCATCTATCCTATCCTGACCATCAAACGGGCCCTCAACACTTGAACATTTGTTAATTGAAAAGTGTTAGAAACACTCTCTCTATCGTTCACTCTTTTATTAAATGAAATCAATATGAGATTAATTTTTAAATGGTTTCCACTACTTCGTTTACTCATGTGAATTTCACTAAATAAAAAAGTTAGGGTTGAAAAGAAAATGTTCCTATCCTATGAGTTCATTTACATTCCGCTTGCGGTGCATGGCTAATAATCCTCACATAGTTTTTTTTTTCCCGACAATTAACGTATAATTATGCCAAATAGTAGTATTTGAGATTAGCGTTGAAAAAATGTGAAAGTAATTTATGGATGCATCATATAGATTCGGACATTGGTGTATATTTTTCAATTCTTTCCAACTCACTTTCACATGATTAAGTTGTTCTTTTCCATTGGTTACCAGTTTTTACCATGCCGCATCTTATGCGAAGTAACTCCAATTGAGGAAAAAAGTGGGTGTGCTAAGAGATAAAATCATCACATTATAGTTGGGTAGGAAGGAAACAGTGCTTTGTAAGTGGTTATGTGGTCCTGAAGTTCATGAAAGCCTAATCTGAAGGCAGTTGAAGGGGGGCAAAGGAACATGATATGGTGGGAAGAGGGGGACCTTCGTTAATCAATCAAACAATAACGCACCCAAATGGCACGCACAATACTACTAATTATTTTTCATACGGTACCTAAGAGCACCTTCAATGGTGAACACTACCCATTGTTATCTTATAGGTCCTATTGTATCAAATCATCTTGAAACAACTTTTCTAGTTTTTACTTCAAGGATGATCTATAAAATACTCATATTGAGTCCCACAAACTTATCTGATCAATACTTTATTTCTTTTATTGTTATTTTAATCAAAATAACCATTGCTTCACGAAGTAACCGTAATTACATGCTCCAGCCAAAATTCATGCAAAATCCCCATTCTTTGGTGATCACAGTTGGCACACGCTGTGAAAAAAGCAACCGCTCAAGTTGCTCTTATATCTTTTAAAGTCAACACATGACAAATAAGGTTAATAACATACATCGACCTCCTGAAAAGTTTATGTGTTGCGCATCTTCCACCTTTTTCTTGACAAAAAAAAGTTAATAACATACATGCGAGTGAATTTGCACAATCAAATTCACAATCCCTTTCGTTGTAGCCATGCACAAGCCTTCTTAGACTCCCCATATTTGAGTCATGTATGCAGTAGTTTGACATAGATTCTTGATGAATCAACTAACCCAAACATCATTGTCGTCCCTAATCATCCATCCACAACGAGAGCACAACACCGTCACCCTTTTGAAGTTTCATACGTGTTTAAGACAATATTACTAATCACTTTTTACTTCTCTTGACCATATCATGATCATCTACAGGTTTAGTCAAACGCAGCATGGTATTATACCATTTTTTTTATTTGACCCGAACAATCACTTTCAGCCACAAAGATAAACTAAAAAATCATACACGGAAATGAGTTATAAGTTATAACAACGAGGTTTATGTCAACTTTAGAAGAGGAAAAATATGGATAAATCCAATAAACTGTCATAATCTGAGTAAGGCCACCACATATCTTGGAGTGGGGGCTGCGCCATTTTCACGCCTAAACTTGAGTTATAAGACACTTCCAATCTCCATTTGTCCTGATGCTCACACAAAGCCACGTACACACTCCTTGAAAAAATAGGGTTCTTGGAAAGTTTATTGATTCAAAGTTTGTGATAACAACCACTTGTTTGTCCATAGCCTGCACTCTGCATCCCATCCCTTCATTATGTGGATAAGAGCATAAAACATTGCAATGTTTTCAATTACGTATATTCTTATGAGCTTGAAAAAGAATTACTACATTTTCGTTGTCCAAACTTAAAACAGTTTGGCATTATTAACACACTTTTTAGCATAATCTTCTTGGAAGAAAAAAAAACTACAATTTTTTATCACTCTTATAAGTAAAAATTAATTACTTTTGAGCTATTTATTCTTAGTATACCCCTTCATTTAATTTAAAATATAAATGTAGGTACGTAGGTTTTTTTTTTGGTTACGTTTAATGTAGGTAGTTGAATGAACTTTTCTAATCAAATCAAAAGGAAAATTTAGTAAATTTGATTGTTTTGTATGAAATTTAGAATTAATTGCTCTCAACTAAATTTCTTAATCATTGTAAAATGAGTTTTTTCATTTTTTTTTTATAATAGCGACGGGATGAAACACTCTTTTAACTTAACTGAGTTGAAATTTTTTAGTCAAAAATAAAAGAGGTTGAAATTCAAATAGAACCCAATAAATTAAGTAGGCTCCCATAAATTTAACAAGTCTCATTTGAGAATATATAGTGTGTTAGAGAGTTATTACCAAGCTACTTACGATATAAAAACACTCTTCCACCACAATTTTTTTTAATCCGCTCCTTCCACTCTCCAACTTGGTTCCTCTTTTCTTAATTTGTTAAATCAAGATTTATTAGATTAATGTCTCTCCAAACATATTAATTAGATACGAGGAAGTTGAACTTTATTCAAATATTGGCCATATTATATAACATTTAATGATACAATTATGGATCATGAGAGTATTCAAAGATTATTACATTGAACTTTGAATAATCACACAAGTGTAAATAAACATCACATCTTAACCTAAAACGTTAAAAATTATACATACTATGTTACTTATATTTTGCTCAACAATCCGTTTACATCTTATGTGTGACTCTTGCATATATCATTTGATATTTTTTTGATCAATTAAATTCACTCGATATATACATCACTAGGAATGGTGATAAAAAAATCTGAAAAAACAAACAAATAGAGAGGATGGAGTGTAAGATAGGACCGCAAGAGAAAGAGAAAAAAAATGTCGTGGGAGGAGACAAATTGGCGTGAACAACAAACATTTTCTCTTGAATAAAAAAGGAAGGAAAAAAAATCGAACATTTTCTCCGAAAAAGTGGGGCCGAAAATGAGTAATGGTCCTAATGGACCCCTTGAAAGTGGGCTCCACAAAGGGGTGGGACCACATGTGTGAAGGAAAGAGCCCGTCCATATTGATTGGGCCGGCGGCAGTTAAGTGATGTTAAAAATAAGGATGGTCCCCACCGAACACGCCACATAGATAGACTTCATCAGCTATTCTAGGCGCGTGCTTCACTTAGATGGTCCCCTCTTTCTTTCTTCCAAGTGGAACAAGTGGTCCAACCCACCTGTGACTTCTCAATGGCTAGGACTATACCTACGTCTCAAATCATATACCCAAAGATTATACATGTATAATTCATATTTTCTTTCAAGAGGTATAATTCATAATTATAAATAATTCTTTAAAAACAATATTTTACCAGAAGAAAAAGAAAAGCAAATAAAAAAATTTATAATATAGATCAAATACATCAATTTTTATTGACTATATTTTATTGACTCATTTCTCTCTTTTAAAAAGGTCAAAATGAACTATTCGAATAATTGGTAAAAATGTGTGAAATAGAGACTTTTTCTAAAATAGGGACATTCAAAAGAAAAATTTCACTTAATATTTTCAAATTTATAATAATGGTTGGTAAAGAATTAATTCCCTTCTTTCATTGACCCTATTTTTTTAGGTCATGTAATCTAGTAGGTAGAAATTCACATTTTAAGGTGAATAAGTGAAATGTGTCGAGTTTAAATTCTAAATTTTGCATATAAAATACAATGTTCATACAACTGATCTAAGCTCACAAAAACGACGATATTTACATCTCCCGTTCATTTAGTACATTTGTTTTTTCTATACTTACTTTAACCTTAAAAATACCGGTCAACACTTTCATTATATTTTTTAAAAGTCAACGCCTTCATGATATTACATCATACATCTTATAGTCACTATTATAAGAAGAAGAAAAAAACAATTTATTTTAGGTTTATTAAAGAAATGGTGAAAATATTATTGATTAAGTAGTTCTTCGATAACTATAAAAAATATATTTTTTTTGATAATAATGATAAAGAGTGTTTATAAAAAATATCTATAAACCATATCTTTTTCTTTTATTTAAAACAATGTATTAGTAATTTCATTTTATCTAAGTTACTTTTTTTTTTTGACAAGCTAAGTTACTTTATAAAATGAGTTAATGGTTATGTCAAACACGTGTTTTTTTTAATAAAAATATATTTTATGTAATCGATTTGTTTAAAAAAAAAAGAAAGGAAACAGGAGTTCGGGGACAAATTTTGTATTGACATCTCAGAAATAAAACCTCTTGTTTCCATTTTCTGTCCAATCTCCTTTCTAACCATTTATTGATACTCCATATAAGTTGTTCACTTCACACTTCACAGTTGACACCACACATTAGTAGCAACTCATAACACCCTCTCTTCCCTCCTTTCTTTCTCTCTATTCTCCACACCCAACTTTTCCTTAACCATGAATCAATAGCTAAGTTACACACACAGTCACATTTGATTCATATATATTAATATTATGGCGTATCACAACCAAGACAACTCACTCCACCATTTCACAGAACAACAACAACAACCAACCTCCGATCCTCACCACTCTTTCCAAACCGCACCTAACTGGCTCAACAACGCCCTTCTTCGCAACCTCGACACCAACGTCAACGCCACTGCCACCAACAACAACAACGGTCCTAACTTCCTCAACCTCGACACCGCCGGTTCCCAATCCTCCGGTCAATGGCTCTCCCGTCCTGTCCTCCACCGAAACCACAGCGAAGTCATTGACGACGTCACCGGTGCCGGCATGAAGGAGGAGGAAAGCGGCGAGGCAACAGCGGAGGGAGTGATGAACTGGCAGAAAGCGAAACACAAAGGTGAAATAATGGCGCACCCATTATATGAACAGCTTCTATCAGCACACGTGTCGTGTTTGAGAATCGCCACGCCGGTTGACCAGTTGCCCAGGATCGACGCTCAGCTGGCAGAGTCGCAGAATATTGTTGCCAAGTACTCTGCCTTAGGACAACAGGGCATGCTTAATAACGATGATAATAAACAACTCGACCACTTCATGGTATTTTACAATTTTCTCAATAATAATTACAAAAAATTGCGATGTAAATGGATTTGGAAATTTTTCTGTCTCTCGATTCTGGATGGTATTGATGAGGTATTCTTCCATGGTTAGAAGACTAAATCAATGTTTGGACACACACATAAATAGATTCTTCTCAAAATCCTCAATCATCTTTTTCATTAATTTCTTCTTTATTATTAAAAAATATTTCTGGGTATTGAAATGCTTTCTCTTTCTATGCAAAACTTAAATTTTAACTCACTTGTTTTATTGGCTTTGAATCCAGTGTGCTTTTTTGCAAAAGTGAAATTGAAACACGGTTCCTTTTTTTTCCCTATTACTATGCATGAATGACTAAAAATAATAAGTCCAAAGTAGGATGATGATTATTTATTTATTAAAATAATTAAGGTAGCTAATGGTTCAATTTTGACCTTTTGAGCTTATTTTAACCGGCATGTTTATGTATGGAGTTCTTCTTTTATTTGATTTCTACTTTCTTCTTCTTTTAATCACATTATTTTTTTGTATGGTGGCATCTTTTTAGTTTTGATTCTTGTTTGTAATTTTCTGCAACGATATTTTTATGGACACCATGCGAGCTTCTATACATAAATCCTTGCCAATGAGGTGTAATTATGTTTTATTTTATTTTATTTTTTTGTCGTGGAATATGATTCCAGTCACAATTTTGGTCGGTGCTAGAATTTATTTTCTGTTGTATGGTTACGGTTTTGAAATTTTCGTCGTTGATGTTGCAGTCGCACTATGTTTTGTTGCTTTGTTCGTTCAAAGAACAGCTCCAACAACATGTCCGAGTCCATGCAATGGAAGCAGTAATGGCTTGTTGGGAGATCGAACAGTCCTTACAAAGTCTAACAGGTACAGTAATATAATATATTATTCTCTGTCTATTGATTGTTACAAACTTAACTTAATAAATAAAGGTTATGCATGATAAAATAGAAATGTAATTTTTTCAAATTTTTGTTGCTTATTATATTCCTGTAGAAAAATTACACGAACATAGTTTTTATAGCTAAAAATAGGAGTAATATGTGCTGCTGCCTCAGTATGTTTTCGGTTCAGTATAGGCCATAGCCCATAGGGTCTCATATTGGGATATTATTTATACTTTTCTCAAAATAGGAATTATACGGAGTAACTTTGTAACCTCATTTTCAAATTTTCTTACAAGCTCAATATTTAATGTTCAGTGTAACAATTAAGCTCTTAATGGTTGATAGTCAAAGAGGAACATGACTACAGGAACTAAAAGTTTCTTCCTTGTCCTGTATATATGAATTATTTGGGTTAGGGAAACTTCAAATCTTTGTTAACTTTATTAACATTCAAACATCAATCATATACCAAATACGTAATGAATAATTTATAATGACATATAATGGTCAAAGTTTATGTGTTCTAAATGTATTGAAGAATGAAGACTTTTGTCAAAAAAATAAATAAAAAAGTATTGAAGTCTGAAGACATTATAGTTATACTGTATGGCCCAGTTGTCCTTATCTTTTTTGACAGAATTGTCCTTGCTCGTAGCATGTTATTATGCCAAACTATTATGCACTTTGAAAGATTAGCTAACTTGTTGTTCATACTAAACAGCAAAAGCACACATCACTTTTTCCAATTGGATATTAATATGCAAAGTTCATTGTAACAAGAAATAGTAGTAATAACTAATAATCAAGCCCTTAATGGTTGATAGTCAAAGGAGGAGCATGGCTACAGGAATTAAAAGCTCCTTCCTTGTCCCATATGAATTGTTTGGACTTTGGGTTAGGGAAACTTCAAATCTTTGTTAACTTTTATTAACATTCAAACATTGATCTTAAACCAAATAATGAATAATTTATTAGTAAGATAGAATGGTCATAATTTCTGTGTTCTAAATGTATTGAAAACATCATAGTTATACTGTATGGCCCAGTTGTCCTTGCTTTTTTTTGACAGAATTGTCCTTACTTTTTTGCATGTTATTTTGCCAAACTATCATGTACTTTGAATATAGATACTTTTTGTTAGATTAGCTAACTTGTTGCGCATAATAAACAGCAAAAGCACACAGTACTTTTTCCCATTAGATATGAGTACTAAATAAAGTGATGTTTTTCCCAACATGTGTAACAGGAGTTTCACCAGGGGAAGGTACAGGAGCAACAATGTCCGAAGATGAAGATGAGCAAGTAGACAGTGATGTTAATCTGTTTGATGGAGGTTTGGATGGTTCAGATAATAGTATGGGAGGATTTGGTCCTCTTGTTCTAACAGAGAATGAGAGGTCCCTCATGGAACGTGTAAGACATGAATTAAAGCATGAGTTGAAACAGGTACGGCCCTCATGGATTACATTAAATGTTGAATAGGAAAGGTAGTAAATTAACTACTTATTTTAATATACTACTCTTCTTCACAATCATTTCAAGTTTCAACACATTTTTCACTGTCCAGTGAAACTCATATAGGATTCACTTTCACATGATTTAATGTAATTAAGCTAATAGTAATTTAACTTAAGTATGTTCCGAAACGTGTACGTATTAGAGAATGCATTGCTCTTATTTTTGTAGGGTTATAAAGAGAAAATTGTGGACATAAGAGAGGAAATTTTACGCAAGAGACGAGCTGGAAAACTTCCTGGTGACACAACCTCGGTACTTAAAGATTGGTGGCAATCACATTCAAAGTGGCCTTATCCTACTGTAAGAACTCTATATTGACTTTTACTAAAAAAATTATGAAATCCTTTTTCAGATTCAAAACATACTTAGCCATTTTAGTTTGCTAAACATTGATATTTTTTTGAACTATTTTGAATGAATTTAATGAATAGCAACATAGATGTCCTTGCTTGTCTATGATCAAGCATAGGGCACGTCATGTTTGAATAAACGACTTAATTGTGTATTTATAGTATAAATGTTTATCATATAAGTACAATTATATGTTTTCATATAAGCGATAAGTTGTTTTCATAAGCTATCTTAGATAGCTTACGAAAATAAGCTGAAAAACATTTTATGGATCCAATTAGGTTCACAAATATTTATGAGAGCAGGTAAACTCAAATAAAACCATTCAAAATAGTTCACATGTTAGCGCGTACTTGTTGTCTCACAAGTCACAACCCACTAATCATTATTATTTTTAGTTCATCTTTGATATGTGTTTGTGCCTTTCAGGAAGAGGATAAGGCAAGGTTGGTGCAAGAAACCGGGTTGCAATTGAAACAGATCAATAACTGGTTTATCAATCAAAGGAAGAGGAACTGGCACAGCAATCCTTCAACTTCTAATGCGTTGAAGAGCAAGCGCAAGAGGTATTTCTATATTAAAAAAATAGTCCTTTTCATAATCTTAAATTTGCATGAACTCTGCACCGATCTTGAATAGAAATAAGTAATGCAGGTGATAAAAGTGCCGGTCGATACATGTAAAAATGGAAGCAAGCTCGAGAACTAATCCCTTAAATCATGGTGGCAGCAGATCCAACAAAGTAAATGATAGGTGAAAAAAGAATTACATTTTGCTTCTGATCAAAGAGCAGAGTTAAAACTGAGACGAGGAAGCTTGAAGGCCTGCAGCTGCAGCTGCACTGCTGCAGCACCTAGGATGCAACAAAAAGTTTATATACATCTTTTATCTCTGAAAATAAGATGTCTTTAAAGTAGTTCTTTAATTAACGAATTAACGTCTTTTTCCTTTAAAAAAAATAAAAGTAAAAATAAAATTGGTAGCGGTAGATTTATGAGAAAATTGTGTAACAATATTTTGTCTACACCCAGAGTATTTGAGATTGAGGATTTTATAAGGTCAAATCTATATTTTAATATATTTGTTAGCATTTTATTTAAAACAATTGAAAGAACTGAACTAACAATTAGTTTAGTGGCTAGAATTCATCTTTTTCAAGGTGAATAAGTGGAGTGTCTGAAGTTCGAATTTCAGCCCCTGCATGTAATATTGCGTATGCATGTCCCTGTCAACTAAGCTATGTTTAATCACACTAAATAATATGTTGTACCATATATTATATTTATATATCACACTAATTTGGTTTTAAATTTTTTTATATTTTCATTAATTTAGAAAAAAGAAAGTAATTTCTCCAATCCATTCAAAATTCTCCATCCAAAACATAATTTTTATAAAATAGTCAGAACAAGTGAACTAACAAGTACTTGCAGGAATGGTCCCAAAAACAAAAAAAGCACTTGTAGGAATGGGAATAATATACGCAATGAATTTTAAAGATTTATATTGAACCTGAAATCAATTAAAGTTTATTGGTTTAAGCTGTTGAAAATCAACAAAACCAAATCACCTAAATGCGATAGTTTTTTATAAGCTAAATATCCATTAAAGAAAAACAAAAAAATGATACGACAAAAACCTAACATAGGAACAAAAAATCAACATAAAATGAAGATAAAATATAGAGCTCGTCCACGTAATTTTTCTATCTCTTAGGCGGGTATTATGTAACTGAATTCTCTTGGGCATGTTTTTTTCCCTTTCCTTAGAGATCACTTCTACAAAATGTTGTTCACTAAAGATATAATGATTATGCAAATATTTAATAGTTATTTTTTTTTTTGTTGAAGGAAATGAAATATCTAATAGTTGTTGTTGTCTCTTCTTCATATGTATAAATCTTATGGTTAATTTTTCTATCATCTTTATTCTTCAAAATCCACAATATCTTTAAGTCATGAGCAACATCGGAGTTATATTATCGCCTTACAAAAAGGGATTTATATTATCATGGGAAAGAATAACACTTGAAGGAAAATGCACAATTTCCTAAACATATTACTATTTTGAACATTTTAACATGTGTAAATTTTTACATGATGGAAAAACCCAAGAAAAAATTATGGTATCTATGATATGCTTAGATTTACTCATTTGAGCTATCTATTAACATAAATACCTGTGAAGCTATATAAGAGAGATTATGAGAACAACTTATGATATGTTTATAAGTTGTTTTCAAGCTTACTTCTATACTTTTTCTATGATAACTTATAAAAATAACTCATACGAAACAATTTGACTTTACTTTATTTTGTTTATGATATAAGCTGCAAACTAATATGATTATTCAAACATGACCCTGATCCAATAAAGTATCTCAACTATATGAAGTATTTTGGATTAGGATCCTCTCACATGAAGAAGAAAAGTGAGAAAATCATGTGAATGATTCGGACGTTTGAATTTAATAAGGGAATGTGAAAATTGAGAAAACATAATAGATATAAAAAGTGGAAATAGAATATTTCGATACAAGATGACTGCTTAATCTCACCAAAGAGATACTCACAATATCACTATACCCTTGTAATATAGTTTTTTTGGGTCTTTATTATATGTATGAAGTGTTCACTGCAATTTAAAATTGACTAATATTTTCTTTAAAAAAAATTGAATAATCTTTGTTGATAATTGATTGGACGTACAAGATACGTTGTCTTATCTCAATCGAGAAGTTTTCTCCATACGTAAGAGTCAAATATGTTCTTTATTTTACACTCAACTCACTTTTAATCAAAATCAATTATTTATAAAACAAAAAATAATAAATTTTAAAAAAAGATAATAATTTTTAGGAATGCAGTTACTAATTTATAAAATTATTAAATAACAAAGATGATGTTAACAAGTGCCTTGATTTTTTTATTGGAACACAATTTTTAAACAGTTAATATTTTTTTCCCTAAAAAAACAATTAATATTTTTTAAACTTTATATTAGCAGTTTTAACTTTTTATTTTGAGAGGATTAGTATTTTTAACTTAGGCACATGTTAGCATTGATTATTAGAATAACAGGGAAAAATAAATATTTTCGTAACTATAAATATTAATTATGAAAATTTTCTTTCTCCTTTGCTCAAAAAAAAAAATAATTTTTTTTTTCTCTTGTACGCGAGCGCGAAGGTGCTATACACCGCTACTTGAAGTTGAAGGCGTTGTTGCATTGTTGGTTGGTGTTCCAGTTTTGTTTACAGCTGATACAAACAACGAGAACAAGCCTTCACAACTTATCGAAGTAAGAACAAAACAACGCTAAAAATAGGGTTTTGGCTTTGTAGAACACTTGCCAAAGATGATGGGAGATATCATATTTGATTGTTTGAATTCTCTTTTTCACTAATTTCAATTCTAGATACTGTACTCTTGTTAAATAGGTGCGCACGCTCATAAGGTGTTTGTGAAAATGCCTCAATGAGGTTAATTCCAGGATTATAAATTTTAATCCAAATTCTTACTCAAATTAATAACTATAGATATAATTTTATCTTCTTTATAATTGAATTGATAATATATTGTTATGTTTTTTCAGTTTGTGATATTGAAGTAAGTTCCAAAGCCGAGATACTTTTGCTGAAGCTGATAGTTCTGTTTAGTTATCTGCAGTGCAGACCGAAGCCTTTCAATGGTGAATAGTCTCTCTTTCTTTCTATACTACCACTCCTTTACTTTCAACACTGCTTTTGATATTTAAAATTTGAATTCTGTTTTTGAAGGAAGCACAACAAGAACCGAGTCTGAATCTTGAGGACTGCTTGAAACTACTAAAAGGAGATCGAGATGAACAGCGTCTTGCTGGGCTTCTTCTGGTCACAAAGTTCTGCAAAGCTGACGATCACTCCTCACTTCGCAAGGTTTACAATGCTGTTGGTTCTCGCTTTCTTGAACGGTTACTCAGAACTGGTATTTGCTCTTTCATTATTCAATGATTTCCCGCCATATTCAAATCGTAATATATTGTTTGACATTATCTTATACTATAAAGGGATGGGAAAAGGAGCCATATCCAGTGATGGGGGCAACAACCAGGATGCATATTTGAGCCTGTCGGTTACAGTTCTTGCTGCCCTTTGTCGTGTTTCAGAGATTGCATCCTCAGAAGACATGACTTCCATGATCCCACTAATATTGGAAGTAATGTCCACCCGGTATGATGTTGTTCTTTATTTTCTTTCACATTACTTGACTAATGCTAATTTTCCCCTCTCACTTTTTATGATTCCACCTATATTAAAAGGGACTTATTGAGCCAACTTAATTACCTCTACTGCATTATATATAGGTGGTTGTTGGTTTAAACATTGTCACTATTGATTAATGTTTAAATTGAAGGTTAACCATGAACTTCCAAATATGGTTTATGATAGAACACTATGGCGTCATTTGATCCATGTAGCTGATCCCACTTAGTGGGATAATGCTTGGTTGTTGTTGTTGTTGTTTACCATGAACTACTACTTTCAAATTATTATTACTAGTACTATTATTTTCTTTATTTTTGTTAAAATGTTATTGTTGTGCATTTATTTTCCTGACCCTGTATTATCTATGCTTTAAAGATAGATTAGCTATGTATATTATGCTACCCTACAAGGGATTAAATTAAGGGTTGCATTTATGCCAAACCAAAACCGTATGAAGGAGAAAGAGTGTTGACAACCGTATCAGGGATTTAGTATAATTATGGGAATAAGGATTTATAGATTGTATTTTTTGGGGACAATTAGAAAGGTTTATTTTGTATTTTTGTTAAAATTGTTATATTTTTGTTTTTGGTTCAAAATTCTCTCTCTTTATCAAGCTGACTAGTCGTGTTAGATTATGTGCTTGCTTTTGCCCTATGATCAGGTTATATCCCACACCCTGTTTGTGGGACAGATTTTAAAAAATGGATAAAATTCAATTATTTACTTTCAAATGCTGGGTGTAAAATTTAAACCTTCTCTATTAAACCTTTATAATGCACACATTTGTTGCTACTACAGTAAAATCGTTAGTTACATTACAGGCCTTGTCTTTCGTTGTTGACACTTGACATCTTCCAATGTATGAAAAAAGTGTGGCCCACACATTTATACGTTAGTTTTATGCATGGAAGTCTTTCATTTTTATTGTTTTGAGGAAGTGACATTTCTTTATTATTTTTGTCAAAAATCGTATTTAGATCTGGATCATCTGTCCTTGAAGAATGTTGTGAGTTCTTATACTTGGTATCAACTGCTTCAGAAAATGGAATTATGAGATTTTATGAATCTAGAGGCATCAAAATAGTAGCATCTCAGTTGCCTTCTATGCAAGATGGTATGATATTTTTGTCTGCTGCACCTGGATAGTTTTTAGTATCATCTAACTGTTGCAAATACATCTACAAGTACATGAATAATGAACTTTCATTCCAATGGTTTTGTCTACGCATCATAATTCACAACAATTAAACATTATGCAGGTTCGCATCTGGTGGAAATATCCATTAAACTTTTGCAATCGGTTCTGAGCAGGATATCGTTAGACACAATCCAGAATGATTACTTATCCGAGCTCTCAGTTATTGTTAGTGTGCTTTTAAATATTTGAATTTCAGAGTTTGTGTTTTCATTTAGATTTTGTCATCTTGCTTCATGTCAAATAAACTTCTATTGCCTTAATTCTCTACAGGTGGCTGCAGTAGCAAGGCAGTTCGCTATCTTGCATAATTCCTTGAAATTTGATGCTCTCCACCTCCTTAATTTCATTCTTTCTTCAACAGATTCAGTATGTAATATTATCTTAATCTGTTATTTTCAGTCATATGGTCTCTATAATATAATGGAATTCTAACCTGCTTATCAAAGAAAGCTCTTTCAACTGAAGTATGTCATATGAATTTGGTAAATTTAGAGATGTTGTCTGTGCTAAATATTCATCATGTTGCTTCTGGATAAGAGATTGGATCATATTTTCTGTATTTGAGTAATCTCTTTTGTGATGTAGGTCGGGCATTTGCTTGTTAAAATATTCTCACCTGATATATATATATTTTTTTTTAATTTTGTTTTGTATAAAATAGTGCCTTCCATGTAGCGACCCCACTTAGTGGGATAAGACTTGGTTGTTGTGTATCTCTGTTGCACTCTTTTGATTGAAGGCGTGTCCTAGTGTCCGAGAACGACACGACACCGACACTTGTGATTACATTGAATTATGTCATTTTCTTAAAATTTTGTCGGTGTCGACTTGCAGCGCCGTGTCCGTGTCTGTGTGTGTGATTCATAGTTGTGTATAGATAGTGCTTATTTTGGTTTGACTGTCTGTATTCTTGGTGAGATTATGTACACATCAATTAATTTTCCATGCAATTAACTTCCAGTTCTTGGTATTTTCAGTCACAACTTCTTCAAACCCTCAAATTACGGCCTCAAGATTGTTGGGTTCCCAATGTCCGTGTTGGTATCATGGCCATTTTGCAGAATCATGTTGGTATGTTCTGACAATTCGCTGAATTATATTTTTTATACTATTTTACCTTTTATTCTCATTTTCTTTGTTCCATTCATATGTATGTATACTGCAACGTTGATTTAAGCTAAAATGAGGAAACACTAAATTAGATTAATTGCTTAGTTTTCCATTAATATGCAGCTCCTGCTGAAAGGCTCCAGGTTCTCATTTTAGCTGAGTCAATGGTTTCCATATTCGGAGAAAATTGGTTGATTAGCCAAGATCCAACTCCAGATAACATGTAAGCTTTGATCGTTAAATGTTAAGGCTTAAGTTCATGTATTGAGTGCTTGTTGCTGTTTTTTCTCACATGTTGTGGTTTTAGGTGTTTGTTGCTTGTCTTGGAGCAGTCAAGGGTTGAAATTGCTGTTCTTCTGAATGAGTTGGCCTATTTAAAATATGGAGCGCCTCAAGATACTCCACCTTCTGTTGAGGCGTATTCTCTTAAGCAACGAAATGTGGTTGTTGCCTACTCTTTGGTTGAGAAGATTATCAAACTCATTTCAAATGTTGGTGAAAATGATGGTATATATTCAATGAAATGCAATTCACTTAGCCTTTAAATTCTTTTTTTTCTTTTTACTTTTAGGAAAAATTACAACACGGAAAATGGTCCCTTTGCTCAAATTCAGTACATTTGGGCTTCATTTGTTTTCATAGTGTTGAAATTAAAGGGATTTAGGTAGAGTAAGAAGAAAACAGAGATAAAAGAGACTATGAAAAATACTCTTATGTGTATTGTTGTGATGTGATATGTTATGCCATGTTTTCTAGATACTCTTGACATTTTCAGTCATTGTATTTCTTTTGCATTTTGGGCCAAATAGAAACTGAAATTGGCCAGGAGCCAGGGCAAATTAAAGGGATTTGGGTAGAGTAAGAACACAGAGATAAAAGAGACTATGGAAAATGCTTTTCTGTGTATTGATGTGAGTTGTTATGAAATATTTTCTAGATATTAACATTTTCACGAAACTGAAACTGTTCAGGAGCTAGGGGGACAGTGTTCAGTTTTTGTTTCCTGTTATCTAGGGTGATGGTTAATGTTGTGCAACTTTTAGTTATACTGGTTATTCTTTTCTCCTGCTAGCGTCAACTATGTGGTAAATGGTAATGTTTTTATTGCAGTTTTGATTGCTTGAAATGTGATTCTTATCTCACATTTGAGTCTAGTTTTGACAATGTTGAAAGCTGTGGGCTTGTTCTTGTGAATTGGATATAATGTATTTTCATCTCTAATGCTCTACAGGAAACCTCCTCGATGAAGACACACTCACAAAGCTGATTCGACAACTTAACGAGACAATTGCTGTTGTGCTAGAGTATTTAGAAGATGCAAAGGTAATTATGTTAACTAGTTATCTAAGTTTAAGATAATTTTAACACTGAATTTATCTCAGCAATGTATAATGGTGAAATTCTACAGGAACATGGCCAAAGGAAAGGTAATGATTTACTTGCTTCGGTGCGAATTATTGGGAGGTATGATCTTTTATATTGCCTCTTTGCATTACTTGTACTTAAGCACTGGATGGATTGGTGCAATGTTATGCATTGATATTTCATTATTCCCTTGAATGATTTCATTCTAATAACGTGTCAAAAACATTTTCATCCTATTTATTAATGCCACACTTGATGTTGCATGGAAGTTGCAGTGTTGATAGACATTTTAACATGTATATTGTTCATGACTCGACTAAAATTGTTATTCTATCGAAACATTGTTGCACCAGGAAAGGAAAAACACAAATTTTATGTATTTTCCCAAGGCCAATTGTCAACCGTACAAAAGTCTTTTAAATACTTTGTTGTTTCTCCAATCTCCATGCCCATCTTCCAGAGAAGAGGTGGTTTTTGCCATGGATTAACTATTCTAGAAGCTTATATTAGGTGGAGGTTGAAGGTTGCTTTTATATTTCACACACTCTTCATGCAAGAGCCCAGGCTTGAAATTTAGACCTTGATGGTATGTCAAGAATTGGAGCCTTACAGGTCATAAAAGGATTTGTATCACTATCACTTTGCGCTTGTATTGTTTTTGTGACAACATTCTCTTATATTTGATGCATAGGGTATATGGTATAAGGGTTGAAACTTGAAACTTGGTTGACTTTTTTTTTACTGTTCTCTACATCTTTAAACTTCAAATTTTGAGAGGAAATATTATGATTTATGAACTATTATTGTGTATTTGTTTCAGCTATCTTGCAGAAGCACCACTTGCATCCAAGGAAAAGGTTCAAGATCTTTTAGGGTATATGCTTTCTATTGAAGGTGCAGATGAACAAAGGTATCTTTAAATAGATAACTATTCGTGCATCTTTTGTTCAATTTGTCTTTTAGGACATCAATAGCTTTTGCTTAGATAAAATATTCACTTCAGGCCCTTCCGTTCTGTCTGCTTTCTGCTACCTTTGTTGTGTCAAATTACTATGGAGGTTGAAGGATGCAAAGCTCTGTGTTTGGGTGGAGGACTTAAGTCTGTAAGTTATTCTCTGGTTCCAATATTTATATTTAATTTTTTGTTTCCTCTTCCATTCTTTTTGGTTGGTTTGTAATCTGCATTTTAACTTAAATGAGGACCTTTAAGAATTAATCAATAGAATGGTAATGGTTACTTGCTCATTGGGTAACTCTATTTGTATCTATTGTTAATATTCCAACATGAATTTTGCATTTATTGCTACAAAATCATTTGATAGCATTACTAATAAATGTTTTTTTTGTTTGTCTAAATATAATGGGTCTATTTGCAGGTTTTTGATTGCCTCGCTAAATTAATTAGGTCAAAACACCACATGCTTGAGGATGATGGTTGTGTCTTCTTGGCATGTGATACAATAATGAACCTTCTACTTAAGGTGATATTCTCATTATAATAACCAGCTCCCTGATACTATATTAGCTGTGTAAAATCCTGACACAAGTTGCACTCGTTGGACTGCAGAAAGATGAAGTGCAGTTGACATTAGATGAATCAGCTTTTGTTGATCTTCTTAAGGCATTGGCTTATTGGTCAGGTACTATATTTGGTAGAAGTCATCGGAATGAATGTCGTTTTCATTTTGCACTATTATATATACTATTATATATGCTTGTTCGTTCTCTGTTTATTTGCATATTTAGAGTGATAAGTGCACTGCGGCAAATGTAAGGAATGCATTATGGTCAAAAATATTAAAAGTGCAGATGAACATCATTAACAATAAAGTTCCTTACATTTGCCGCAGTGCCAATCATTATACGCACTTAGTTATCATATCACAGTTTTATACGCACTTAGTTATCATTGATTTGGAGAAGGCGTATGATAAAGTTCCTAGAGAGCTTTTGTGAAAAGCCCTATAGAACGTTGTT
>Ga0315914_1000083_pt1 | contig 78104 bp, 50 predicted proteins | sample MpolenodulesMG_FD_203920 | JGI IMG/M metagenome (GOLD analysis project Ga0315914, IMG submission 203920) | Medicago polymorpha root nodule microbial communities from Los Angeles, California, United States - elongated nodules | ecosystem: Host-associated > Plants > Roots > Nodule | place: USA...
TGAAAACGAATGCCTCTTTGAAGATAAGTCATTTGGAAAAGGAATTACTTATGCTGAATGGTGTTGACAATCTTCAATCTGTTTTACTCTCAATCTCAGCTCAATGATAACTCTGACATATAGGTAACTGAGAGTGTAAAAGCCACCCAAAATGGAACAATCATTGTGTAAGGTGTAGCTGATCTGTAACACCTCGAGAGTAGGTAGTGCAGGAACTTGATTGCCAGAATGAGGAAGCCATTGAGAATTATTTGTGGCATTGTGCTGAATGATTTTTCTACACAATCAAACATAATGATATAAGCATGATTGCACTTTCTATTCTATTAAAAATTGTGTTTGGTGTCTGACACTGACATATGTGGTTACATTCAATTAATTCACTTTTTTCAAATTATTATTAGTTCAATACTTGTTATATTGTAATTAAGTTGTATATATATGTTAGTAAATGATGAAATTAGGATATAATACAAGAGTGAACTCACCAATATTGTCAAAGAGATTGCAATCAGTCTCTGCTTTATAATTCCTTGGAGTTTCACAAAGGCATGAGCTGAAAATGGCCCCTGCAAAGAGCCCTGAAAGGGCATAAAGGCAAACAACTTTGTTCATGTTTAGTTATAAGGCCTTGTCCTTTTCCTGTTGTTTGTTTGTTTTTCTTTTTTCTCGAGGGGGAGGAGAAAATATGTAATAAAAAGAGCAAAACTCACTCACTTCTGCACTCAAGGATTTGATAAAATTTCATTTAATTAGTTCATTATATATCAGATCCTCAATGTTACAAACCTTGTACAACACTCTTTTTTGTTTGACTCAGCCTTGAACAGCACTCTTTAAGATTAAGATTTAAGAATGGTTCGTTGATTACTTCAACCAAGTTAAAAAAATAAGAGAAGTTCCACCTGTCCAATTATTGTGCAACAAATCAACTTGGGTATTGCGGTTGTTTGCCTGTTCTTGCGTAGCACGGTATAAGACCAGAGTGCTTCAATAAATTATGCTTATGCAACATTGAGTCAAACAAAGGACAGCACAAATATTTTCAATATTGGCCAAGAAACTATCAACAACAAACAAATTGGCACAAAAGAAAGATGCTTTGTGTTTTGGTTTGTCTTTTTCTCACACCCACACTTTGTTTGTCTGGCTGGATGAAGGAATTTGACCTAGACCAAAGCTGAAAGAATTTGGAAGTGAAAGTAGTACATGACTTTTTTTCCCTTCTAAATTGATTAAATTGTTTCTAAAAATAAATCGTGATTTAAATGTTATTTATTTGATAATTTCTCATGTCACTTTCAATTTTTATAAATTTTTTTGAGGTATAAAATCTTAAATATATATTAAAATAGATTTAACTTTTTAAAATCTCCCAAAGTCTTTTCTAGGTGCTATTCAAACACATCACACCTATTTTTTAGGTGTCATTTTTCTTCACTAGGAGTTTGCTCTCCCCTCTAGAAACCTTTCTCTGTTCTCACATCCATATTTGCTCTTGTGCTCACCTGTTTCAACAAATTCACATGCATGTGTTTAGGATATCGGCTCTATTATGACATGTCACACCAGTTATTTGAAATTATGTTGCACCATCCACAAGCGTTAGAATCAAAACCCCCCAAGTGTTGCAATACTTGATCTAATCAGTTTTCCCCTCTTTTAGACATGGACCCGATCTATTTGACATATCCTTTGACGACTTTACAATTATTACTGAGATTGTTTCAGGTAACGAGGGAAAATAGTTCTTGAAAACTAAATCTATTGGTACGAAACGAAAGTATACGCTATTATAGGATGATGAAACTCAACTAAAGCACAATGATCTTCAAGGTGAATTCAAAATATAACATGGGTCGCATTAAAATATTCAGAGGACCAAGTTGCATATAAGATTACACATTTACTTTTCAACTTGTATGAGTCTACATCTTTTTCCTACTTTTTTCAAATTGCCGTGTACACCATTTAAGGTTAAAAACGTTTCTAATTTCTATAAAATTCAGAACTCTTCATTTAATTCCTAAAAACAAACAGCATACAGTTTTGCAATTTGTAATGTGGGTAGATAGACTAAAAACAAAATTAGAAATGATTATTTGACTAAAAATATATTTAGCCAGTCATTTGTTTGCTACCATGTCGAGTCTGTCCTTTGATCCATTGTGACTTTTGAATCTTCTATATCAGTTCATTGCAAATCATGTTGCAATCAAAATCTTGAAAGAATTTTGTCACAACAACTACTAGGGAGAGAATGTCACATGTAGTTCATGGTGGACCGATGTTCAAAAGTTGTTCAAAACTTAAATGAAAAAGCATTGCCCCCTTATAGTAAAAATTAAGGTTCTCCGATTTTTACAGCAAAGGCTGTAACCTAATGACAAATATAAATTGTAAGGACAAGTAATAATACTATGACCTTCAACTAACCACCAGTTATTGTTTAAATTTTAACTGATTTTTAAGTATTAATCTACCGCAGATCATGTAAAACAATTCACCACCCAATAAGCCCCTTTTTGTCATAACCCCCTTGTCAATTTTTATCTAATATATACAAGTCACCTACCCATCGCCCTGCTATGGAAGTGGTGGGAGAGGTGGGCTATTCACATTCATGCATTAAAGATTACAATGGAGCAGCAAATCAGAGACCATAAAACAGCTTAGAAACCTAAAACATAGAAGTGTCCTTGTGATGTATGGCTCTACCCTAGTGATTCGTCGTACATAATCGTACTCTAATATAAGTCACCTACCCATCGTCCTGCTATGAAAGTGGTTGGAGCAATTGGGAGAGGTGAGCTATTCACATTATGGCTCTTTGGTCGCATACCCTAATGACTCGTAGTACATAATCATCCCCATCCTCCATCTACTACAATTCCCATTTTCGTGATCCTTGCTAATTCTATTGATGCAAGCCTGTGGCATACCAATTCTTGCCAAACAGAAACCAACAAAGAAGATAAGAAATAATTAGATGAGAAAGAGAGGAGACAGAACATCCACTCATCAGATATCCTACTTAGCATAGCATCTACAGCCACCAACAGTAGTAGTTCCGGTGAGATACCTCTTGAAATTGACCTGGTTTCAACTTTCAAGTCATTAATCCAGACCACTTATTTTTCAATTACTAATAAATCCAGTGTTAAAATCATCACCCACAATGGACAATCCGGTCCATCTTAAACACAGAAATTAATTACTAATTTTTGTCTAACCACCATTTTCTCCACGAAAAAACTCATCATTTGTGTTTCCTAATCAATTAAACCAACAATTTACCTGGATCACTCATTTATCATCACGGTTGACAGATTTTCAGCAATCATCGATACTACCGATGATGCCAAATTGCAACCTAATACAACTAGTTCAATGTTGCAAAAAAGAAGAGCAGATAAAGGATGACAATCAACATTGAATGATTGGTGAAGATGAACTGTACACAACAGTGAAAATCTGCTATCAACACTGGACAGCAATACCTAAAATCTCAAAAACTGTACTGTCACAAAATACCATATTCCATCTATCCACTAGATTGGAAAAACGACCTTTAATTGGACAAAGTTACTAGCCGAGGATGACAATATATCCTTACAAGAACATCTATGAACATAACAATGCAAGTAAAATATGCACGGACTCCCATGAGCTGCAAAAGATGGTTCCCAGTTTCAAACACCGAATAATACCTGCAGATATAATTAATTGAATCTTCAATTAAATTCCTTTTAATTCACTAACAGATGTTTTATTTCTCTTCATTTGCCTTAAATAAAACAAAGAAAGGAAAACAATTTTACACAAAATTTCAAGACTCAAGAATAAAGCAAATACCCAGAACTTGATAACTAAACATAGAAAGACCGATTCAAATCTCAGATGAACTTCAGCTTATTAACAGTTAATATAAAGATAACTACAAAACAAGAATATACATGATAGTCTTGAAAACGTATAACAATAATCAACTCAATAATTAGAACAACCAACAAAACTGGTCAAAGAAAAAACACCAAGAAAGTCTATAAACCATAAAACAGGCTAGACATACATCTGATGTGGTTTACTGAACGTCAGAATGTATAAGAATGAATCCAAACACTTTTTAACAGCACTAAAATATACGATCAAAGTAAACAGACAAATGAATCCACATAATTTTAACAGCACCCAGAAAGAATAACAAAGCACATCATTGGCAAAAAATGAATATAGTTGATTATTTCATACTTACTACAAAATGATAAGTTTGCACACTAAACAAACAAAAGATTCAATCCTAATCATTGTTAGTGTCGAATTGGAGCCATGGTGGATTCAGTGCCATATTATATCAGTCATCTTTCCACCATTGATCAAACACAATATTTATGCCGGTCCCCATAACCCTGACCTAACTCCTAAATCCTAATCAAAATATAATGTATCTGAACTGATTATTATAAAATAACAACGAAAATCATCACATAAAACCAACTTAACAAGGATTAATACCTATCTAGATACTTACAACTTTCAATCCAAATCTTCTTGCCTATTTCCAAATCCCCTTTCACCAGAGTCCTGAGCAGAGTCACCTGACCCAAAAGGATACCGCAGAGATATTCTGAAAGTCCTGTGGACAGGTCTATTTCCTCCTCCACCACCATTGCTACCACCACCACCACTACTGTTACCACCAACAACAGACCTCAATCCATCGCCACTGTTATCATCCCTACCCCGGTTCTCATAATCAGCATCATCAGTAGGCAATTCATGTCGACAAACAGGGCAAGAGTTATGCAATTCAAGCCATGGAAGCAAGCAACCATCATGATAAACATGCTTACAAGGCATTTGCTTCACCTGCGTACCTTTCTCAAACTCATCCTGACAAACAGCACATTGATTCAACTCCGAGTTCAACAACGCATCATCAACAGTCACCGTCAGAAGATTCTTAACAGCTTCTTTCGATGCCGGTGGTGTTCCATAACGGTTAGGATCATTCTCTGCGAGCTGCTGAATCAATTGCTCGAAGCCAGCACCGAGGAAGTAATCGCCAAGATTAGAGGGAACACGAAACCCTGGTTCAGATTCAGAAGGATGATTGATCTCGAATTGAATGTTTGCACCGTCGGCGTGAAGGCCGTTGAGATGATTCTGAAGGAAAGCGAAGGGGTCGAAACTGTCGGAATCGGGTTGAGTCCTGGAAACAGTAGCAGAATTAAGGAGTAATGGAAGGAGAGCGAAGGGATGGAATGGGAATTCGGAATCTGAATCGGAGGAATGATCGTGATGATGGTTGAAGCGGAAAATCACGTTAGGGTTAGGGTTAGGTTCGGGTTGTTCACATTCTTCGAGAAAACCTTGAAAACAGATTGGGCAGAAAGGTTCGGAATCATCGTCGGTGCAGGTAACTCTCCGACTGCATACGTGACAGAAGAAAAGCTTACCTCCACCGCCACCACCACCGCCGTCGCCGCCAGAAGACATGATCGTGACTCAAATCAACAATTTCACAGTAACGCGGCTAATGCCAGGTTTTTTGGTTTCCAACAGAGTTTCGTTTTTTTAAATATAAATGGACCCATTTTATTGGGCCTGTTCCGAAAAGATCGGTCCAGCCCAACTAATAATACTTTTTTAATTTATTTTTTTGTAAAATGGAATAGATAGATATTTTTTATAACTAACTAATTAACATAATCTTCTTCTTCTTCTTCTTCTTCTTCTTCAATTTTGGGACAAAACGCAGAAGTAGAAGAACTCAACTATATCTTCTTCGTTATGTGTAGTCTCATTTCAAAGTCACACTATCACTTAGGGTTGGGGCAACTCTCTTTGCAACCTCTACAAACACGGTAAAGTGTAATTGAATTTTGAAGTGTTTTTGTGTGTTAGTTACTTTACTCGTTGGGTGTAGATAGTTATGTGAATTCTTCACTTTGTGTTTGCAGGAAGTTGGAGTATGGAATTGTGAATGTGAAGATGAGTGGGAGATTGAAGGTGATGTGTAAGGGTATGTTGACACCAAGAAAGTTCATGCAGAGGAAGAGGAAAACGGTGGTTTTTAAGGATGCTGCCGATGAAGCTGAACAGAAAAATTGGTGGAGACTTTTGAAGTTAATAGATGAGACTGGTTCTGCTGTTTCAGTGCTCAATTCGGAGAAGATGAAAAATCAAACTATTCCTAAAGACCTTATTGTTGGTACTTTGATTAGATTTAAACAACTCAAAAAGTGGAACCTTGTTGCTGAGGTATATTGCAATGCAGTGTCCTTTGTATCTTATTTTATTTTATTTTTCTTTTTTATGAATTTGACTCCTAATGTTGTGCGTGTGTGATTGTTTGGAGGATAATTTGGTGTTAATTTTAGCTTTTCTAAATTATTCTAATCTAACATATGAAGAGTGGACACCTCTGGTATTAGGCATGTTCTATGACACACTTAATATTTTTTCAATGACAAATGTTTTTTTTTTTTTGAGATTGAATGACAAATGTTAGTATGTTATGTTTATTTTTTCACCTTTCCGGGACTTGAACCCTAAACCTTCAACTCCTAAACTAGCTCAAACCAGTTGAGCTACCCGTACGTGTTCATGTCATAGTCTGTGCTTCATATATTCCAACTGATTGTAGGATGGTGTGTGATTCTTTTGAGGATAATTTGGTTTTTAATTATGAGTTTAATTGGTATGCTATGTCAATGTACAATTATTTTATGCATACGTCCAATGATGTGTTGCCACATCAATTAATGAATATGACAACTCATGTGTTTTCATATTCATTAATTGACGTAGCAACACATCATTGGATGCATGTGTAAATTAATTGTACTATGACAAACAGACAAAGTATACTACTAACTAATTTCTTTAATTATTAGCTTTTTTGAATGACTCTAACCTCTGAAGCATGTATGCCTACTGTATTAGGTGTGTCTTGGTGTCCGTTCAACACACCTTATAATAAATAAACAAATAAATAATTATGTATGGGTGTCATTGTCCTATGTTTTTGACATTAGCAGTGCTTCATAGATTCTAACTGTCGGTTGGTTGTTATATGGTTTCTGTTCTGTTTAGATTCTTGAATGGCTTAGGGCTCAAAACTGGTGGGATTTTGGTAAGATGGATTTCTTTATGCTTATTACGGCTTATGGAAAGCTTGGAGATTTCAATGGTGCTGAGAAGGTGTTGGGCTTGATGAATAAGAATGGCTATGCACCAAATGTAGTGTCTCAAACTGCACTTATGGAAGCATATGGAAAAGGAAGCAGATACAACAATGCTGAGGCGATTTTTCGCAGGATGCTGACATTTGGCCCTGAACCTTCTGCTTTCACATATCAGATAATACTTAAAACATATGTTCAGGTAACATACATATTTACCTTTTGCAATTTTGTTTCCCTTTATTTTATTTGCACTGATGGGATTACTCTTGGTGCTAGGGATTATTGTTGTCGTTATAATTCTGTTTAACTATAAGAAATTTTCTGTTGAAGTAAAATGCATAATACCGATCACTTGTGTTCTTAACTCTAATTTCTACATGTTTGGTTAAAGTTGAAACAAACACCTTAAACATATGTTCTCTTGTGCGTTTGAACATAGATATATTATGGGCTATGTTGAAAGAAAGAAAATGAGAGACATATGGTGAAACCGTATATTTTCAACAGGCTACAAGATAAAATCACCATGAACCGAAACTAGTTGTGACTGTCCCAAGAATGATTGTTCAACTCTTACTCATCTCCTCATGTTTCTTTGATAACTACGTTGAACTCAGTATATATTTCTGTGAATTTTGATTGCATAGACTGTTATTGGGTGTTGAAATTTCAATTTTGCATTTATATAATTAATTCAACTGCAGGGGAACAAGTTTAAGGAAGCTGAAGAAGTATTTGACAAGCTACTGAATGATGAAAAGTCACCTTTGAAACCAGATCAGAAGATGTTCAATATGATGATTTATATGTATAAGAAGGCTGGAAGTCATGAAAAAGCTCGCCAGACATTTGCACTTATGGCTGAACGGGGAATCGAAAAAACTACAGTAACATATAATAGTTTGATGTCATTCGAAACAAATTACAAGGAAGTTTCAAACATATATGATCAGGTAAAATTTAAATATCTATCTATTTACTTTCAAAGTCCGTGATAGATTTAGGATTCTTTCATGTCATCCGTGTTGTAACTTGTATCCTATGCGTGCTTACTACAATAATCATTTTTCCAAAAATTGAATATACAACCTTTAAACATCATATTATTTATTTAATCAGATATGATAAATCAAAATTGTTCTACCGTACATCAATAGCAACAGTTTTTGAGCTCTGGAGTACTTGAAATTCTAGCCTCTTCACGTAGGATATCCTGTAGTTCATAAGTAAAGACTAAATTTTCAACTATTTTGGCATTGTCTTTATATCGTAGAGGTAAAGAACAGTCTTATAAAATTGTTAATTCCCACAAATAATACAACCTTTAAACATCGTATTATTTATTTAATTAGATACGATCAATCAAATTATTATACCGTACATCAATAGCAACAGTTTTTGAGCTCTGGAGTACTTGAAATTCTATTCTTGCCTCTTCACGTAGGATATCCTGTAGTTCATAAGTAAAGACTAAATTTTCAACTACTTTGGCATTGTCTTTACATCGTAGAGGTAAAAAACAGTCTTATCAAATTGCTAATTCTCACTAATAAGCAATTTAAATTCTGTTATGGCTTAGAAACCTTTCAACATGCCAACATGGTCAGAATTTTATTAAAATATCAAATTTTCCGAGTTATGAAACTTGGTCCTTATACGCAAGAAACAATGATACTCTATGGAATTTTCCCGACAGATTATTTATTTAATCTGCGGTATTTTCAAGAGTTTCATTGGTTTTTGTCCTGTATATATGTTCCCCTTTAATTTATTGTCTATAGTTAATTGATCAGATTTTGAAGTGAATGCCTAATTTTAGATGCAAAGAGCTGATCTCAGACCTGACGTGGTTAGCTATGCCTTACTCATCAATGCTTATGGGAAAGCCAGGAGGGAGGAAGAAGCATTGGCTGTATTTGAGGAAATGCTTGATGCTGGCGTCAGGTATGCCAGAGAATGAGAGAATAAAATTACTAATGCCAAGATTTATAGAAAGCTGGATAGTTTAGCATAGTAAAATTAAGTTTACCATTATTTGATAGGCGTGCCTATTTTATATTATTGTATCATCCTTGAAAACTAGTAATTTCAATTACATATTGCAACTCTTCTAAGTTTTAATGATTTAATATCTTTGGAAGCACAAATTTCAAGTGAAATATCGATCCACGGTAACATCACTATGCCTTGGTGCTATGTGAGTAAATCATAGAAATATTCATATTCCTAGCTATATACCAAGTTCTGATGTCTATTGTGCATAAACAACAACAACAACAACAACCAAGCCTTATCCCACTAAGTGGGGTCGGCTACATGAATCAAATGATGTCATAGTGTTCTATCAAAAACAATGTCTTTCTCCAACTCGTTAATGTCTAGATCCTTCTTAATAGTTTCTCTTATAGATTTTCTAGGTCTTTCCCTACCTCTAGTGATTTGACTTCCCTCTATTGTGCATAAACAATTAGTTTTTTTCTTTGATAGATTTTGATTATGTGGAATTTTTCAGTTAAATGACTGTCTGTTTTGACAACTGTTATTTTCTGATCCTGTTGCTAAATAAATTTTAATTTATCCATGTTTTAAGAAAATCACAGCATTCTCTTCCTTTTGCAGACCAACTCGGAAGGCTTACAATATTTTACTAGATGCATTTTCTATATCGGGAATGGTAGAACAAGCTCGTACTGTATTTAAGAGCATGAGAAGGGATAAGTAAGTTGTGTTTCTTTCTATCATTTATTAGTTTATATTTTGTTTAATGTTAAACGAATCTGCCATTAAGCTATTCAAATTCAAACAAACCTACATATATCCCTTACACTGTTGTCCTTAATGTTTAAGAAGCATCCAAAGCAAAGTTAAAAACAAGAAATCCTGCCTTGGAGAATGGTTTGTGTTCGGTCACGAGAAACGAACAGCAAGCATTTTTCATAATCATTTTAAATTCATGTACTGGTCCAAGCATGAATTTACAGGATATGTATTGCTGTAGAATTTTACCATATCATTTTACTTTTCTTCACGCAGGTACATGCCAGATCTTTGCTCATATACTACCATGTTATTAGCATATGTCAATGCTCCTGACATGGAAGGTGCAGAGAAGTTCTTTAAAAGATTGATACAAGATGGTTTTGAACCTAATGTTGTCACTTATGGAACCTTAATAAAAGGGTATGCTAAGGCAAATGATATTGAGAGGGTAATGGAAAAGTATGAGGAAATGCTTGGGCGGGGTATCAAGGCCAATCAAACAATTTTGACCACTATCATGGATGCGCATGGGAAAAATGGAGATTTTGACAGTGCTGTTCACTGGTTTAAAGAAATGGTATTGAATGGACTTCTTCCTGATCAGAAAGCTAAAAATATACTTCTATCTTTAGCAAAAACAGAGGAAGATATAAAAGTGGCTAATGAGCTGGTACTACATTCCATTGAAATTAACAATTTACCTAAATTTAACGACCATGAAGAGGATGATGACGATGAAGAAGATAATTATGAATATTTTGACACCCAGGATGCAATAGCTTATGACGAATAATGAGGAAAGATGAGTTGATCAATGTCAAATCCTTTAAATAGCTTATGACACCATAAATTTTGTACACTTGCAAATTTAGGGTATTTGTATTTCGGGATTGAACTTTTTTGTTTATTTTTAAGTTGCCTTTATAATACAAAAAAAGCTATAGGATTTTAGCCTTCAAGAGTTATGTTGGAAAGTGGAAAAGTATTTTGTCTCATCATCCATTTGTGCTAAATGTGTTCATCATCAATTCACAAGTTTTCACTGCACTACAAAATAGCAACCCTCCTAAAACAGAGAACTTTAACCTAATGCTGCTGAAGGTTAGTTTTTTTTAAAACTAGAACTAGAATTTTATTTATTTCGTATAAATCAGATATTGTATACCTTGATCTGGCTGGGTAATATCATATGAATGACAAATTTCTCCCTAACTAAAAAGACAATTTGTGTCATCTTCATTTATGAAGAAAATGTGTCAGGATTGTCCTTCAGGAGTGATATAATTTTTTTTACAAGTAAATTTTTTTTTTTTAACGCCAACAATTTAGTTAGTTTAGTACTAGTAAAAAGTTGTTTTTTAACAAGAATTTGGTCACTATGTCATAAAATATTTATTGCAATTCAATAATATCACCAAATTTCTTTAAAAAAATAATATCACCAAATTATTCGCAATTGTCTGTAAAACTTTATTGAACTGATTTTTAAAATAAAAAAAAAAACTTATTGAACTGATAATGGCAAAATTACCAAGTTGGACAAATTTATTGAGATTGGAATCTAAAACCTTGCGGATATCTATGAAGCACGGATATGGACACAGACACGACACGACAGAGACATTGATACACCAACACTCTTAATAATTATTTGAGAAAATCACATAATTCTCAGTGTAATTATATATGTCGGTATCGGATATAATTAAAAAATTATTGTAATTGTATAATTTGTGGCCAGAAAATAATATTAGGGGGAGGTATTGGCGATCCATCCTGGTATATTCGAAAGTGATTATTATTTTTTCCGTTATCTATCTATATTTCCTACTTCGATTGGCTCGGCTTCATTGAAATCCAATGGATACGGTAACCTCCACTTCAGCTTCACTCACTCTAACCCTCCCAACGCTTCCTGTTCGTACAGTTACCGCTTCAATCTCCGTATCCTCATCTCTTCCGTTACCACGCTCTCACCGGTCAACCCGACAAAGACTCTACTCTCTAAAAAGAAGCTTCTCGAATTCTTCTTCTTCTGTTCCCAAGTTTACAGTGAACTGCGGTATCACTGAAATCAATGAAAGCCAGTTCAAGGAAACTGTATTGAAATCTGAGCGTCCGGTTCTAGTTGAATTCGTTGCTACTTGGTGCGGTCCTTGCCGTTTGATCACTCCAGCTATGGAATCCATAGCTCAGGTACCCCTTTCTCTCTTTCTATCTATCTCTACTTAATTTACTTTTTATTTTGTTTTCGCCGGATACAACTACTTTTTAATTTTGCATTTCTTGGTTTAAACTAACTTTAATTGCATTATGCATGCAATACACTGTTTAATTGGAATACTTCTGAATTTGCAGTAATGGATACCTCTAAAATCATTTATATTGGTCTGCGGAACTTAATTGAAACTGAAAGCAATGTTTGTGTACATAGACTATAACACCTCTTTTTGGGGTGTTGCTTAAGACAATAGGTGCTGAAATGTAAATTTTTGTGTGTTGTTTTGTTTTTTGTGTGTTTCTATCTTCGATTCATGGAACATGTGGATTTCACTCGACAGGAACAATGTTCTTTGTACGCTGGTGTTTTGTTTTTTATAATAGATGTTTTGTGAAAGTTGTGTGATCTTTCAAGTGCTGCTTTGATCGGTGCTTGCAATATGATTGTAGACTAAATCTCATTGTAAATCACATTACAACAAAATGTCTTATGCTTCTGGTGATTGTTGTCAAATGCAGTAACCGTGACATTAGGATAATGACTTTGAGGAAACAACATTTTCTCTTTGTAATCTGGCTTCATTCTGTGATAAAAATTAGTGTTTGCTTGCGAGTTGGGTTTTGAAGGGAGGATTTTGGAGGGTTAAGTTTATATTTTTATATTATTTGATATTTTAAAAAATTTGGATGAACATGATAAATGATCACGTAATACTTCAATCACACTTAATTTGTTTTTAAAAATGTCTAGTGTCTTCAGTTTTATTAGGAAAAGTAAGTCTTTCCCTCCCTCTTGTCCAAAACCCAAACTGATGGTCTGATTTAAGGTGTGTAGCATTCATGGTAGGATGCCGAGTCACTGTGTGTTGATTTGAATCTATAATTTCGAGCGAAGTAAAAATCACAATTAGTACTCATTGGAATCTGAGAAAAGCAATGTTACCGCCATACCAAATAGAGCTTATTAGTAATGTGCTTTGTTAGTCATTTATCTTTTTTAGGTTAATGCATTATCATTCATACGAATGCAGGACATGTTAGAGACATTAAGTGAAAAAATTTAATAGATAGTTAGATAGTCATTTATCTTAAAGCTGACATTATTTGCAAATTAAAGTCAATAAAAATTAGAATGCTTTATAATTTGTAGAATGGTTGATATGATATTTCTAGCTTAGGAGCTATTCTTAAACGTTCTTTGGGATCTTAGTGTTTCTCAACTAAATACTTTTATACATTATTTTGCAGGAATATGCAGACAGATTAACAGTTGTAAAGATTGATCATGATGCTAACCCGCAGCTAATTGAAGAGTATAAAGTTTATGGACTGCCAACCCTGATACTCTTCAAGAACGGGGAGGAATTCCCAGGAAGCAGGAAGGAAGGTGCAATTACAAAGGTGAAACTTAAACAGCATTTGGATGCTTTATTGGAATCAATATCAGTTACATAGTTATTCGTATTTATGATTCCAAATTGTGACCATTTTTGGGAAACTAGTAGTATGGGAGCAGACCTGTTTCATTTAGCATATCAATCAGATTTTATAATTCGTTGAGTATAAAATCTGTATAATGTTGTATTTAGTATTGCACTTAAAAACTTGTGCAAGAAAGAATGCCTTTGAAGTGTATAATATATACACATGTGTACAATTTCAAATTAAAATCGGTCTGATCTGTTTATGGTAATGATGATCGCACTTGTTTTTTGTACTAAGTAATTAGTAATGATATAAATTTATTTGTAAAGAATGACACAGTTTTGTAGCAGGTATAATGCTTAACTTACGTAAGCTAGTAAGGCACCATAATCTTTGACGTGTTTGAAATTTGATTGCAGAAAACAAGTCAACTACTTTTCAAGTCATTCCATAATCTAGTTTGTTCTTTCGCATCAACGTACATTGTAAATGGGAATATTTGTTCAACTTTGAGCAGTGGCCTTGCGATCATTATCGGTAACTGTGTTAACATCAGGAACAAATTTTGTCCAAAACCAATGTGATTTCCATACTTTACTAATTTCTTCAATTGGGAGATTCTTTGTCTTGGGGAGGAAGAAGGCAATAAAGGCAGTCATGATGAGCGCAAAACCAGCAGAGAAGAAAAGACCAAACTTCAAGTGACAATGCAGAAAACTTGAGCAACAACAAATGTGAATAACATGTTCACGGCAACAATGATAGCTTGACCTGTCGATGGAACCTCAAGAGGAAAATTTTCACTTGGTAGCAACCAACCTAGCGGGCCCCAAGACCAAGCAAATGCTGCAACATATGCACATATAAAGAATAGGAGAAGGTCGACTTCTCCTTTGGTTAATGATCCTTCACCACTTGCTCCAAACTTTAAAGCAATCATGGTTCCTGTGGTTATCTACACAATAATACCTTTAGATTAGTCGTGCATGTCATTGCTTACTTCTGAAAAATAGTTCCATTTTAAAAGTACAATACACAGTGTATATAATGTTATTAATTAATAGTTAAAGTTAAAACTTGCTTTCACCTGACAAATAAACATTTGGACACCACCTTCAAGAAACAAAAACCTTCTTCCAACCTTATCAACAGTGAAGATGGATACAAAAGTGGCAGCACGTTAACCCTGGAGATAACTGCAGACATGAGAGCAACTTCATCACCAAAGCCTAGAGTCTTGAAAAGGACGGGTACATAAAACATGATAACGTTGATGCCAGTGAGCTGTTGGAAAAATGGAATGAGTGCATAAAGTGAGTTGAGGCTTATATTTTGGTGTCGTAATGTTCTTCCACAGGTGTTCCACCTGTTTTGCTGTCTCACTGGCATCAATAAGATCCTGAAACTCCTCCTCAACATTGTCGATGCCACGAATCTTTTGTAACATATTCCTAGCTGCATCTCTTTGGCCTCTTTCAATCATGGAATTGGGTGTGTCTGTTAAGAAAAGTGATCCGAAACACATTATGACTGCAGGAACAGCTCCGACGCCTAGAGAAATTCTCCAACCATTTTCAAGTTTGGCAGTTCCGTAGTTGATGAGATTTGCTACTAAGATACCAATTGTGATCATCATCTGAAAACCCATGTTGAGTGCACCTCTTATTTTTGGAGGAGCAATTTATGATAGATACACAGGAACATACTATTGAAAAAGGAAAGCAATTTAGTTATCATTTACGCATATATAAATCAGGTTTCTTCTTTTCACTTGAAATAAACGTGTAGTGATGAATATGATACTTAATTATGCTTACTTGATTACAATATCCGACACCAAAACCAAGAAATAAACGGCCAATGATAAGCATTGCAATGTTGTGAGCAAAACCATTGAGCAAAGCGCCAATGAGGAAAAACAAGCCACCAAGAAACATCGAAATCTCGCGCCCCATCACTCTTGTGGTGTGGAAGCAAAGAAAGAAGCTACCAATGCAGCAAGATACAAGGAAGATGTGAACAAAGTAAGGAGCTCATTGTCATATTTGCAGTATTGGCTTTCGCGATGGATTTCACCTTTCATTTGTTTGTAAACACTTGGAAAGAATTTGATCAAGAATGGATCCATGGAAGTCACTCCTGTGATTCCCAAGTTATAACCAAAGAGTAGACCTCCCATGGCTGCCACAAAAGATGTAACCAACACAAATGTTGTTACCTTGCCATCAAATTGCTTGACATTTCCGGAATCTACATAAGACCCACCTGCCATTTTGTTTGTAGTTGGAAAGAACTTGAGATTATATTCAAACGAATACGAGATTTTATACCAAGGAAACGATAGACATCAGCCACTAAAAATAGTTCTAATTGCCACCATTATGCTAAGTTTGTGTTATACGCTTCTTTTTAGGTCACAAAAGTTTGACCCACTTGTATAGTAAAGGATATGTACGTTGTCATTAACATTGTTGGATAAAATTTAGGGGTCAAAACCAGGACCGTTCTTTGGGCAGTGCAAAGAGCTCAACCGAGCTGGGACGGTGGTTGGTGGTGCTCCGACGCGGTGGTCGGCCATAGCGCCGCCGCGTCGGAGCTTTTTTCTTACTTTTTTCAAAAAAAATTATACCATCCGACTCCTCTTCTTCTCCTCTTTATAGATCCACTAATATTTTCACCAAAAACCCATACAAAAGACCTAGATCTACGATGCAAGTTTCGAAAGAAAAAAAAAAGCAAGAAAGGATGGATGAGACTGAAAACCGTTACCTCTACTCTAGATCGGCGAAAACGTTGAGAAAACGGAAAACTTCTATCCTTCTCTTGCTCTTCTTCGGTTCGATCTACCCTCGTAAGCACGAATCCGGCTCGGTTTCCTTCTTCTGTACCAAAACGGGTTCGGATCCGAGGCCTTGATTGTTGTAGGTTCGGGTCCGAGTTTATGAACAGTGGGTTGGCTCAGACTCGAGCTTGGATTTGTTTGATGATGTGATATTTGATTATGTGATGTTGGTTTGAGGATTTGGTTTGTGTTTGATCTGGAAAAATTTTGGAGCTACGAAGAACACATGAGTGTTCTTGATATTTTTTGATTTTTTCTTTGTGTTTGATCTGGAAAATTTTGGAGAGAGGAAAATTTTGTGTTTGTAATAATTGCTGTTGCTTTTCTGACTCTCTCTGACCGCTACAGTGCAATAATGACACTATTTATAGCTGACAAAACTAGGGTTTGCAGCCTTGGATTCCATTCTTGACCAACAGTAAAGTGACACGTGGACAAGACTCAAGTAAACAATTCAAAAGGGATAATTTTTAAGAAAAGAAGAGAAAAAAACGTGACTTGTAAATGAGAGAAAAAAAAAGAAACAACGTAAAAACAAATGCAAAATAAAAGGAAAGTGCATAAATAACATTAAATAATAATAATTATCAAATAGATGAAAAGATAAAAAAAAATAAAAATGTCCCTTTCGGTAACCAAAATGAGGTATTTTAAAATACCTCTCTGCCAAAATTTCGTCTGAGACGACAAAACTACTCGGCTTTTAAGATACGGATACAAAACTTTTTAACTGAGCAAATAACGAATAATAATTCTAAAATACGAACAAAGATGTTTTAATTATCTAAAAACGAAACAAAAAAGATTAAACTGCCTACAATGCGAATAAAATATTTTTAGCTATCTACGGTATGAATAAAACGTTTAATACTTCAAAAAACGAATAAAAGAACGTGTAACTTATCTAATAACAAAGCAAAGATTCTAGCTGTTTAAAATACGAATGAAGACTTTAAAATACGAATAAAAATTTCTAACTGGTCAAAATTTGGGGTATGACACTACTGTTCTTGTTCGGGCACCAGCATGACAAACAAGTCTTATACCTTAGCCTATTGATCTAGACAAACGATGGTTGAATAACACATAGATTGGAACATATACAAATTAAATCAGGAAATAGAATCATAATCTGAATAAAAAAATTATTAATCCAACAAATAAGAAGTGGTTCATTGTGAAACCATAATCAATAGAAGTTTAGTTACTCATGGTAACATACATCATTACAAAAGAAAAGAAAAACATACCCTAAAAAGAACAAGAGGAGGGTAGAGATCATATGCATTGAAGCTTCGATGTTTGATCCCTGCTTTGTACCACTAGGTTTTCAAATTAATAAAAGAGTGTGCAAGAGTCTCTATTTAGTGCATCATTACTCAGGGTTAAGAGAAGAAAACTGAGCTTTTTTTCACCAATCCAGCTTGTAAGACAAGCAAACAACACTAAAAAGCTTGTGCGCAGGGGCGCATGAGGTAGCCCTGGATGTTGTCGTATGCGCAGGACGCATAGCCTATGCGTATGGGCACATTGGGCAGTAACCTATGTGCGAATTTTGCAGTTTTCGTCCCTTTTTCAAGCATTATTTCGTCTTGAAATGTCTTGGAACTTGGGATGAATTTTCTCCATCTTGTATTGTCTTCAAAAACCTTTTAAGAACCATTATTCTTCATTCTTCATGTGATGTCTTGTTTCGTCGATTTACATGATTTCTCACTAAAAAACGTAAAATACTTGTGGCGTTGCATGATCTATAATAAAAGTGAATTACAACGACTCGAATGAAAACAATATAAAATGTTACTCAAACCATTGACAATTTCTCTAAATGACTCGTATTTGCTTTCAATTGCAAAGAAATAATTAAAATTATAGTCGACAATAACGTAAGTGACTCCTTCATCCTGATATGTCGCAACATTATAGCTTCCTACATCGCCATATTGTGTCTTTTGGTAAATTTTCCTATCAATTGTTAGCCATTCATTATCCCTCTAACTACAATCTTTGGAGTCAGCTCATGTAAACTTAGTCCTTAAGACTTGCATAAAAGGGACCTAAGGTCGTACACTTGTATGATCCGTACTGAGATTTCTTCGACGATGTATCTCTAGACTCCTTTCCAGCGCTACATTTTTTTATATCGGTAACATCATTCTCAACGCTATATCTTTAAACATCTTCACACGATGTGTCATTTAAACCAACACTAGAATGCATAGAAGGCTCCTAAAACTCAAATAAACATCAAAAGGTTCTTAAAACAATAAAAGACTAATTAAACTAAGTAAAGGCTAAATACACTTTGCATTAACTCAATGATCATATATAATGGGAGATGACTCATTTCTTTGTTGTATTTTTTTCTGGTGTATCAGTTACCACATCTTGTGCCGGTTTTATTCAATAAAAAATTCTTTATTTAAAAAACAACATTTTTCAATTTTGACAAGAAAAAAAAAAACTTTTCCAAGTATTTTAGATTTAAATATGATTGAATTTTGTGTGTGATTATATAACATTTTCAACTAAGTTTGCTACCCATTATAATTTAATTTCATGTATAGCCATTTAGTGTTTTTTTTTTAATCTTTAACGTTAGTTTATTGATCTATGTGATATGATTATATTGGATAATGTATGATGTGAGAGAATAAAAGCAACGATTTATAGATTTGTAGGAATTGAACTCAAACGGAAATGCTCATATAGACTTAAACAGAAAAAAAAATTGTTATGACTACATAGACAAAAATATTATTTAAACGAATATTTTATGTCATACATTATCATGTTAATTCTATAACAATAAACTAATTAATACTAAATTATTTAACATTGATAATTTAAATTATTTTTTAATTATCTTATATCGATTCATTTTCATTTTCAGTTGACTTTATGTATGTTTATTTGTAAACATGTAATATAACTAAATCTAAATAATGCTTATTTTTAACATGGAGAACATAGTGAAAATGCAATTGGTGAAATCATAACTATAATCAACATAATATTGCAATTTATATTTTTCAAAATACTTCTTAGTACATAGTAGTTTTTAGATGTACATAACTCTATATTCATTAGTGATTTATACTTTCGACCTTCCTTGACATTTTACACGATACATGTTGAAATGCAATTAATCATGAGTAAAAACTGATCTTGTCTTGATATAATAAACCAACTTCTGATAAAACTTGTCTTCACTTTTACTAATAACCATTGTAAAACAAAACACAAGAGAAGTCGACGTCATTTATATTTTATGGATTCATTAGCTCCTGATAGTATCAAATTTATTTGAAGGATGTAAATATTTTTGTCAAACATTTTCCATTCTTGATTTGCATCCTCAATTTCTCTATCCACTGTCACCTGCGTTTCCGCTGCTGCCCTTGTTTTCACCACCGGGGAAGTGTACGATATTTCCACCGCGACTCCCTTTTCCACCACTACGAAAGTCTACAACATTTGCACCATAGCCCCATCTTCCACCACTAGGAAATTTTATGACGTTTTCACTTTCACCCTTGTTTTTGTTCCCACTGTCGCCTTGCAAGATTGCACTTCTTCTCAGCATATGTGCATGTTCATCTACCCCAATATTTGTCTTTGGTTCTTTTGTTTCACCAACTGCAAATAAATAAAAACTTCTTATTAAATATAATAAAAAGAAAAAAATTGTGCATATACGAAAACATTTATATATACATTGTTTTCCATTCTCGAAAGGCATAATTGCTACAACAACGATAAGAAGTTGCACACATATGCACAAGAAACTAAAATACTTTATTTTCATCCTTGCTACATTCAATTAATAACTTTTAGTTAAACATGATGAACACAATTAACAACTATTTATAATGACATTGAGACAACAACAAAAAGAACTTGATTGGATAGAATATATCGTACAAAAAAAATATAGAATATAATGTTTGGCTAGCTAATTGCGAGGATAAGGGATCATCATCACTTTCAGAGTCATAAAAGGTTAACTAAGGGCATATTTGATAACAGAGGAAAGATTATTTTTTTTTAAACAATGACAACTATCAAGTGACTATGATGTTTGATTATCTGTTTAATAAAAATTTACAATTCTTTTTTTTTTTGGTTGAAATTTGGTAGTAATGGTCAAGTGCAAATTGTTCTTTATTCCATATGATCTATAACATGCAATATATTGAAGAAATTGATATACACAAGCATATAACCATTTATTCAATCTCTTTTCTTTAAATAATTATTTCCATCTATTAAATTGAATAATAATAAATCACCATAAATAACCCATAAACAATGTAATACACCTTCTTCAGTTGAATCCAAGTCTTTTTTTTTTTTTTTATCGAACCTACTCTTTAGATAAGGAGAAGTGTGAACGAGTTCATTGTGATATTATATATTATAGACTATAGTTTCTAATAATATTTCAAATCTATGAGATTTTACATTATCTCATAATGAACCAACACTAAAATTGTCTAATTTAAGCCCATTTCATATTATTTTATTGTCTAATGAGCTAGCGGTATAAGGTAAGGTCAAGCATGAGGAGCTTCTAGGCAGATGATCTTCATCTTCCTCTTGTTCTCTCTAGGGTATATTTTTCTATTGTTTTCTAATGATATTTGTTGTCATGTGCAATTAACAATTAAACCTCTTTGATTATAGTTCTACGATGAACCCCTTCTTATTTGTTGAATTCTAATAAAGTTTTTATTCAGTTTATGTTATAAAGTCTGATTTAATTCGTATATGTTCATTTTTATACCATACCTCTAGATGGAGCTAAGTAGGATTGATGACCAGAATTCCATTAGAACAAGATAATAGTGAATTTCTTTGTTTCTAAATTAATTGAATCTAAGTATGAATTTAGGGCTATAACTCATCTTAAGGGAACCCCACAATTGTAACTGATTGAATTGCGGGATATTAAAATTAACTTCCACTGATTCATCACGGGGTTATGTATTACTTTCTTAAATCCAAATATAAGGCCGGTCATAAACTAATAATTAATCGAATTATTTCCAACAAAGATGGAGGGGGATTCAAGGATCCCTTCATCACTTATACACCTTTGAATCAACCAAATCTAATCTTGCATTGTGCTGGCCTTTTCAAACTTTTTTCTAAGTGTTTCACAAGTCAGATTTTGAGTGAGTTCAGAGTCCGAGTCAAGTTCAGAGTCTGAGTGCAACATATAAAAACAAACACAAAGATATATATATGTAGTGAGAGAGAGACTATACACAAAACAATTATATTGGTTCCTCCTACAATTTAGGAGTAGTTGAGTACCCTTGCACTTCAAAGAGATTTTCATTATAATCACAACTGATTACAAATGCTCAATGACACAACCAAGAGACTTCCAAATGCTCAAGCAGACTAGCAAGAAACTTCCAAATGTTCAATCACAGCTGAAAAAGACTTTTATGAGTCTACAAATAAAATATTTGTTTTACACTTGATATACAATCAGAGGTTTCAGAAGTTACAAACAGAACAAACTCTATGAACTTAGTAAGAAATTTGTAAGTGTTTTATGCGCTTTTGAATTTGACAGAGTAAGGGTACAATTAAAATAACAGAGTCTTGTTATTCAAGTCTCCAGCTCCTTATATAGGCAAGGATTTGAGCGACATTGAGGAGGTGGCAACACATTAAGAGTCGTTGTGGAGTTTCAAATCAAGGACGTTGGGATATTGCCTGATATGGATAATGTCGTTGATTAGACATTTGAAATTCCGTTGCTGCAACTAGAATTACTCGTTCAACTTTTTGTCCTTGAAGATCTTTGTCTGTTTCTACACGTGGTCAGAAGATCGCAAACTATACTATCAAAGTTTGATCGAGACAACTACAGAAGTGACAAATCTGACGTGGCTTCTTGGTCCATCATAGCCTTTTGTTCTTTAGAGTCTGATGGTCTTTAGAGTTTGTTATTCTTTTGAGCCTGTAGGTCTTCATAGTCTGATGGTCTTCAAAGTCTAGTATTCTTTTGAGTATGGAGGTCTTCAGCGTCTGATGCAATTCTTTTGCTTTCGAGTGACTTCCTTTCTTCTGATCCAAAGTGTTGACTTCTGGTTAACATTTTTTTTGATCTTCTAGCATATTCTATGGTCCTGCATACTTGAACATATATTAGCATATACAATTGTTCTTTAATACTTTGTTATCATCAAAACTTCGAGGATTTGTACATAATCAATTTTGGTTCAACAAAAGTTATCCATGATGATGGCGATGTAGATTACATGTTTAGGTTGATGATTGAAAATAATATGTTACATCTTTGCATCTGCTCTAGTGAAGTTGAATTTGTATTGACGTGTAATAGTGTAATATGTTCGAAAAAAATCCATAATGTTGCCCTTTAATGAAATTCAATCTTTTGTGGATTGTGTATGTAATGACGAATTTGTGTAATTTAGATCATTATGAGTGATTACGTTATGATGAGTATTATGAGTGAATTATGTTGTTATGTATATAAATTACATGTCATTAATAGCATGGTTAGAAACATTAAATGTTGTCATTAATAGCTCGTACCGATCGTGACTTAACTCACACTGATTCAACATGTCTTAAGTCACACTGGATGTTACGAGCGTGAGTTAACTCACGTTGGAGTTAATTATGGAAATTCGGGGTGAGAATGATTGCATTTAAAATTAGATGGGCCGGGCTTTCAAATTGTAATAAGCCCAAACAAAAAAGATTTCTTCTCTTCCCCCTGCACAAAACACTCGCGCCCTGCAGCCTTGCCGAAAATATCTCTGCGTTAGTTAACTAACGCAAGTGTAAAAAACGTGACTTAATTTTTTACACATGCGTGACTTAAGTCACACCGCATGAGTTAACTCACGCAGGTGTTACACCCTACGTGAGTTAACTCACGCTAGTTCATACTAAGTTGTAACCAAGTTAAATTCTTATTCAGAAACTTAACACAACTAAGTTTGTAACAACATAAAAAAAAAGGAAAACGAAGTCATTTTATACGTGGTAATCCCAATTCTCATACGTGGCCCCTCCCTCTTTGAGTCATTTTTAAAATCATACACATGCATTTCATTTGATATAAAAGCATACTCATAATATCCTAAACTCATAATGTACTCACATATTATACGTGGTAATCCCAATTCTCATATGTACTCTCTCTCATCCCAATGGCAAGTAGCGTTTGGTCTCTGTTTAATTTGAAAATGCTTCATGATCCTATTTAGGCTTTGGAGGGGAAGGAAATACTTATAAAGGGTTTCATTTGTCCAATTTTAAAGTTTCCTAAAATTTGGGGGTTTTGGGGGGTTAAACATACAAATTGACAATTTTGCCCTCATAATAATTCAAAATTCCAATTTTAGACATGACCAAATTATTATAATATTTTTTTTACAAAAACAACTTATTTTTATTATGACCTCTTTTAAAAAAACAGCTTATTCAAAACAACTTATTTATACAAAACAACTTATTGTGACCTCTTTTCAAAAAACAACTTATTCAAAACAACTTATTTATCCAAAACAACTTATTTATACAAAACAACTTATTACGATCTCTTTTTCACAAATAACTTATTCAAAACAGCTTATTTATGCAAAACAACTTGTTACGATCTCTTTTTCAAAAACAACTTATTCAAAACAACTTATTTATCCAAAACATCTTATTCAGACCTCTTTTCAAAAAACAACTTATTCAAAACAACTTATTTATACAAAACAACTTATTAGGATCTCTTTTTCAAAAATAGCTTATTCAAAACAGCTTACTTATGCAAAACAACTTATTACGATCTCTTTTTCAAAAACAGCTTATTCAAAACAACTTATTTATCCAAAATAGCTTATTACGACCTCTTTTTCAAAAACAGCTTATTCAAAATAGCATATTTATGCAAAACAACTTAATACGACCTCTTTCTCAAAAACAACTTATTCAAAACAGCTTATTTATCCAAAACAACTTATTATGACCCCTTTTTAAAGAACAACTTATTTATCCAAAACAACTTATTATGACCTCTTTTCAAAAAACAGTTTGTTCAAAACAACTTATTTATGCAAAACAACTTGTTACAATCTCTTTTTCAAAAAGAACTTATTTAAAACAGCTTATTTATACAAAACAGCTTATTCCGACCTCTTTTCAAAAAACAGCTTATTCAAAACAACTTATTTATACAAAACAACTTATTACGACCTCTTTTCAAAAAATAGCTTATTCAAAACAGCTTATTTATACAAAACAACTTATTACGACCTCTTTTAAAAAACAGCTTATTCAAAACAACTTATTTATCCAAAACAACTTATTACGACCTCTTTTAAAAAACAGCTTATTCAAAACAACTTATTTATCCAAAACAACTTATTATGACCTCTTTACAAAAAGAGATCGTAATAAGCTGTTTTGCATAAATAAGTTGTTTTTGAAAAAGAGATCGTAATAAGCTGTTTTGAATAAACAAGTTGTTTTGCGTAAATAAGCTGTTTTTGAAAAAGAGATCGTAGTAAGCTGTTTTGCATAAATAAGCTGTTTTGAATAAGCTGTTTTTGAAAAGATATCGTAATAAATTGTTTTTCATAAGATAAGCTGTTTTTTGAAAAGAGGTCGTAATAAGCTGTTTTGAGTAAGTCGTTTTTTTTAAAAGAGGTCGTAATAAACTATTTTGTATAAATAAGCTGTTTTGAATAAGTTGTTTTTTAAAAAGATATCGTAATAAGTTTTTTTTATTTATTTATAAATAAGCTGTTTTTTTTTAAAACCAGATCGTAATAATTTGTTTTTTATGAGATAAGTTGTTTTGAATAAATTTCAAGATAAATTACAATGTATAACAATATATTCATTGTAAGAGAAAAAAAAAAAGAGGCTAAAATAGTAAAATTATAACATAAGTCTTCTATCTTCTTTCCTTGTTGGTTTCTTTTACTCCCAAATAAGGGGAATCCTTTCAAATTGTAATAAGCCCAAACAAAAATTAACATGGAACCAAAACGACATCGTTGAGATCTTCATCTTCCATTTCCAAACATCGAGTATCCTCTCTCTCGTTATCCCTCTTCTAAACCCCGAACGAAGAACACGCATGAAACTACGAACACTTCCTTCTTCTTCGGCACTATCACGTGCTCTATCACGTGCCTTAACCTCTTCAACCGCTACACCAAGCACACCACCGCAATGCGAATCAGCGTTTCCATCGAAGACAGTCACCGTTGCAAATTTCGAATCGTCGTTAGCTGAGCTCCGGCACCATGTCCGATCGTCGGACTTCGTCGCCATCGACCTCGAGATGACCGGCGTTACCAGTTCTCCATGGCGTGATTCATTCCAGTTTGATCGCTCCGATGTTCGGTATCTCAAGGTTAGAGACTCCGCCAGTAGGTTCGCCGTTGTTCAGTTTGGCGTTTGTCCTTTCCGATGGGATTCGTCTAACCAGTCCTTCGTTGCATATCCGTAACACCTCTCTCTCTCTCTCTCTCTGTGTGTGTGTGTGTGTGTTTTGAGAAATGGAAAATTAGCTTACTGCATTGTGATTATTACTTACGAATAATCAGTTTATTAAGCCAGTTTGTAGTTGAATTGATCCTTTTTTTGTTGAGGAAATTGTAGCGAAGTGAACTTAAATTGATAGTTATATAGATAGATTCGTTAGGGTGTTTGTGTTTGGTTGAACTCAATATTATTGTTGTTACGCTAAGTATAAATTGGAAAATTAAGGGATGTTTGGATAAACAGCTTAACTAACTGCTTATAGTATGAACACTTATCATAGTGCTTTTGTTAAGTTATTTCCATAACAAAAGATAAAATTAAGTAAAAGTAATTTTATCTAAGCTGTAAGCTGTTTTCGTAAGGTTATGGTTGAGAGCTTATAGGCATGTATAAGTTGTTTCCATAAGCTATCCTGGAGGGCTTATAAACATGTTTTAAACTAAAGTTTAAATAAGTCAATCAAAGCAAGACTTTAGTGGCGTGTTTGACATTTTTTGTAATGCTGGATCGTGTTCTAAAACCGTTCAAGTAATAGTGGAAATGTTTGCCAATAAAATTTGATTGATGAATCATGATTGGTAGGCATTGCAATTTCATGATGGTTTGATAATGCCACATGTTTTTGTAGATACATATTTTTTTTTCAGGTATTTATGATTTTTTTTTAGAATTTTATCAACATTATAAATAGATGAGAAACACTTCCAATGCATTGTCTAACTCTCTTTTTGAACATTTTATTAATCATCGAGTGAAATTCATTAGTTCCTCTACTTTGAGAATGAGTCCCTCATAAAAGTTACGGGACAAGGACAGATTTCACCAGATAAGAGAGAGGATGTCAAAGAGTGTTGGTAGTGCTTTTCTAAATGAAATACATATGCCGGTATGAATGGGGTTTCTAAGTAATTCAAAGAGCCTTTCTTCCATTGTTATTAATGTTATCAGCTGGTTTAGACTTAGTAAATGTTAGGAAGTAATAACATTAGTACATTTTATCAACACAATAGTTGTAAATACAATAGCTTCTGGAAATGGTTTCGTCTTATTCTTCTTTGTTTCCGTCATTTTCTTAATTCTAATGCAATGAATTGCCTGTTGCTGTTCTAATTTAGAAACTTGCTCTTTCTCAGGTACAATTTCTATGTTTTTCCGCGTCAGGAGCTTTCTGGTGTTGGCCCATGTAATGAATTTCTCTGCCAGACTACTTCGATGGATTTCTTGGCTAAATACCAGTTTGATTTTAATGCATGCATACATGAAGGTTGCTTACTTTTCCTTTTATTTTGTGCTATTAGCTTTGTTATTAAGATTAGTAATTAGCTATAACTAATAGAATAAAGAAGTTTGTGCACCACTATCTGCTGTAAAAGGTCCTGACCATAGTAACTGGAATAGCCTGCTTACTTTTTTATTTCTTTTATTTTATACACGGAAAAACTAAAATGTGGATTCTACACATATGGGTCTATAACTTTGATGCTTAGTGGTTCATGATAAAACCGATGTAATGGTTATATGCAAACCTGAAAGGCTCCAGATACATGACTCTTAGGTCATAGGAAATTTGAATAGGCATTTGCTTTTACATATAATTCCATTACGACTTCAATGATTTCTTTTGTTTGAGAGTTTGTACCCTTGGATAATGTCAGGAATATCTTATTTATCCAGAGAACAAGAAAGGGAAGCAATAAGGAGTTTGAATTCAACACATGATAGTGAGTGTTCAGACATTTCTAAATTAAATGATGTTAGGGACATACCTTCTGTCTACATGGCAGACATTTTATTCACTGCACGGATGAGAGATAAGTTCAGTGAATGGCGTGATGGGTTATTACAGGAGCAAAATCGGTCAGACCAAATTCAAGGATCTCGAAAAGACTCAAAACAACAATTTCAATTGATTTTCTTTAAGACACATCCAGCTCTCAAGCTTGATGGATTCACCTCACGTCAGCTTAAGTTGATTCAGTTGGTAATGTTGTTTTAACTTGTCTCTATCTACTGTTCATATGTTCATGATTTGTCTTTTCTCTCATATTGGTATTTTGAATTCATCATCTATTCAGTTCTTTTGGTTAAAAATATTGTAGTATTGTGCATGTACTAAGGTTTTACACTGGCTAAATTTTGCTGATTATAAGTTTGAAATTTCAGGTCATCAAAAAGCACTTCAAAGATCTTTCTTATATCAATGTGAACAATGAGGTTTCTGGTTCCCAACAAATAGTTGTGTATACAGACTCGGAGGATGAATTAAACTTACTTCTGGTAATTAACTCTTAAATATTATGTTTTTTTTTCCTTACGGGGCTCTACATTGGCATTGATTTTTGGTTTAGAATCTTGAGATGGCTAAGGACATTCTACAAATCATGCATAACTCTAGTTTTAGCTATAAATGGCCACAAATAAATATTAAAAGATGATGCCTTTATACTCTATTAGCATAGGCATCCCATGTGCAGTATAGGCTGAACACAGTGGTGCTGAGAGACGAGAAAGTTAAAATTAAGTGGTGAGCCGAGTTTATTGATGTTACAGCACCGTATTGGGTTCCTAATAATTGTTCTTTAATCTCTTGTAGAAGGAGGTAAAAGAGGAGAATTACAGGGCAAAAGTGATGAAGATCCAAGCTGCAGTCGGATTTCGCCATGTTATTGATCTCCTTTCATCAGAACAGAAGTTGATAGTTGGTCATAACTGTTTTTTAGGTATCAATGACATTTTTAATCCTTAACAGGCTATATTATTTTGTAAGACAGTAAGATAATATTATATAATTCCATGATACAGATATTGCTCATGTCTACAGCAAATTTATCGGTCCTCTTCCCGAGACTCCAGAAAAGTTTGTTGCCTCTGTTAACAAGTGCTTTCCACACATTGTTGACACCAAAATACTCATGAACACTAATTTAATGCTCCAAGAAAGAATGAAAAAGTCCAGAAAATCACTTGCCTCTGCATTTTCTATGTTTTGTCCACAAATTGCGGCTGGCTCCAAAAGCACCGAGCTAGTTACACCATCCCAAGTGAAAGTAAACGTTGAAGTTGATAATTCAAGGTTTGTCTACGTATAATTTTGAAGTTTGTGACATAAGAGTTATGTTTCAACTAGTAGTTTTTGATTTTTCAACTATTTTCATACATGGTACAATTGTTTCCGTCATTTTTATAACTCTTTCATTGTTTTTCTTTCTTGATATCTTACCCCAGTAATGCAAAGGTTATATCGATACATTATTCACTTTCACTACTGTTATTTCCTTTTTTAGCATAATTGCACTTTTGGCCCCCTCTAGTTTCTCAAATCAATTGTGTGGTTTTGACCCCCTGTAGTTTCAAATGAGCAATTTTGGCCCCTATAGTTTATCCCTTTTTGATTTCATAGCCCCCATTCAGATTTTGATTTAATTTTGACTAAATTAGCTGACATGTCATATTAATAACCCATGTTTAGTTTCTATTGGCCAGTGGATATTTGAAACAATATTATTACATAGAAGTAATAATAATCATACACGTCACATGACTTGTTTTTACAGAAACAGTAAAAAAACATAAAATTAAATTGAAAAGACATAATTGGGAAAAACATTTCACCCTAATTCTGAAAATGTGAATACGAATTAGAGGAGAAACAAGACGAGGAATAGGGAGAAACAGAGAGACGACGAATCAGAGGAGAAACATGGAGATGAAGACCAAGTCGGCGGCGATGAAGGTATTAACGGCGATGGAAGGTGAGTTGAGGTTGACAGGGCATGGAGTATATGACGACAGTTGATGGAGGAAGGCGATAGGGAGGGAAAGTCACAGGGATTCCTGACAATTCATTGTTTTTCAATTCACCCTCATCTTCAAATTGTCTTCAATTCTTTCCTCCATCGTTCATCGACATTTTAAAGCTTCTGTTATCGTTAATACCCAACACGTCGTCGTTAACACCTTCTGTCGCAATGAACATCTTTGCCGGCTTTGTATGTGCCGTTGTCGTATTCGTTTTCCTCCCTTGCTATCTTCGTTTGCATTTTCATCTCAAATGTGATAGTTTACGTATTCGTCTTCCTATTTTTCGCTTTCATTGTACATTTTTTCTTTTTATTGTTTTGGTTGTTTTATAAAAAAACAAGTCACAGTGTTTAATTATTATTACTTCTTTTTATAATATTTTTTTTTCAAATATTCACTTTGGCCAATAGAAATGAAACATGTGCCATTACTATGACACACCAGCTAATTTAGTCAAAATCTGAACGGGGGGTATGAAATTCGAAAGGGGATAAACTAGAGGGGCCAAAGTTGCTCTTTTGTAACTAAGGGGGCTAAAACCACACAATTAGAAAATGTGAGGGGCCAAAAGTGCAATTAAGCCTCTGTTTTTTTTTTTTTTTAACAGTAAAAGCAAATTCTTTCATTAGAAAAAGTGAAAAGGGTCACAACATAATTGTAGCAAACGTGTTTTTAGGTAGTATCCATCCACTTAAAAGAGAAACTCTAACACTAGAGCCTAACCACTCATGATTCACGAAAGTCACCAGGAGCCAATTTAGCACGACTAAACCAACATCTAAAACCCAGCTGTTAGCTTTAACACATTATTCCGTCCACGATCATTGACTAAAAAGATAAGGGAACCACAATCTTTCTATCTATCCAGTTAGGGATCAAATTTTTGGCTACTGTAGACATGTTTTGACTTTAAGTGTGCTCAGGTGTAAAATTCAGAGAGGGTTCATAGAAGATTTCTAACTAACATTTCTTATGAATTTCTGATTCTCATTGAATGAATAGAAAACAGTTACAAGCAGCTTTATATAGAAGCTGAAGGTTACCTGCTATAGCAGGTTAACCTGTTACAAAACTGACATGTGTTCGTCACTTGACAGCCATTCATAACTGTCAAGTGCCAGTTCTACATAGCTGGAACACAATATAACTAAGCTAGGCCAACTACATCTCTTATATCAGAAATGTCAAAATTGATCCCATAGCGGATGGGAGTGAGATTGCGAGGGGGATGATGTGCATATGCGGCGTTTGTGAAAGGATGGTTACCGAACACGGGTGAAGTAGACCGTGGAAGAGGGGTCATGGGAAGATGGGTTTATGGAGGAGTGAGGTACCATGGGGGTGATATGGTAACGTGAACTCATCTTTGAAGATGCAGGGAACTGGAGAGGCACCAGCAGCCTCGCTCCCACTGATGGGGGAGAAAACCACCACAAGGGAGGGGGGAAATTTCCCAACAACATAGTGGTTTTGAGAAACATTCATACTCTTTTATTGCACATAGAAAAAAACTGTCCAATGGCGGATAACATTTTTATTCTTGCACACCATTTTTCTGTCTACATAATTTGCATATAGCTTGAAGTGATTTCTTTAGAATTTAGACTGAAAATTTTAAATAATTAGTGTCTTGTTTGGCCTCTTATATTAATTTTCCTTCCGTTTCCGTGTTATCTAAGCTACCTCTTTTTATTGTTCCTTCCATACCAACAAAAAACGTGTATTTGCAGATCGTCCAGCTGGAATCCTGGAGGCAAGCATGAGGCAGGATATGATGCTTTCATGACTGGATGTATCTTTGCCCAGTTATGCAGTGATTTAGGAGTTGATTTTAAACTCCATGAATCTTCAAAACAATTAGCTTTCAATGAGAAACTACAGAAATACATTAATCGTCTATATCTTAGTTATATGCATGGGGATATTATAGATCTAAATACCGGTTATACGGTTGAAAATTCTTCACCAAGCTATAACCTCAAGAGACGGTACCAACAAATTTTGTTTGAGAACATTGTTATTATCTGGGGATTTCCTTCTAACCTGAAGGCAAGCGAAGTACGAGAGTGTTTATCTAAAGTTTTCGGTTTAACTTCTGTAGTTTCTGTCTACCACTTGGATGCAACAGCAGTGTTTGTACAGTTTAACAAGACTCAATTAGTTTCCGACTTTCTTTTGTTGAAGGAAAGCTTAGAGAGAAGTAATGGTCCAATCTCAGTTTTGCATCCGCTGGGAAAACTTTTGGAAGGTGGAAATACATGTGCTGCTAATTATGATGCTTATAAAGAAATTTGTGGTTCACCCTTATCAGAAACTCTGTTTGCTGATCAGGCAAAGGCAGTTGGCATGAAGTGGAAAACTAAATTGATCGAATACAAGGAATCGTTGAGGAGTGATGAACATGAAAATCCAACTATAGAAGAGAATGTAAATGATGAAGCTATTAGTTTGTAGAAAATATCAAGCCAAATACAATTGATCAGTTAAGAAAGGTTCAATCTCGTAGGCAAGCCTCTCCATTTGAGATTGAAGATTCCTGTGTCGCAGAAGTCAACTTGTGGTTTTTGGCAAATTATGTGTACACGATCAGCATGCACCATTCAATTTGTTTTTAGTGTAGTATTAACCAAATTTAAAAGAAGAAATCTTTTGTTCTATGACTAAAGAATTTGGTTAAAATTAGGTGTAGTATCTTTTGTCATGAGTTAAATTCAGCTGTACTAATGTGGGTGGGTTTAGTAGGAGAGGTTAATCTTCCTACAAAGTGGCATACCAAAGTTTGAATCATGGCAGTAAGAGCTACCCGTATTTAGTGAAGAACCTACAAAAGAATTATAGGTAATATGATCATTTATTGTTATTGATCAAAGTTCTTAGTAGGATACTTCTCGTGATGTATTATAATCAAAATTCTTAGACTTGAAAGGAAAAAGATTATTGTTTTGCATAATAGTTTCATGAAGTCTGTATATACACATTATCTGTTTAACTGTTTGTATGAAGACACAGTCAAATAATCTGTAAGCATTTTCTATTAGCTGCATAAATCGTTTTCTTAGATAGATGAACTGGATTTTCACCCAATGAAAAGATGAGTGAACTGAATTGGGAACTTTACTTTTTTCACTTTCCGCTGTATGAAATTTGAAATATTCAAGTTATGAATTTTATGTTAGACATTAAGAATAAAACATCTTCAATCTTCATTGTTCAAAATTAAACATCTTCAGCTGTATCCGATACATCAATTGGTCACAGAAAAACCCACTCAAAACAAAAGAGATTTGAACATTGAACATGCTGATGGTGTTCAATTACATACATGCATTGTACTGTTCATGTATTTTGGCGATGTATGACTCAAATACAACTTCAAAACTCACTCTTATGTCTAGTGTGGGTTTATGTTTAATCCCACATGGCCTACAGATTCCCGTTCTAATACATGTTAATTGTTAAATGTGATTTTTTTTTGAAAGGATGTTAAATGTGATTGAAATCTCATTCTCAAAACATATGTACATTGCACAGCCTAAAATTCTTTACATTGTAAGACCCAAATATAATTTCAATTAACACGTTATGATACGAAACTAAAACCTATCACTACGAAAACTATAAGAAACTAGGATTCTAAGCTAAAATGACAAGATAAAACTATCTCAGAGAATATGCTTAAAAGATCCTCTTTTAGAATAAGCTAGAAGATTCATTATTCTATCCTCCATGATCCTTAGGTTATTTGAAACTTAATTCTTGTTTTCACTTTTGAGGAAAAAAAGTGAAACTAATTCAAATTAGTTATCTTATAACAGATAACTTTTATTGATTCTCATTCTTTTTAGGGATGAGTAACTCGTTTGGTTATGTTAAAGGATTAAACGAGTTAAACGTTAGGAGAAAATACTAATATAACAATTAAAATACCAGCCTTTATCATTAAATAAGATTACAATTTGAATCCCAAGAAATACCAACATAACAAATAAAATACAACATTTGTAATAAAAAAGAATATTACAACTTTGTATTAAAAATTGATTAATTTAATTATTAAAAGGAAGATGTTTTATTTCTAATCTCTAAAATAAATTCATAACTTTAATTCCTTAAGATTTCAAAAATAAAACTTCCTACATCAGATAGTTGTTGTACAGTGAAAAAGTAACATTTCCCAATCAGTTCATACATTTTTTTTTTGGTTGAAAATTGAGTTCATCCATCTAAGAAAACGATTTGTGGAGCTAATAAAAAATGCTAAGCACATTAATTAACTGATTTGATAAGAGGCGCATGGGCTATATATCTGAAACAAGCAGGAGCAGTGACAGTTGTGCATGTCCAAAACGTGTCATGGAAAATCTTCCCTTCTCTGATGTCAGAATTCACCTAATGCTCAGAAGTAGTCACCTAAAAATGCCAAAAATATTGAGTAGTACATGCATTGTTAGCAGGTCCCTCATTGTATCCCTTTATGGGTTCACATGCATGTTTCCATGAAATCTTTGCCTTGGAAGATGATTTTAGGGTAGACAGTCATAGGTAGTAGAAGCAGAAATTGAAAGCATGTCTATCTCCATTTGCATGGGTAGCAGAAGCATACTTCCAATTGCCACAAAACTTCTGTGAGTTTCACATGCATTTGCTGCTATAGATTATAACCGTACTAGTTGACTGAGTTCAAAAAAAGGTCATATTTTCTAAGGTGCACACTATTCTAAAGAATTTATTTGCATTACTTTGCAAATCCCTAAAGTTACAACAAACTCTTCTTGGGTGCCAAAGTTTTATTAAAACTTCTGAGGCTCAAAGAATAAGATTATCCATAAGGTGATAAAAATGAGTAGAGGATCATTAGAACGAAATTTGTGAAAGAGGGAATTATTTATGGACTAAAAAAATATAACCTTTTAATTTATAATATTAAGATTTTATATTAAAAGAAGATTAAGTAGACTTTATCGGATCTATATTGACATAAAAACCGATGGTATGCTGACTGACATATTTTAAGGTTAAGCTTTAAACATATAAAGGCTGATCAAACATCAATATAGTGTGACATAAGTTGAAGGTAGAGTTTGACTACATGTTGTGTGTATGAGTGTTTTTATGGTGTTTATTTTTTGGTGTTCCGCCTATATACGGTGTCTTTAGTTTGCATTCTCTGAATCACCGGTCTCTATTCGTTTTGAACATATATCTCATTTTTAAATAAAATTTGTTGTTAAAAAAAAATGTGACATAAGTTGTAGATATTTGAATCACTTAACCATTAAGTCAAGAGTTCAATCCATGGTCAATATGAAAAAACATTTGTATGAAGAGGTCAACACCTCAAATAAATCTCACTTATATCGAGAAATTAGTCTCTGCAGTTGCATGCAGAGATACTTTTGTTTTAAAAAAAAAACTCAGTATATTTTATTGTCTAAATCAGTCAATCCAAAAGGTCTAATGTGGAAAAATGATGTATTTTCTTAAGCAACAATTATATTTGTATATTTTCTTTAAAAACAAATGATATTTATATATTTAATATTTCACAATATTTATTTAACGTATCATTTTATCTTTATCAATATCTTCCTATCATATTATTAATCTATCACTTTTATCATACCATTTATTTTATCTCTTTCTATCTTAAAATGTAAATTATTCTCTTTCTCAAGCTAGCTAAAAATTGGACCACCGTTGGTATAATCAACTTTTGAACAACTCATAATGATCATGCCACATGAACTTTTTTTTTTTTGAAAGGATGGTGGGTTAAGCCACGTGAACTTGTTACTAACAAATAACTATTCATTTTGATATTAAAACTTATGTTGTTTTTTTTTATAAGGCCAGAAGAAAGGTCGGGCATCCAAGAGAAAAAACTATTGTTGTGTGTCTAGAGTCTAGACACATACATTTACTTTGTTGCCACAATGTTATTATTGATTAGATTTTATCGAGTACAATATCATTATCAACTTTAATTTGACATTAACTTCTTGGCACCTGTTTCTGTTTCTCCCTCAAACGCACTTTCAACACTGAAGAATAAAAAAATATCTTCTCTTACGTCAAGTGTCGTAAAGTATATTTTATGTGTCTTATAATTTTTTTCTTTTATAGGAAATGTGTCTTATAATTAACGTGTGTTTTACTACGCTGACCTAAAATTAAACACAACATTACTGTGGTCAAATATTTTGTAAGGAATTTCATGGTGGTCAAAATTTTCTGAGTATAGAAAATTTTAGGTCCAATTTTATTTACATTTTGCTGGATTTTCGAATTATTAAGATCCACTCGCATGATCAACACTAAAAAAATACGTTAATATATGTGCGATTCTCCTCTATATCAATTTTTTCTTTTGACAAAGCCTCTATATCAATTTTGGTAGGTTAATTTAAATTCTTACAAAATAATTGTAGTAAGTAACCAATCGGATCCAATAAATAATGTAATAAACATATAAATACTCCCCCCATAGGCTTAGGCTATATGGTAATTTAAGTTTATATTATTTTACCAAAATTTTGATTATTTTAGAAATTCAAGACACAATAAAGTATGCTTTTTCCTTTGTATTTATTATAAAAAAACTAAATTAAAATAAATAATAAACGGATTTTATTTTACTAAATAAATTATGATAAATGAATATTTATCGTCTAAATTTAATGTTTTATTATAGTTTCTGCAAATATTGAAATACAAAATATTGGGAAGAAGATCAGCCGAGTTGGGTTTATAATGGAAGAGTTTAGTCTAACGTGACCGTTGTGAATTTGTTAAAAAATTACATCAATAATAATAATAGATGTGTGGAGTAAATTAACCAAACAACTATAATAACGTGTGTGACAGTTATAAACACAAGCAAAATTAGAAAACAACGAGAGACAAGAGATATAGCACAAGCAAATTTGTTTATCCAGTTTAGTCCAATGCTGACCTACTATGGGGAGAGAGCAACTCCCCGTTCCACTGTAATTTTTGAGTAACTTTACAAAAGATTACAAGAATAAATATTCAAATATAATTATACCTAAAGTCCCAAATCTCTTCCCGTGACCAAAGAGACTTAATCCTAATAGTATTTCTTCAAGGTGAATCAATGGTGATTCAATCCCAACCCTAGTGTTTGTTGTCAAGAGAAAAACACTACAAACCTTAGTTTTGTTGTTGGCTTCAAAACTCTGTTTTTCTACTCTCTACTTTTCATTTGATATAAGATCTGTATTTATAGAAAAATATAACCTTAAAATTAGGAACATAAAATATGCCAAAAATACGTTTTTATTTTTCGCCTTACAATTACATCTTGGCACGATTTTTCCAGAAACTTGCTTCAGAAATTTTTCAACAATCGTGACACAATTCATTCAATCGTGACACAATTTCTTTTCTTCCGTACCTGATTTTAAGTTAACTCTCTCAATGACGAACCAGAATTTAAATCTAAATGGAAGAAGCGCTCATAATTTGTGTTTGACGAGTCTCAAACATGATTAAACATGTGAGAATAAAAAGAAAAAAGAATGGGACAGAAAAAGTAATAATTAATTAAAGTGCTTATCCAAATACGCGTTTATCTAAAGGATAAATGCAAATGGCAATTGAGCCTTGTCTACAAACATAGACAGGAATTGAAAATGGTGACAGAGAAGAGTTTCCATTCAAAATGGGAAAAACATATAATATAGAAACTGCCAAAAAATAGTGGCAGCCACCCACTTAACAAATTTAACTTGAAGAGGACCACTTCACATACTAACCTCCTAAATTGATGTTGTTGTTTTTTTTTTAAAAATAAAATAGTTAGTGGTTAGAACTCACATATTGAGGTATTAAGGATTCTAACCACGTAATATGCAATATCCCTATCAACTAAATTAAATTTACGAGGATATATTTGGATGTAATAACGTTAAGATTTGTATCTTTTGACTCGAAATATAATTTTTTAAACTAAAATAAAACTTATTGTTCAACTCAAGTTTACGGAAAATTGATATAAACATAAACCAATCAATTTCAACTCACATATAACTAAATTAATTTTACAAAATCAATCCATTCAAAATTAATTTTTGTCACTTTAGAACCAATACATACTTAACTGATCCAAGAACATTTGAATAAGATGGTAATAAATTTTTTTAACATAACCAAATATCATTGTTTCGAATTCAACTATGAGAATACAATAATGTTGAATTCTCCTATGTGGCTCGAGGAATCAGTTGCACCAGTCCAAAAAAATACTCCATCTGTTTTAAAATACATGTCGCAATTTTACAATGTGTACTATTCATATAGCTTACCTTGACCTTATTTTTTAACTAATATATAAATATAAATGTTAGCATGTAAGACGTTTGATTTGTCTCGATTAATATTTTTAAAATATCAAATTTTTATAATTTTTTATTATGTTCAGTTAAAAATATTAATGATTATAGTTGTGTATTGACATGTGTGTAGTGGTTGAGTGCGACATGCATTTTGAAACGAAGGGAGTACACACTTAACATGTGATTTGTGAACCATTCAATAAAGTTGATGCGTCTATATTAACCGCTTCTAGTGTGCTCTCAATTCCTATTCCAATTTGGATAGAGTTTTTATTTCATACGTTTTTCTCTCCGTTCTTTCGTTCAACTTCTTCTCCTTTCCCTCATTATATTTCTCATACTTTGCAAAAATTTGATCATATCTTGTCTTTTTTATTTTAAATTACACACCTGCTTTTTATATGACCTTATTTCGTAGTTCATTCTCCTCAACCAGAATATTTTTTTCATCTTTACATGATTTTATTCATGCAAGATTTTCACAGAAAGAAAGAAACGAAATAGGATGTGGCTGATTTTTTGAAGAGAAATGAGTATGCGCAGGTGAGTTTATCCATAGTTATTCATTTCCTTAAATTTGATCTTTGATTTTATATGGGTAATTATATATGTAGTATACCAATTGGTACTCTCATAAATAAAATCCTTTGTTTTTTTTATTTATTTTTTAGTTTGATAATGTCTTGTTTATTTATAGAAGAGTTCATACATGTCCTACATAGCAAAATCTGTTTTATATTGCTTATTTTTCAATCTCTTTATACTTGTTTTATAGATTACATATTCATTAGTATGCATGACTTAATTATGAGTTGCATATAAGATGGATGACAACAGAGAGAATTGGATCTACCTCATCGGAATAAAAATGTGTCCCTAAGCAAATTTACGACCACTAGATGATTTTTTTTCCCTCAAAATATAAAAGATAATCAATTTTGTCTTAGAATATTAAAAAAGTCAATATTAAATTTTGTAATATTCTCACACATAAATTTTGTAATATTCTCACACAAAATGAACATATTAACTACACTATCGATTAAACTAAATATTTGTGAATTTTGCAACGAGGGTTAATGATTAGGGACAAATAGAGTATAACAAAGAGAGAATTGGATCTCATGCATGCTCTTATTAATCATTTAGGTCATTAAGTATACCTTTAATCGTCCCATAATTACTTTTTAAATGGTAGCTACAAGGACAACTTGCTGGAGCATAGATTTGAATATGTAATTCTCCATTTCTTAGTGTGTGAGTTTCGTACGCTCTTTCCAAACAAAAAAAAGCACGAGCAAAATTATTTAGAGATTCATATGCATGTTTATTATCGATCTGTTTAAAGGTTGGATCAAGAAAGGAGATTTTCAAATACAATTGAGATAAATATGAGCACCTACGAATGCTTTTAATTTAAAGAATCTTACAAGTCTAAGTCGTTTGGACCACTTCAGATGTTATTAACGTACAGAATCCAATGGAACACTCTAATTTTGAATCATTTTCTGCATGCTAATTTAAATTTGAATTTTTTTTAAGGTTTTTAAATTTGAAATTTAGTAACCAGATATTCTCATACTAAGCAAACGTTAACTCATGTATATTAAATATCCAGAAAACTATTAAAAGTGAGCCATACTTAATAACTAGGGAAAGGGAAGCTTGCAAAATTTTCAGAATATATTTTAAAAAATAGTTAATATTATCAAGTTATTGACTTCAACAATAATTCTATCCTTGCCAATTAATTAATAAACGACAAGATTTATGTCTCTGATTTTTAAGGTAACACAATGTGAAGAAACTCAACAAATATGCATAATTGCAGGTGATTTGATAAAATATTGAATATGTAGAAGAATGCATGGCAAGAAGGGTTTTGTTGGTTGGTATAGTTTTGGAAATATGTGATGAGACATTTCATGTTGACAGAAGAGAGAGAGCACAACCCGGGAATGGTTGTAAAGAGAGTCTTTGCCTTTGTTGGGAGTGTGCTCTCCCTTCTTCTGTCATCATCACATCACTCACACTATACTCTCCATCTTTGGCTATATGTGAGACATTTGCACGACTATCTCATACCAATCAAGGTAATGTCACCCTTTTCTATACTTCATGTTCATTGTTTTGATTATATGCCATCTTTCAATTATGACATATTTTGTTTTGATTTAGTGTAGGGACACCCTATATTAAGAGTCCTAATTAATGACAATCAAACCTACAATATAAATGAATCACTTTTTTTAAAGTAGGAGAAACAAAGTGGGATGATACATAAAAGGCCATTGAATAGTATTTGCCACTTAATTGAACAATTTTTTTTTAGGTTTGTTTGATGCCAATAATGATAATTAAGCAAATTCAAATTGTTTGATACCACTTAATTAACAAGTATTATTAGACAACTATCTTGGATTGTCGACTTGACTTTGACCGTTGAATCTTGAATTATTGACTTAACTTTGAAGGTTGAGTCTTGTTGTCGAATTATTATAGAACTTCTAAATTATTCTTGCCCTAATTCCTTAGTGACTGAATCATTGATTCTAAAAAAAAATCATAATTCATGAGTGAGTTTAAGATCAAAATTAAGCATGGATGAACAAAAATTCATAATTAGTTTCAAGGGTTTGGATTTATTCCTATGCTACAAAGACGAGAATTCATTAATTCAAGTGCTCGTAAATTCAACTTATATTCCGCAATACGAACCGTAGTTCACATTAATGATGATCAACATATAAAAGCTTTAAGAATATAAGGAAAATAATCCAACAAATTTTTTCAACATTCAACAATCAAACTTCAAGTCATAGAACAAAAGATGTTACCTAGATATACTCATCCCTAACAATTGAAGATCTACTCATGATATCAGATAATGAATACAAGAGTTAATAGATTTACACATAAAATCATCATGATAAGTCATGGTTGAATGATGTCAAGCGCCAGTTAAATCACCAAAGAACTCATCCTTGATGTGCAGTCGCCATCTTCTTTGAGAAAATTAAGAACCCAAGTTTTTTTTTAAAACCTTTTTGGCTTTTATAGATGTCAAAAAAGTACTAACATATAATTGCAAGTTGTGCGTTGAGAATAGGTATTGTTGTGCATTGGACACCACTAAAATAAATAAGTCGAAGGAGTGACGATATTTATTTTCATAGTTTACGATGTATTTTGATTTTGATGTTTTATCTGTTTCATTATCATTTCTCACTTTTAGTAAGATTTTAAGTTCTAAAATTGAGAAAAAAGTTCTGAATATAGGTTTCACTAAGATGCATAAGTAACCTTACTTGATTTTTCAGTTATGCTTATATTCATTATTTTTTCTCTCTATTTTACTCTCTAATTCTAGTTTTTCATGTTGTATTTGATTTAATTTTTTTTAATTAATTTTTTTTCCTACACTATTCATCTGAAATACTAGATTTTAATAAGTTGCCCATTTTAGTTTTTTTTTTACCGAAACAAAGTTAACTATTATCATTAATCAACCAATGTTCAATACAAGAAGGGTAAGAATCAAAAATACGATGACTAGCCCAAGAACAGGCCGCCCTAACTAAAGTATGAGCAACCATGTTCGCTTGTCTCCTAACAAACTTCACCTCGAAGTTGGAATGTAAAGATAACTGATAAATAATACTAGAAACAATAACAGAGAATTCTGAATCACTACGGCCCGGAGATGATAGAGCTTGCACTAGAGTAGACGAGTCGGACTCGAAGACAACTCGGTTCCATCTGTTCGCATCAACAAAGTGAAGGGCCTCGAGTAAGGCTACTGCCTCCCCCTCCAATACTGTCATATTTTCCCGCTGCCATTTCGTTTGAGCCCGAATTAATTGCCCGCGGAAGTCTCTAACACAACATGCAAAAGATGTAATATGGTTGCGGTCATGGAACACGGCATCCACATTGCACTTCAACCATGACTCGCTCGGTTTCTTCCAAACTGAGTTGTTACCTTGCACTCTATTATGTTCGTGTTGCACAACTGGTGGTGAGCATTGTTTATGAACCTCTTGCCATTGTTGCCATGCATCTAGTGCTGTCCTTCCAATGCTCGTTGAAGTATGATGGGCGTCATTCCAAATGACATCATTATGTGCAGCCCAAATTTGCCAAAGAAGTAAAGCCACCCGACCAGCAATGTCTCGACTTTTTGAGTGACATATATCAAAAACAAAATCTGTCAAACTGCTCACAGTTCCAGCTCGCGGTTGTAGCACAGTCAAAAGCCCTGCCCAATACCAACTCTCCGCGCCACCGTACAACCCACAAAAGAATGCCAATCATCCTCAACGTCTGTATTACACCAAGGGCAGATCATCTCTCATTGTACATGTCGTGATTGTAACTGGAGACGCGTCGGAGCACACTCTCTACAAATTCTCCATAACAAATTACGAGCTTTATGAGGGGAATTCACCTTCCAGATTCTATGCCACTCTCCTTCAACATGGAATCGATCAGTATGTAGCAACTCCATCATAGCCAGTTTATAACCAGTCTTAACACTATACCTCCTGTTACGTTCCATCATCCACGCTATTCTATCATTCTGGACTTCCCTTAACAGTGGTGTGTCGAGAATAGTTTGCACCATATCATCAGGAAACAAAGTTGCCCATTTTAGTTATTTTTTAATCTTAGTGCTATGATACAAACTAATGATACCTGGTAATTCTTGTGATTTTTACTAATTTTCCTTTAATGTTTTAGTCTTCATCTAAATATCCCAAATTTCATTATTTATTTTTATCAAATCTAAATCTATTATATATTCATCCATTAAATGTCACCCATCATATTTTCTAAAGTATTGTCTATCTCATTTTTGTAGAGTATAGATGTCCACATAGCTTTCCATATATTCTTCACAAATCTTTATTTTTATATCATTTGGTAATTTAAGGTTCCATATACATCTTAATATTTTCTAAATTTTTTATTTATCTTCAATCTTTCTCATATGTTATGTCCTAATCTTTTATTTTTATTTCTTTTACTTTTACACTAAATTCAACAATGCTTTTTTTTTCTTTCTTTCTCATACCTTTCTAAGTTCTCAATTTTTTTTAGTATATTTTATTCTTTTATAACTAATCTTTATATTCTTTGTATATTTCATTCACTAATACCTCTTTTAATATAGGTTTCTTATTGTTTTGATTAATATTTAATTTTTTTTAATAGCTTCTTTTATTGATTTTCTATTAAACACTAATAGTCTCGTTCTTTCTAAATTATTCATATTCTATTTTTTAAATATGTTTTAGATCATTTATTTGTTATGATAATCTGTTAATATCATTTTCTTCAATTTTTTCTAGTTCACTACATCTAATTGTTTTGGTGTTTGATTTTTTTAATTCTAATACCTTTGATATATTTTATATAAGTTCCTAATTTAGTTATTTCATTTTTGTTTGGATGGTAAGTCTTCCCTATGTCTTCAAATAAAAATAGAATTTATATTATTTTATTATTTCTAAACTTATATGATACTATCAGTACTAGAAAAAGATCAATTAGCGATAGAATTTTTTAAAACAATGACTTTATTCAAAGAAGTTGAATTAATGTATAAAGAAATAAATAACGTGATGAATGAGATAAATACAAATATTATTTTATTGATAGAAAATACTAATAAAATTCTATATTATGGTAAATAGAACTATTTACCCTTAATACTATTCATTTCTTACATGATTTAAGACATACATAATTATATGTATTCATGCATGACAACAATACTCCTTTATCATGGTTTCTTTTTCTTTTGCTTTAAGACACATCTTCACGTTTGGCACTAGTTTCAGTCTTCTTCTCATGCATGCACCATTCACATGCATGGTTACTACTTCCTTTGATGCTTGAACAAAAATCACTTAAGACACTTGTCTTATAATTCATTAATTCTTTGTCTAATGAGTAAAAAGGAAATTCAAAGCTTGTTAGTAGCTTCATATCCTTTTCGTTGATTATCTTACTACATGTTTTGCTTAAGATCAACATATTTCTTGTCTTGCTAAGAACCTCAACATAAGAATTCATATTAATTGATTGACATTGAGAATATATGCTTGCTAATTGATTAGCAATGATCCTACTCATTTGTTCTTCACTAAAACATATATGCTTACTAATTTGATCTTTTGCTTAATCCACTAATGGATTAAGCAAAGAATAAATGTTTTAGTGAAGAACAAATCAGTAGGATCATTCCTAATCAATTAGAAAGCATATATTCTTAATTTCAATCAATTAATATGAATTTTTATGTTAAGGTTCTTAGCAAGACAAGAAATATGTTGATCTTAAGCAAAACAAGTAGTAAGATAATCAATGAGAAGGATATGAAGCTACTAACAAGCTTTGAAGTTCCTTTTTACTCATTAGACAAAGAATTAATGAATTATAAGACAAACGTATTAAGTGATTTGTGTTTAAGCATCAAATGAAGTAGTAACTATGCATGTGAGCGGTGCATTCATGAGAAGAAGGCTGAACAGAAGCTAGTGTTAAGTGTGAAGACACGTGTCTTGAATTAAAAGAAAAGAAGCCATGATAAAGGAGTAGTGTTGCCATGCATGAAGACATGCAATTACTTGTGTCATAAATTATGTAAGAAATGAATAGTATTAAGGGTAAATAGTATTGTTCACCATAATCTAGAATTTTATTAGCATTTTCTATTAATAGAATAATATTTATATTTATCTCATTCATCATATTATTTATTTATACATTAATTCAATTTCTTCGGATATAGTCATTGTTTTAAAATTCTGTCGCTAATTGATCTTTTTCTAGTAGCGATAGTACTATGTTTAGAAATAATATCCTCATGAGTTTAGCTCAGTTGGTATGGACAATGCATAAAATATGCAAGGTCCGGGGTTCAAACCCCAACCACCACAAAAAACTAGAAATAATAAAATAATAGAAATTTCATGTTTATTTGAAGACATAGGAAAGACTTATCACCCAATGAAAAATGAAATAACTAAGTTAGGAACTTCTATAAATATATCAAAGGTACTGAAATTAAAAAATCAAACACTAAAACAATTAGATTTAATGAACTAGAAAAATTGAAGAAAATGATATTGACAAATTATCAAAATAAGTAAATGATCTAAAAACATATTTTAAAAAATAGAATATGAATAATTTGGAAAGAACAAGACTATTATTGTTTAATAGAGAATTAAAAAAAAAAAGAAGCTATTAGAAAAAAATATTAAATATTATTTAAGACAATAAGAGTGTATTAATAGAGGTATTAGTGAAGGACATATACAAAGAATATAAAGATTACTTATAAGCAAGATCGACATGTCTCATATGATTCAAAATCAAAATAGTTCAAAATTTCATCTTTGAGGAGCTTGGGAATGCGGTTTTCATTTATATGACCTAAACGACAATGTCAAAGGTAAGCCAGATTTAACTCATTTGGTTTTATCGTTTTAGCAATAATGTTATATATTGGCATGTCAAGATCAAGGATATAAAGTCAATTGTTCATGATTGCATTAGCAGAGAGAATATTATTCAAATAAATAGAACAACATTTATCTTTTATTATAAACGAAAAAACAAACTTGTGCAAACAAGAAACAAAAATAATATTCATGCTAATTGCAAGTACATAATAACAATTCTCTAACTGAATTATTAAACAAGTAGGTAAAGTCAAAAAATAAGCTCCAACAGCCAAAGCGACAACATTTTTTACGTTGTAACTCTTAGATTGACTTCCTCTTTTACCAATGCTCTACTCCTTCTTAGTTCCACATCCAATATCTATTTCTTTTGATGTTGAAGTAGATGAATTAATTTCTACAACAAATATACCTAAAGAAGAAGGAGGCACAATTCGATTTTTTCTTATCTTCTAGACATTTATGGCAACTTCTCTTCCAATGTTTGGTCTTACCGCAATAGAAACAATTGCCTTCCTTAGATACTCCTTCAGTAGGCTTCAATGCTTGGATTGATGGCTTATTAACTACTTTGAAAGTAAAAGCAAATAAAAAGTTGCCCTTAAGTAAAAAGTGTTACTCAACCTCCCTTGGGTTCACTCTTGTAACGGGCGTTGTAGGTATTAACTTTGTTTAGATGCTGCCATGTAGTGAACAACCTATTTAAGGTTGATTAGCAAAAACGGGTTGGATTATTAAATTCAAACCACATTTCAAACACGTTGTCATTGAAATATTATACTTAATATACACTGCCAACCTACAACTTCCAAAATACTTGAACTTTCCCTCAAGCAAGATTATGTCTGCGAACCAACTCAACAAACAACACTGTAGGAGGAACACCCAAATCGAATAAGAGCTTGTCGCCCTGTTGTAGCCGATTTTCCCTAACAAATTGGAACCAACCTCCTCCCAAGGACTTTTCATGCTGGTAGCGTTCAGCGGTAACGAGGCGGCACTTGTATTCTTCATCAATAAGCACATCAACCGACATCATTGTTTTTCTTGGTTGCTTTAAAATCTCCCTTGATACTTGTAACGTCCTGGATTTTGATCCAAGAGATTACGCCTAAATCATTTTCATTTATAGAAAATCACTACTATTTCTTTTTCTTTAAGAAAAATAAGACTATTTTTTTTTCCTTCAATGAATCGGTAATAAATTCTTAATAAAACCTATACAAAATTCATAACATAATTCAATTAAAATTCTTAAACTAAATATCCTTCAAAATCACTTTTAAAGTTACAATTCAATCGAAAACCCAATTTCATCCCCGTACGCGTTCATCACACATCAAACTTCATACATATCTTTGGTACCTACAACATTATATTAATGTAAGGGTCAATTTCCTTATCCAAATTGGTTCATACTCAAAGCACAAGAAACAATGTCATAAAATAGATAGTATCAAAACTTCTCAATAAAAAAGAATTAAGAAAAATACATTCAAGTCATATTCTTTAAGTAAAGTTTACACACATTTCATTTGCATTATAATATTTTAATCAATTATAAAATCACAAATATACAACTGACTCAATGCAATTATATGCGTAAGATGCATGCTCTTATAACTATATGATCCGGATATAACCCGCCACACTGGCACCACACAGATGCATATGCTAATGCATGATCATGAAAATTAATCCTAAATCCCGCCACTTAGGCACAACAATGCAACATGATGTTATTCCGCCATTAAGGCACCACAAATAAATATATTATTAACCCGCCACTAAAGCAAATGCATAGTCAAATAAAATACCCGCCACTTAAGCAAACACAGTCAGAGATTAACACATCGTTGTCCACATGAACCAAAAGTCAATCCTTTCATAAAACTCATATCTATATTTTTTATTTCTTTTGTTTATCAACAAAATCTAACACTTCTCTCCCAATACCACAAAAACATATATTCATAGAGAAATAAAATAAATGTCATTCTACATAACATTATCATACACACATCATATAAAATATAATTAAACTAATAACTTTTATAAAAGGTTAAATTTTACCATATAAATTCATATTTCAGTTGTTTTGTTCTTTTCAACATATAAGAATCTCTACCTCTAATTCATAACATCATCCTAGTACTTAGTATGGACGTATGGGAAAAAAGCCCTTAACTCAAGAGTTTTTCTTCCTAGCCGAACTCTAAACCACCTCAAACTCACAGCTACGGTGCAGACACATTTTCTCTCACTCCAGGAATTATTTTGACGATCGGACTGTTGATAACGAAGAACCGCATGTCGTGAACATGCTGTCCAAAAATTAGCCCCAATCGAACGATGAACGAAGGCGCAGTCGCACATCTACAATGACAGGTTAGAGAAAAACGAAAATGGCTTTTAATATAACAATAATTACAGGATTAGGAATTGACGTATTGGAAGTATAGAAATAAACAAGAGAAATGAAATTTAGATTACCTTAGGACTACCACAATTGTGAGAAGAAAGACTGCTAGATGATTATTTTACGTAAAAGGTGTGATGATAGGCAGAGAATGACCATGATAATGGTCAATTGAAAGGGAAGTAACAATAGACATTCAATTGGCCACCATTAGGGAATTATGATGATAATTCATGAGATATTATTATCATAGAGGAGCAGACAACCACCAGTGAAATTTAGGGAAGACATCATCCTAATTAAGAACACTTGATGTACTTAAAAATGCTTAACACCAACATGGGCCAATTTTGGCTATCTTGTACATGTGAGAGAGGCTGATAATCCTCATCAATTACGATTGTTGAACATAAATTATAGGGGTTATAACTGAACCAGGGAAAATAAAATAATAATATCTTCATGCACACTAAGCTTATTTTAAAGTGCCACACACATACACACACACATACCTAGAGATACATGGAAACATGGTTTATGAAAATCAGGGATGTTACAATACTTGGTTTGGAAAATGCTAACACAATGTAAGAAAAATCAAGTGAACATAATGCAGCATAAGTTGTAAATTATGTACATCGTGTTAACAACTTCTTCCACCACCTCCGCATTGTTCACAATTTCAGCTTCTCTAAAATAATCTGGACTTTCTTCACGGCCCAACAACTTGGCCCATTAGCTCGCAGAAAGAACAAATCCTGGAAAGTCTCTATCACTCTCCACTTCAGCAACAAATTAAAACGTCCCTTTCTCGCGAACAAACACACAGATTAAAATTGTACCATCTTATATTATTGGCCATTTTTCATGCATGCATGTCGATTATGGTAATTTAGTGTGATACAATATGTTTGTTTATATCATTATTTTATATGGTCTGTACTTAATTTGCTAACTTTTTTGTTATTAATTAGAACTCATGATATGGAAAGTTTTTGAACCAAATTTGACCTCTTCCATTGTGTCCATTTTCGATTTTTATACCTAAATATAGCAACATTGCTTTAATTGTTTCCATTTTGTGAATCAATTTTTTCATTCCTGATATGGTTTAGAATTTAGGGTTTGATGATCTGGGGTTTCATAACCTGTTTTAGGAACTGAGGCTTATATATATTTTTTCATACGCATTATGTATTTTAGCTTTTAAATGCATGTTCAACTCTTTCCATGTTCGTTCTCGTGAGCTTAGCTCAGTTGGTATGGACAATGTATAATATATGCAAGGTCTGGGGTTCGAACGCTGGACACCACAAAAAAAAACTCTTCCCATGTTCTAAATTATATTTTTTGATACCTAACTATGATTTGAAATTATTGTAGAAATTTGGTAGAGAGGGGTTTATTTGTGAGTGTGGTGAAACACGAAGAGGTATGTAATGATTATATATGTTTTGGTGCTTAAAATGATACATAAATACACACATAATCATGTATGTCAGTTGGTTTGGTGACAGAGACTTCTCTCACTTATGATTGCATAGAAATTGAAAATTAGGGTAATTGAAGGAGTTCTTGTAATCACAACATTGTAATCAAACATTCAATTTTAATGGAAGTCTTTGGTGGAGACGTTTTCCACCAAGAAGAATAGACTTACCCCTAAGCAAGGATCAAAAGGAGAACTACTACAAATCTCGGTGTCGTTTCTCTTCTCCTTCCTCTTTAATTTTGTTTAATTTGAGTATATGATTGTTCGATAATTGTTTAGAATTGATTTGAATGTGATCTTGTCTCATTTTGTTAACCTTGACTTAATTCATTGAATTAGGTTTTCTTTTAATTCACATTGATCAAATTTGGATTCAATCTAGTTATAGCTGATTTAATTGCACATAGGTTTGGTTTGAGAATTGTCTAGTTTTGTATATTGTGTGAGAATTAGTACTCATTGATTGCATTAAGATTTAACATTTAAATTTCTCAAGTCAATAAATTTTATTGTGCATTCAATTGTCTTAATCCTTTTGTCATTGTTATTGTTTCGAGCACAAATCCGATTAGTCAAATTGTTTTCAAACTCGCTCTCGCTAAAATCTCGATAAAAATTTTAAAACGCTATTCATCCCCATTCCCCTCTAGCTGGTATTCTACCATGCCATATAGACCAACAGTAATATGAGAATTTTAGGGGGATTACGAAGAATAAAGAAATTCAGAACTTGGTGAGAGAAATATGTTGGTTCGCTACTATGCATCATGAGGATTATTAGTTATTTCTAGTTATGCTCACTTCATAAATTTTTAATGAAAAACAATGATCGAAAATCTAGCAACCATGGTCCCAACTGATTCAAACCTCAAAAGTTAAAATGACCAAATATTGAGTGCCATAACTATCCATTGATTCAATTTCTTTCAAAAACTGGATTTCAACAGCATTAATGTTAATTTGAAAGGTCGTATTCTTTGATAGAGCCTTTAAATCTTCTTTTACACAAGAATGTTAACAATGATCATCCTTTTGATTTGGCAGATCCTCCCTTCCTTTATTTGAGGATTTAGGTCTGTCATTTCCCTTTAAGCATTCTCATAAAAATTCCCTTTCCTTCCATTTATTCTTCTGATCACATTCTTTCTTGTTTATTTCGATCACCATAGGTTTAACAATATATTTCTCGATACTTATTTCTTTTAACCTTATCACAATCCTCCAAGAAACTTTCCAATTCTTCAAGACTCATGTTTGCATTGTCTTTAGTTTCTTCTGACATATATTGCATACAATATAATCGAATTTGGGAGCAATGTTTGAATGATTTTCAGACAAACCTAATGATCCGTGAGACCCTTTTGGTTTTGAACCATAAAATATGTATAGTTCTTACCTTGATGAAAAAATAAATCGCATTTTCTTGTTCTGAAGTATAATTCAATTTCATATTGCCTTATCAAGGTTTGGAGTTTTCTCTCCACCTGCCCGCCGTTATGAAATTTTTCTAAAATATCCCAAGCCGAATGTTTTGCCATCAGAACCAATAACCGCAACCTCACTTTCACTCATGTTTAGGTGTAGGAAGGAATCAATAAAAGCTCTTGTACCATTTGGTTAGAGATTGATAATTGACATTGAAGAATAATAGAGAAGGAAATAATTGAGTCCAAAAATAGCTCTACTTTATATATACTAATTGCACTGAAGTAGTTGTAAATATACATGTACAAGTTAACTTATAATGTACCCACGTTCATCTAAAGATCGTATATTATAAGATCAATATATTTGCGTATGTTTCATGTTTGGAATTTTGATCTAAGAATATTATTTCAATCATGCATGAATGGCTAACTGAAAATGTATTCATCCTCTGACCCTACCTTTGACCCTCTCTTACATTGAGCCTCGAACAAAGTCATAATGTGTGTATTTTCTCTTTTTTCAATGACAAATGTTAGTCGCAGTAGTTAGTTGTTAGATTATTTTTTCTCCTTCTTCTGGGTTTGATATTAGGAAGTTTCTACAATTAGGGTGTACCGGTACACCTATTTTATAAATCAATAAATTAAGGATATTTTTATGCAATAAAGATATATTTATTGACTTTTATATTTTATAAAATATTAGTTCATAAGAAAAAGCATCATTTCATTCTTTATAAGAATCATACTAATTTTTTAACTTTTTATAATAAAATAATAATCAATATTCACTATTATGAGCAATAAAAATTAAAAAAAAGTTGAATTTTGATTTTCTGACATTTTGGAAAAATAAAATATAATTATTATAATTGTAACCGATAGAAAATATATTTTTTCTAAAAAAAACAACTCATTAACTATTAATTTAAATATGGGTGTACCGGTACACTCAAACTTTCTGAATGTACCGTAGAAATTGCATTGATATTATCTCTTAGTTCAAATCAGTTGAGTTATCCAATCCACCCTTTCATAATGTGCTACATGGCTAATTGAAAATGAATGGTTTTTTCCTTCACTTTTAACTTTTCTCAAAATATGAGTGTGTTTGACTTTGACACTGCACATGGTTCCTAGCTACTCTGATCTTAGTTTTTTTTTTTTTTTAAGAAGTACTCTTATCTTAGTTAAAAGTTTACCAGGAAGAAAAATATATTTGCTTTGATTAAATCTTGATAAAATAAATTAATTAACTCATCTCATCACCCACAAGTTCAAATTAAACACCTTAGTCTCAAAAGTTAAGAGAGCAGGCATGTTGCCTTCCAATCAAACTGAGAGACAATGATTGTACAAGGAGTTGGTTTCATAAGTTGTTAAATAACTCAAAAGGAACCAGATCATTTGGTTCATCTAATGAAGAGAAAAAACACATTCCAATATTCAGTAGATCATTTTTTAAGAGCATTATATATTGAAGAATCCCTACTCTTATATATTTAAGACTTAAGAGTAATATATTGAAGCAATCTTTAAACACATGCCGGTCAAATCCTTTAATGACTATTTCTTTTTAAAAGAATATTAAAAAATATAAATACTACTCTTAATATATTTTAAAAGAATCTACTTTGTATATATTTTCAATATATTTTAGAATCCAAAGATATAATTAAATTTTATTTTTCTTCCCTCTTAATATATTTTCTTCAGTTTGCTCACTCAACAGATGGTACTAAAGCGCGATGTTTCATAGTGCACTTAATTGGGTTTTCTTGTGCATGAGTTCTTAGGAATGAAAGGAACATCATGATATTTAATAATAAGGAAAAATCAATCCCTCAGCTTCTCAATAAAATTAAGTTCCTTACTTTTTGTGGCTGAAGGAAAAATATGCAAACTTTTGCTTTAGGTTATCATAGTCGGTGGCTTTGCCCTTTTGTTTGTTTGAACATTGGTTTCCTTCTGTTGTTTTTTTTCCCGAATTACTATTTTTGTGGACTTTGGTATTTTTCTCTGGCACGTCTTGTACTAGGGAGAATGTTTTTTTATTAATATATTCAATTTTATCTTGTTCAAAAAAATATAAATCAAACTTCCTAAGTTTTATGTAAGTGTAAATGATCTTTAGATTCTTTATGGTACTCGTCACTAAATGACTCACATCTAGCTTATACCAAGAACATGGCTTGAAATTGGGTTTTAGTGTAAGAAAAAGGAAGGAAGTATATTATAGGATCCCACTTGAGTGACATTGTAGCTGAAATGTTACATGACATTGTTCAATCATAGTGTAGTTGAATAAAAATATATTTGTGCTTAATTAAAGTGCCACAACTGTATTTTTAGGGGTGTTCACAATGCAGTTAATTGATTAAACGTTTAATCAGTTTTCAGTAGAAAAAAAATCATCTGATCCAAAACTAAAATGATAGACAGTTTGGTTTGGATGTTTCACTAAAAATAAACCTGGTCCAATTTAATGTGTTTATCTTAGATTGGTTTTTTATATTCAAATTACAAATCTACAAAAATCTATAAATATAAATACTATAAAGACATGATAAAATAATATGTTTAATATAAAATATAACAAAATATACTAAAAAATAAACTTACAGAATGACAATGGTTGATTATGTTTTCAATATATGAAATTTACAAAAAAAAAATTAAATTAAACTAATAAAGTTATCATTAAAAAAATTAAAAAGCAACAAATAATAAATCAATTCAAATAATAATAATAATAATAATAATCAAATAAACAAGTACTAAAAAATATGTATGTGTGTTCGGTTTAATTTGGTCTCGTTTGAAAAAAGAATCGGAAATTTGATCCGATGAATGAAGTGACATTCAAACACATCTATTTAGTTTTGTATGGTTTTTGTTGGTTCCTCAAACACTTAGTTACTCATATGTTGATAAGGCAGACTCACTGATTGATAGACACATCACTTTTGGATATTGTGTACTTGTTGGAGGAAACTTTTTTTTTTTTTTTTTGAAAGAAGTTGTCGGAGGAAACTTGATATCCTAAAAGAATCAACATAGTATTAAAGACAATAAAAATATAAAATAAATAAATGTATGTTGATAAAGAAAATTTCAAAGATATCTTATAAAAAGGGACGAAAGAAATTCTCAAAAGAGTATTATATTTAAAAACAGAGATAATATAACAATGTATTATGTTGCAATTAAATGTTTTTTTAATAACCATTGTAATTAAATGTCTTTATTGTATTATTGCATATAGTATAATATAATCTCCTGGTAGGGGAGGATACTGTTCCAACTGTACGGATATGTCATCATTGTTCTAGACCTAGTAGCAGGCCTTACCTTTCTTCTGAGAACAAAAAGGAGTTGGGGAATGGAGACTTTCTAGGATCTCCTTCTAGTCAGGTTCCTTTTGTGGGAAAAGAGACTGAGTCACCAATAGAAAGTGGACGTGTGGAGTGTGTGGAAAAAAGCAATTGTGGTTTTCAAAGTCAACAAAATGGGGAGGAGGTGGTGTCACGCGCGGTAGGTGGGGGAGAAGTTAGGTTGGAAAATGATGTGGGCCCAGTTTTGTTGGATAAGGGTGTGTCTCTAGCAGCAAAAGAGGTGGTCCCCACTTTTTTGAATCAAGGAGGTTTGAAGAATTCTCAGTTTAATGTATGTAATTCACATGTGACACATTCATCAAGCATTCGCTTAATGATTGGGGGAACAAAGACAGATTTTCCGGATCAGGTACAAAGGGGGATGCATGTCCAAGCAGAAAAGGTTTTAGAGGCATCTCAACTATTAATTATACAACATGAATTGGGGATTAATCATTCTTTGGAAGATGGTCAAACTACAAAAAGGATAGTGGATTCAAAAGTTATTGATGTAGGTAAGTTAACAAGGGCGAGAGTTGTTCGTGATCAATGATAGTTTCATCTTTTAATATTAGAGGTTTGGGGGGTAAAACAAAAAGGAATAAAATAAAGGCGTTGGTGAATCAACATAAGGTGGATTTTATGGCTATCCAAGAAACTAAGATGGAGGTAATTTCGAATGCTTTGTGTTACAAACTTTGGGGGGCGAGGATTGTGATTGGGTTTTCCTTCCTTCCGAAGGAAATAGTGGTGGTATCCTTTCTTTATGGAGTAAGGTTAATTCCCGACTTAATTTTACTTTCATTGGAGAAGGGTATGTAGGGGTGTTTTTGGATTGGGGGGTAAATAGTATCAAATGTTTTGTGGTTAATGTCTACGCCAAAGGTAATTCGGAGGATAAAAAAAAGGTTGTGGGATAGGCTTGTGGAGGTGAGAAGTAGTTTAGGAGAGGAAGCTTGGTGTGTGGTTAGAGATTTTAACTCGGTGTGTAGTAGGGAAGAAAGAAGGGGGGTTAATGGTGTCCCGTCATCGGTTCAAATAGCCGAAATGCATTTCTTTAATAATTTTCGTGAGACAGTGGAGTGGGAGGATGTGGATATTTTGGGTTGTCATTTCACTTGGTACCATCCAAATGGAATGACGATGAGCTGAATTGATAGGATGCTTATTTCGGAAGAGTGGTCGACGATCGGGGGGAGTACTCTCTTTGGGTACTACCAAGAGATGTGTCGGACCATTGCCCGTTGATTCTTAGAAGTGGAGGGTGGGATTGGGGTCCAAAGCATTTTCGGTTTAACAATTATTGGTTGAGAAACCGGAATTTTAAGGAGGTGGTAGAGGGGGCTTGGAGAGGCAATAATGTTGATGGGTGGATGGGTTTTGTTTTGAAAGAAAAGTTAAAAAGGGTCAAAGAGGTTATAAGGGAGTGGAATAAGAAGGAATATGGGGAGGTGGATAATAGAGTGCTAGCTTTGATGGGGGGAAATAGAGGAGTTAGATGTTAGGGGAGTGGTCATGGGGCTATCGGTGTTAAAGGCGAATTCTAGAAAGGCTAAATTTGTGGAATTATGGAAACTTTTGAAGAGTAAGGATGCAATGTGGGTGCAACGAGCTCGATTGAATTGGCTTAAAGAAAGGGATGCAAATACTAAATATTTTCATAGTTGTGTGAAAGGAAGGACTCGTAGGAATGCGATTAAGGCAATCAAGGTGAATGATGTATGGGTTCAAAACCCTAGAGAGGTTAAGGAAGTGGTGGTGAATCATTTTCGGAGACATGTGGCCGCAAACCTATGGGACCGGCCTAAGTTAGATGGGGTGGAGTTTTTGACTATTTCCGAAGAGGAAAATGCCGGTCTTATTGCACCTTTTTCCTTGGAAGAAATAGAGAGGGTGGTGAAGGAAAGTGATGGAAATAAAAGTCCGGGTCCGGATAGTTTTAAGTTTGCTTTTTTTTAAAACTTTTGGTATCTTTTAAAATATGAGGTCCGAATTATGTTCGATCAATTCCATGGTAATGAAATATTACCAAGGAATTTTTTGGCATATTTTGTGGCTTTAATACCAAAAATCTAGTGTCCCTTTGAATTGACGGATTTTCGACCTATTTCTCTTTTGGGGTGTCTTTATAAGTTGGTAGCTAAGGTGTCGGTGGTGAGACTTGCGGGGGTTATGAATTCTATTATCTCTTCGACACAATCGGCTTTCTTAAAAGGTAGAAATTTGATGGATGGAGTGTTGGTGGTTAATGAGGTGGTGGAATTGGCTAAGAAGACAAACCGACAATTGTTGATTCTTAAGGTGAACTTTGAAAAAGCTTATGACTCAGTTGAATGGTCTTTCTTGGAGTATATGTTGGGTAGAGTAGGTTTTCACTTGAAATGGATCGCTTGGATGAAGGCTTGTGTGTGTGGAGGGCGCATGTCAATTCTTGTGAATGGGAGTCCAACGAAGGAAATTAGCATTCAAAGAGGCCTTAAGCAAGGGGACCCGTTAACGCCTTTCTTATTTCTTCTAGTGGCGGAAGGTTTTAGTGGTTTGATGAGGAACGCGGTTAATCGAAATTTATTTAGAGGTTTTGAAGTGGGCCATAATGGTTTGGTTATTTCGCATCTTCAATATGCGGATGATACCTTATGTATAGGTGAAGCTTCGGTGGAGAATCTTTGGACTTTAAAGGCTTTACTTAGGGGTTTTGAAATGGTGTCTGGGTTGAAGATTAATTTTTTCAAAAGTGGTTTGATTGGTATTAATGTGTCGGGTGACTTTATGGAGATGGCATGTGATTTTTTAAATTGCAACCAAGGTGCTTTGCCTTTTAAGTACTTGGGTCTACCCATTGGGGTTAGTTCAAATTCTTTGTCTACTTGGGAACCTCTTTTGGAGCAACTCAAAAATAGGCTAAATGTGTGGGGTAATAAGTATGTAAGCCTTGGAGGTAGGATTGTGCTTTTAAACTCGGTGTTAAATTCTATCCCTATTTTTTACCTCTTTGTTTAAAATGCCGGTGGCGGTTTGGAAGAAGATAACAAAGCTTCAAAGGAACTTTCTTTGGGGTGGTGTTATGGGGGGCCGGAAAGTGTGTTGGGTGAATTGGAGAACGATTTGTAATCCAAAGGAGAAAGGGGGTCTTGGTGTGAGGGATGTTAGAGCGGTTAATTTAAGTCTTTTGGCAAAATGGCGGTGGAGATTACTTCAAGAAGGTGTTCCGCTTTGGAAGGAGGTGCTTTTGGCGAAATATGGGGGTGGTATTAATATGTTGGAAGGGGGTAGGGAGGTTGTGCCATACTATGCCTCTAGATGGTGGAAGGATGTGGTTAGTTTGGAGAAGGTAGGGGAAGTAAATTGGTTCAATAGAGAGTTGATTAGAATGGTGGGTAACGGAGAAAACACTAGCTTTTGGAGTGATGTTTGGGTGGGGGAGGTTGCCCTTGGTGTGAGTTTCCCTCGGCTTTACTCTATTTCTAATCAAAAGGAGGGTAAAATAGGGGAGATGGGGGAGTGGAGTGGTTCAAATTGGAATTGGGTTTTGACTTGGCGTCACAACCTTTTTGTTTGGGAGGAGAAGTTATTATTTAACCTTTTGACAAGGATTGGGGTTAGGAGACCATCCCAAGAAGTGGATCGGTGGAAGTGGCGTTTGGAGGATAACAGAATCTTCTCGGTAAAGTCCATGTATAAGGCGTTGGAAAATTTGTTAATTTTAGAGGAAGGTTCAAATCCGGTGGAGGAAAAGGTGTTTGGTTATCTTTGGAAAAGTCCGGCCCCATCCAAAGTTGTGGCTTTTTCTTGGAAACTACTTCGAGATCGGACCCCTACTAGAAGAAACCTTGCTTTTAGAAATTTATTACATCCGGAAGATTCGATCAATTGTGTTTTTTGTGATAGTTCGGAGGAGTCTTCAACTCATCTTTTCTTGCATTGTAGGGTGATTTCAAATATTTGGAGGAAAATTATGGATTGGCTTAATTTCAATTTTATTACCCCAAATAATTTGTTTGTCCATCTTGAATGCTGGAGTGGTGAAGTTAGGGATAAGAAGATGCGTAAAGGTGTGTGGTTAATTTGGCATGCGATCATTTGGGTGATTTGGAAAGGAAGAAATGAGAGGATTTTCAACAATCTTATAAAAGAGGAGGAGGAGTTGGTGGAAGAAATCAAAGTGTTCTCTTGGAGATGGGTGTTGTCAAGATTGAATGTTTCGCCTTGTCTTTTTTATGAATGGTGGACCCTGGTGAATGTCTTAAGAGGTTTACTTAAGGGGAGGGGTATGTTAGTGGGCGGCAGTACCTTGGTGTTTATTTTTAACTGCAGTTTTGTTCTCTGCTGGGTGGTCTCTCTTTCGCTAGAGCGCTGCTGCTGCTGTTTTGTTAGGGGGTGCTGGTAGTGTTTTTCTGTCTGGGACTGTTTGGTTTAGTGGTGGTTTCGGTCTGGGCCTGTTTGGTTTTCTTGGGGCTGTTTTTGTTTTGCTGTTTGAAAGTGCTGTTCGCCCCTTCCCCCTCGGTTTTAGTGGTTTCGTTGCAGGTGTTCCGCTTATATACGGCACCCTTTTGTTTGTTTTGTTGTTTGTGCTGGCTTTTGCGCTTCTTGTGCAGGTTTTGTGTTAATAAATTTTTCCGTTTAAAAAAAAAAATCTCCAGGGTGCATCCTAGACACACGGACGTTCTTGCATATGCCTCTCATTTACTCTTTTATTCAACATTTATAAATATAAAACAATATATTACTTTGTTTACAGAGTTTATAGAAAAATCTTCATGTATATCATAATATATTACTTTGTTTTTGACATAATAAAGAGTACATATATTTTTTCCCCTGAAAAAAAAAGTAGTATATATTATCTTCAAAATGTATTTGTCTAATACACAGCGATGGGGTCCATTTCCCGCTGGTCTCAAAAAGAATAACTCAATCGGTTGTCTTCTGACCGTTGCAAAGTTTTCATACACGGTGACCCTCTTATGTTATTTGTTTTTCTAAGATACATTGTTTATCTTTTTCTGATTCAACTCACATGGTTAAATTAACGAATAGAATGTCCCTCTTGCTAACAAAGGCTCCCTCTTTCCCAAAATAAATAACATGTCAATATGCATTTTAAAAATATTCATCCTTATATATCCAACAACATATCTTATGTTACCATTTGTCGTTATATATTAATAGAAAAATATAATTAAAGTATGTCATGTGAATATTGCACATAGTCAAACTAAGTTACTTATTTTGGGATGGAGGGAGTATCTACTTTAGATTAAGTTATTAAAGGATGACTATTATTGTTGTTGTTCAAGAGGTGGCTTCAAGTGATATTGATGTTGGAGATTTACTTCGTGACAATAATGAGATTGAATAGCTGACTTCTCTTCTAATGAGGGATAAATGATGCACTTTTTGTTGAACTATTTGGTGTTTATCATGATTTGATTTGTTCATCAACAACTTTATCAAGTAGATTATTTGCAAGACAGATTCTTCAGAAGTCCTTCGTCTTCTTAAACATCCAGGTCACTCGCATATGCTTTGTTGGGGAAGATTATTTGTTTCACTCAGCGTATTCCTAAAATTTCTTTCCAACACATGCTTAGAGAGAAAAACTGGTGCGTGAATTTATTGACAAAGGTCAGACGCTCTTCAAGGTTAGGTGTGACCTTTCGACAAACACCTCAGTTTGGAGATTGTGTTAAGACTTGATGTCCCATGTTGATTCTTATTTTTAGTGCTCTTGTTTTTGTTTCTTCTCTTTGTCATTCTACTAAAAAAAAAAGAAATTGTTCAAGAGGTGTGGTAATAGTTTGATGTTGTAACTTTAAGAGATACGATTCAAATCAAGGCCTGTTATGGCCAATTGCATGGTGGCCTATTGTGACAGGCCTCCAAATTTGGGGGACGAAATTCTGCCAAAAATATTAAATAGAAATATTTAAGGACCCAAATTAATTTAAATTAAAAATTTGTACTTAATTATATGAATAGATCTCAAATTTTGAGACTTTCAGAAACTAAATTCCTGTATATACCAATTTTAAGGGGTCATATTCCTGCATATATCAATTTCGGTGTCCAAAAGTTTGAATACTAAAAATTAGAACAAAGCCTCTAGAAATGTTTATTTGTTAAAAGGAATACACAAATTAAAAAAATTGTCTTAGAAGTACAAGTTAAAGTAGTTTCAAAGTAATAATCACATCATTTTCTAAGTAAAAGTTACTATTTTTTATTGCTTAAACAATGTTCAAAGTACAATTGTTAGGATTTTCCTTAAAAAAATGACAAGTTTTTTTAATATATTATTATTTTATGGAAAAAAAGTCTATATAAGTTGAGATGTTAAGAATTAATTAAGCTAAAGAACGATTCAAAGCTCAAACACATTATCCACCAACAATATCTTAGTGCCGGCGATAAAGGCTGAACTTTTATCTTTGCAAGATAAAAGCTACTCCTATCAACTGAACCAACCTTTGTTAGCAAGACTTCAACCATATAACTGTGTTTACCTCTTCACAAATATAACAAAAATGAAATTTTACAACAGTTTTAAACCATCAATATCAATTCAACCATAAGTTTTCTCATTTAACAAACAGGTAACTAATTCCACACAACAATAATTCGTTAGCACATAAACATGTTTAAGTAAAGGATTAGAGACATAAGCGGTTAATATGCTTCTGCTAAAATCAAATTATCAATTATTTTCAGTGTCCTTTTTTCTCCATGAAGATAACCATCACACAAGAAATATATATTTTTCTTAGGATTACTCATGGTCTTTTGTTTGTCTATTTTTGGTGAATGTCTATGTCCAAAATAAAATCACAATGGATGCCATACTTAGCCGTTACACTATAGTCAATGAATCTAGCTTTCAGTCAAATGCCTCCAATAATGCAAATTAAATTATAATAATTGAATCAGTCATCAAATGAATCAAATTCAGCCTCACCCAATAACTATACGTTATGAGACATGATAATTTTTTATGAAAATTATGTACGATGATTCATTCAACCGTGCTTTATGGATACGAAAACAGTAGATGCTGATTCAGTCAGACAAAAAGCAGACCAATCAGCACACTGGCAAACACATGTGGGTGCTTTTAAAAAGAGTTTGAAGTCAACAAAAGGTGAACAGTTTTCTCTCTTCACATTGAAGATATTCACTCAAAAATAGAAAGAAAATAAAACACAATTGGGCGGTCTAATGCATTTGTAAGTTTAAAACGAATTTGAATTGAGGTCTTTTAAATATGTTATCAAAGAAACATTAAGAATCTTAAATGTGTAATTTTATTTGAGGCTTGTCAAAAGCTACATATGAGTATTGTTCACAATTAGTGTTTGAATATTGAACTCGAAGATTAACACACTCAAAAATTGTTACGTTTGAGATCAAACTTGGAACATGAACTACAAGTCTACAACTCACCATTTAACCAAGCTAGACACAAAAATATTTAAAGAATTTAACTTGCGAAAATATATTTAAAGCGAAAAAGATTCAGAAGCCTAATATTAGGCCTCAAAAATTTGGGAGTCTAAAGTCCTTGCTTTAGTGGCAGCTCCCCTAAAATTGATACATAAATAAATAATACTTAATTAAATTTAGGTAATGTATGTATATTAAGCTTCTTCTATATATCTTGAATACAATGGTTACATGAAGTTCAATGGATTAGCTTGAACTCCAATCAATATGAACTCATGACTAATACTAATACAAGAATCATAAATGTTACAATAAAGTATATATATATAAAAATAAAATAAAGAATCAATAAAATGATTATCAACTTGGTTCAATTTTGATCTTGCAACTAAATTGATTAGAACTAAACCTTTCATCAAAATCAGAAACAATTTCATCAAGACTCAATAACAATCCAGAAGAGAAACTAAGGCAAGGTTTCACTTTAGGCACAACAAGAGGCAAAGCTTCATTGTTAAGAATTTGCAAAACTCTTCTCATAGAAGGCCTTTCATCACTATTTGGATTTGCACAACTTAACCCTAATAGTAACATCTTCTTCATTTCAACTTCATCAAACTCACCATTCAATCTCTTATCAACAGCCTCAATTAACTTCCCTTGAGTGTAAAGTCCCCAAACAAAATCAACCAAATTCACCATCTCTTGACCCTCTTTCTCAATTGGCCTTCTACCACAAGCAACTTCAAGAACAACTACTCCGAAGCTAAAAACATCGGTTTTATCGGTTGCTTTACCATATTGAAGATACTCAGGAGCTAGGTATCCCATTGTTCCGGCGGTTAACGTCGAAACTGGACTCATATCATGATCCATAAGCTTTGCCAATCCAAAATCACCTAACCTTGGATTCAAATTTCCATCTAACAATATGTTCGCCGTTTTAATATCTCTATGAATCACTCTTTGTTCACATTCTTGATGCAAATAAGCTAAAACAGAAGCCAACCCAACAACAATGTTAAATCTTTGAACCCAACTCAACAAAATATCACACTCATGAGATAATTCTCTATGAAGAAACTTATCTAAACTACCATTAACCATAAACTCATACACAAGCAACAATTCACCTTTCTCAACACACCAACCTAAGAGTTGAACCAAATTCTTGTGCCTTAAACCAGCTATAATCGACAACTCCGATAAAAACTCGGTTTTCCCTTCATGTGAATGTCTTGATCTTTTAACAGCAGCAACTGTACCAGAAGAAACAAGCAAAGCCTTATAAACTGTCCCAAATGAACCATTCCCAATTATCCTTGAACCATGAAACCCTTTTGTAGCAAACTTCAATTCCTTATAACCAAACTCTTTAGGACACCCTATAGAACTTTTACTCTTCTTAAGCTTATTTAAACTATTCCATTTCTTAAAAGAAACATACCCTAAAACCAAAAGCAGAACAAAGAAAAAACATGGACCCACAATAGCAACACATAAACCAATCACAAATCTCTTTCTATGATGATTTTTTGTTGAGTTTGAAGCAGGAATATCCTCAACTTGATAACCAAAATGGTGAAAGCTTGAATTTTTATTCTGAGTTTGATTAACAGCTAGAAACTGAAAAGATTCAAAGTTCCAATTCATGATCTGTTGAAGCTCAGTACTTCCTTCAGCAGAACCAACAAACCCCAAATACAGAATCTCAGTCTTCTTGAAATACTCAGAAAGATCAAAATCAACACTCAAAACAGGTTTTTCAGGTTTTGAACTAGAAAAACTTGAATTTGCATAGCTTAAGAAAACACTCAAGTTTTTGTTGAAACCATTATAATCAATCCAAGAAGTGATCAAGTTTCCACTAGTGAAGTTGAAAACAATGGTATCATCAACAGTTTTTTGGATTGAACTATTGTTGAAATCAAAACCAACATGGTTATTGTTAGTGTGAAAATCAAGAGAAATGAAACTAGTAGTGGAATTGATAAAGAATGAGAAGTGGTTGAGTGAGGAAGAAGGAGGGTTTGTGTTAGTAATAGAGAAAGTGAAATTGGTGTTGAAAGAGAAAGATGAATTGGGTATAAGAGAAATTGGGTTGTTGTAAAGAAGTGTGCCGGAGCTAGAAGCAGGGACGGTGGTGGAGCGTGTGAGACCGACGATGCCACGGCGGAGGAAGGAGTCACCGAGGAGGGTGATGTTGCGGAGGGTGAATGAAGAGAAGTTGAAGGTTGTGTGTTGTGAGAGTGTGGTTGGAATGAGGAAGAAGAGGAGCGTGATGATTATGGTTGTTGGAGACATTGAGGTAACAAGTTCGTAGGTTTGTTTGTTTGGAGTGAATAATGTTGTGTCATTTGTTGTTGTCGGTTGATTATGTGTGTTTTTAAAAGAGGAAAGGTAGGAATGGGATTGCAACGGTTGCCAAACTACTAGTAATATAAAATAAGAATATAATAATAGAGTAACATTAAAATATTAAAGGCCCTCGTTTGGATTGAGCTTATGAAAATTAGTTTATGCAAATAAATAAGTTTTTATATTAATTCATAAGTTTTCACTAACAAATATTGTTTCTTCGTATTTAGATTTTTCATAAACTACCTCAACAAGCTTGTGAATAATAAATAAAAACTTACTTGTTTGCATAAATTGTTTTACATAAGTTTAATCCAAACAAGATATATGAGTATTATAAATAGGGATGATAGAATTGGTTTAACTAAAGTAGATGAGTGAGATTCCCTTTATAATATTGATTCCCTTGTTGCTAATTTCATCGATTATTGATCGAGTGAGATTGAACGGTTTAACTAAAGTAGATGAGTTGAAACTCTCGTGCAATTTATTGATGAGTTGATAGATTGATTCGTGAATAGATAATATAAATTAGTTGTATTAATTTTTAAGTGAGTTGATCCATAAAAACACTATTTTTTATGTAACCAAAAAATGAATCATACATTTTTCATTAGACTAAAGTGGAATGATTTGACAATCATCTGCATCTAAATTAGTTGATTATGGAATCAACAAATGCTGAATTGACTGACAGTTGATACCAAGCCAACAAACAAAAGGTGCAAAATCGGCTAACAACTTAATCGGTTGTCGGCTAACGATTGAGCATTACCACCAAATCCAAATGAGTGTGGAGGCTGCTATAGGCCTTATAGAAAGTATTTAACTATTAGTTGAGTCAAAATCAATTGACATTGGAACCAGTCGAGCCTTCAACTGACTGTTAAATTAGCCCTTTGTTGACGACTGAACGTGGCTACCAAGTCCTAATGGACGTGGAGGCTATTATTAAGGCCGTGACAATGTTTAATGAGAGTCCAAGAGGCTACAACATAGATTTCATCAAGTCCAAAGGTTATACAACCACTTCCGTACATATGTGCCATGATGAAGGAGGTGGTTAATGAGAGCGAAAAAAAGATATAGAAATAACTTCAAGGCCATTTTGAAACGAAAAACATGGTCAAAGATGCACTCCCTCAAAATAGAAATGTGGAGAACATGCATAGATGTCAATCGAGCACTCAACCATACTCATACAAGTAAAATTTCTCCTTCAACTCAGTCGTTTGAGCAAGATATCCGCTGTCTAAGTCCAAAACATGCATGAATACTTATTCCTTTAACAATAGGGTGATGGAGGACATGAATAGTTGATACAACTCCACCAACAAGGCAATTTTAGGATGTAACTCATCTTACTAGGTAGTTATTACATTAGTAATGTAAGTCATGATTCTACATGATGTAATACAGTAGATGATGTGCAAAAAATGATTTTAGTTTGCTTAGTTATTCTAAGTCTAAAAATACTACGTTGTGAAGATTATTCAAGACACATCACATCAAACAGATCTTTGCATATCTTTTTATCTTTTCTTTATCGCTTTTATTTTAAAATGGTAGTTTCATAGGATAACTATGGGGCAATGTTTTTGTGTTTACGTCATCCTTTCTAATGAAGTAAACATCTCGGTTGTCTTCAACATATAGACCTTGATATTGGGCATGTTAGATCTTTTTAAGTGGTCTTCCTTTGTATACAATCTATAATATATTTAGTTTTGAACTTTTAGATCCATACAACTATGCAAGTCCTATAGACCCTTAGCCATTTTAATAGGTAATAGGTCTAAAAAGTATTTAAGATTGAAAGAATTCAATTTGTAAATCTTATGAGGTGTATTGTTGTACATATATGGTGCATCTGCCCCCTTAACTTGCAGCTCAGATGTGAGATGAAAGTCTAAGAGTTTTTTTTAGTTGGCATGTCTTCGTTTTCATGGCCTCGTGATATGTTCTTTGAAACCTATTATTGTCGTTTCGTATGGATGACATAACGATGTGAATGTTGCTTTTTCGGGTGTTATCAGAATTGTTGGATCTACTGGTTTCATGTGATATTGTTTGATTGTCATGATTAGATCTGAAGCGTTTCCAGCCATTGGTCAATCGTTCATTCTTCATTCTTTGTAAACATTTTCATTTCTTTTCCTTTTACGATGTATTCTCCATTTTCACACAATGAGGTTGTATTTAAGCTTCTAAATTCATTCTATGTCTAAGTTTCAACTTTGTACTTTGTTGTGGTTCTCCTTTTATTTCCTCGTAAGTTACATTTTAATTTATCTTATTTATTCATCATCAAACAATATCGAGATTGTTGTTTTTGATATAGATCATATTGTTTGTGATGCTTCGATTGAAGCCTTGTATGCAAAGGAATGGAAATAGGTTTTGTCTTCCTCCTTTGCTGATAAGTATGATTTAGGATTATGGTTATATGTTCTTGTCTATAAGCCTAATAAAATGTCACACAATAAGGATATCACTAAGTAGAGAAAAACATTAAAGAGATTTATTCATTGTGTATGGGTGAAGGTCCCCTAAAATATTTTCATGTTGTTCTCCCATTTTAAAAAATAATATTCATTTCTTTGACTTTCATATCCTTTTTTATAGAGCTGTTAATCTAGTTTTCTTTAAGAAGGGTAACAATGATGAACTTGACTTCTTTTACCACAATCAATCTTTTTGCAACAGAATATGACTTTCATATGTGCTTTACTAGTGTAACGCCCCGTGCCAAGCACGGGATACATTTTACTTAAAATTCTTTAACAGATTTTGCACATTAATAGGTTTTTTTAAATATTATTTTATTTATTTCATTTCATTTCATTTCAGAATTTTGGCATTATGTCGTATTTTATCCTCATATTTAAAATTTAAACGATAAATCACCATTTATTAAGACCAAAAAAGTTAAACTTTATAATGATATAACTATTTTGTGAGAATGATTAAATAGTGGGTAAAAATACAATTGTGCTTAAAACATGTATGATTATGTCTGTTTTAGTCTACCACTCTTAATAAAATTATAACTTTTTTTTTTACTTAATCACAATACTCTCTCCGATTGCAATAAAAAAAAGGCTAAATTACACTAGAGGTCATTAAGTTATTTAATTGTAACAAATTAGTCTTTAAAGTTTTTTTTTCCTCATATATCTTACGTCCTTTAAGTTATTTAATTGTAACCCATTATTCCTTTAAGTATTGTTTGTAACACTTAGGTCCTTTAAATTATTTAATTGTAACTTTTATGTCTCGAATAACTTGCATTTTTAAGATCTGAAATCCCCAAAATTGTTACGGTAAAATAACTTAAAGGACCTCTTTGGTGCGGAAAAAACTTATATGCAATTAGTTTTCTTGATTTGATAAAAAAATATATAAATTACTGAAAAGTACCATGTATTGGAACTTGTTTCATGAGAATTAAAAAAACCCACAAAATAAAACCTCCACCAAACGTGCGGAAGAAAAAGGAAGGAGATCTATATCAACCCCCTCAATTAGATATATGTTCCTAATCAAAACATGTCAGTTCTTCAACTCCTTAATGGTGATCCTAGACGTAAGGTTCAAAAATTCTTTTAGTATGCTAATGCGGGATAAACGAGGCAACTTAAATAGACAGTCTGCAGGAAAATTTGTATTTTCACTCACAAAGTTGTAATTAAAAAATACACAAAATAATGACATGAGAAGAGACAACTTAAGCCATATAAAATCACTCAAAACATGTTCTCTCTATTTTGATAATTTGATTGGCCAATTGTATTGATAATTTGATAAACTGTTGGAACCAACATCAAATGAGGAAATTGTGTACACCATTTCCTCTTGGAGTTGCTCCTTGAACTTGTAAATCAATGTTCTTATAGAAACACCAATTCGGTCACCCTATATAACAAAAGATTAAAATATCATATTTTAAATAAAAAATACAAAAAACAAAAACAATATGACAGAAAATACATTTCAATCCATTAAAGTCAACCAAGCACGAACAACCTTCACAACCAATATCCACGATTTTTTTCTAGGTGACACGTCGGAAAGGAAGTCGTGTTTCAGAGAACCAGGGAATAGATGAATGAGAAAATTGTTGTGATTGTGCCTTAGGTGTACCCTAAAACGCGACTATTTATATACAAAAATAATATCATAACGGTTATTATATATTAATTATTAGTTTAACCATTTTAAAATTAACATTGTTAATATCTTTAATATTATAAAATATATATTAAAAAAATAAATTTTATTTGATGTAACCGACAAAAAATTAATTATATAACAATTGAAATTTAACAGTAACTTACAAATTATTAGTTATTATATTTATTATAATTTTGTAACCTACAAATTTTTTAATGTAACGTATAAATGTTAATTGAATTACTAATTACACAAATCATTATTTGATTGTAACGTACCAAATTTTTAATGTAATAAGGTAACATATGAATCTTAATCAAAACACTAATTATATTAATAATTATCTATTTGTAACGTACCAATTTTTTAATGTAACATATAAATCATAATCGAAACAATAATTATATTAATAATTATTTGATTGTAACCAATTATGTATTTTATGTACAATTTAATCTTAAATAAAAAACGGTGTTTAATAATAATTATAATTATTAAGATTGTATTAAAAATTAGGAGAAATTTTTGGAACAAATGCCAAGTAAAATTATGATAACGTGGACATTTTTCGAGGAGAGGATTTTGAAATAGGTTATTTTTAAAAACTCTAAATTGTTAGTATAAAGATTCTTTCTTGCAAGATAGAGTGTCGATGATCTTCAATCTTGATTCCAAGGGGTGAAAATCGCCGCATATTGCTGAGATCGCGCCTCTAGCCATCTAAGTCATCAAAGTTCCAAACTCTTTCTTTCTGATAAGCTTTTCTATAAACACTTAATTTTAACGTGTCTTCCTTTTAATCCATGTTGCACCTGATGATTGCACAATGTACGTGCCACACACCCTAACACATGCCGATGGTGCAACATAAAATTCTTACCTCGGTCTGACTTATGACTTTTCCATCACGCACAACCTCCACGCTAGTTAGGGAATATAACTTCCCTAGAATATATCAAAAAAATACCATGACACCCTATAAATTTATCTAGTTAGGGAAATACAATGAATCACAATAACCTTAAGCAAAATATTACACTCTTTCCCAAACTATTAGTAACTCCCTAATATCCTCTAAAAAATTTAAAATAAAATGATAAAAAGACTCAATAAAACACTAAAATACATGTTTATGACGAGGAGTCGTCACATTTGTCACAAAGTTTAAACACTATCGCCATGGTTTTTATTAAAGTGATACTAATTCTACGTTCCTATTACTTACAATCATGTCTCACTAAAATAAGTTTATGGACTCTATGAACCTAACTGTTTATGTATAAACACTTAACATTGATTAATATGCATATTAATCAACCTCATTCATATAACTAGAGTAAGTTCATTTAGTGACTCTTTAAATATCACTAAAATGAGCAAAACATAAACTATTGATATGATCTTATATTTAAGATAATAGTAAAATGACTTGAGTTTAATTTATTCTCACAATCACATAACAAAGAACCAAGATATGAACTTTAAACATAATTTCATTTCCAACCAAAGAAGTGTTTATCTTATGATGAGCTTAAATAAAACACCAAGAAGCAAAAGAAAATGGTACATTCAAAACCATATTACAAAAAATAAGGAAAATAGCATACAAACACTGAATCAACAAGAGTTAAAATCAGAAATTACAAACTTCAGAGCTATCAAAAATCTGTTGCAGCAAGTTGATGTCACATAGTATGGATTAGTTCCTTATTAGTTTTATTGTGTAAAAATTGTTAGCTATAGTATTATCTAAATTTTATTTAAAATTAGGTGTATTGAATCTGCAACAAGCCTATTTAAGCTTTAATTTAATTCATTATTCAAATAAAGAATTATTATTTGTTTAGCATTTTATCTAAAATTGTATGTTTTGCTATCGATCTTAGTAACTTGCATATAGATTAATCCATTTGCTTAAATTTCATCAAAATATTTTTGAAAACCACACTATACCACAATAAGCTTGAAACTCTATTCAGCCCCTCTTCGGACTTCTGAAAAACATAAAATGTAACATATGACGACTTTTTTTTACCATTTTCCTTTAATAAATTTAATAGAAAATGATACATTATTTCTTAATTTGATGTGAGCAATCATACACATTGTATTCTCGAGAAATACATAAGTTTTGAATTATTCAAAAAAAGAGTATGGAGATATTAACCCATAAATTTCATTTATATTTTATTGAATTTTAAAGCATAAACTAGGTGTTTAGGACATGCTCCACCCTTAGAAAAAAATTGAAAAATCACAAATAAAAAAGTTTAAAAATAAGCATAACATATTACTAATTATTTCTTATTGTTGTTTTTAACACCACCTTAATCATTCATTTTATCATCCATCTCTTGAAAGATATCGTCAAAGTTGAATTGAATTGAATGATCAAAGTTCGTTAAAGCAGTCTCTAGGGAACCAACACCCAAATTATCCAATTCATTCCAAACCTCATCCATGCCCACTGCTTCATCCAAATCAATAAATGAGTTTGAGTTCAAAGAAAAGTCTGACTCAATTGCAATGGGTGGCGGTGGTGGTAAGGTGGGAGAAGCAATCAGAAAAGCTGGTAAGGTGGGCTTCGGAAGCTCACCAACAAGTTTCAAATATCCAATTTCATTACTATAACGAAAGCATTTGAGATAAAAATTGAGATACTCATAATAGTTATTATAACCTATAGATTCCATGACCCTTAATAGGTCATCTGCACCCAAAATTTTCCTGCATTCCCTGTGACAACGTTCAATGGCTTTTTTGGTTATATATCTTATGAACTTTGAGGTGATTTGTTCAACCATCTCCTTTGCTCCACGAGATATTTTTGTGTTTGGTGGAAGAACTTTTCTCATGATTGTTACCACATTTTTTATTGGCAAGGTATTTTTGTCTCGAATTGCTAGTTGGGGCACAAGGGCATCATTTCTTGGATTCATTATACTTGTTGGAACTCTTGTATCTGCAAAGGCACCAATTTGATGCAACATAGATGAACCTACACAATCTAAGAAATACTTTCATTATTTTAACATTTAAAAATAACACATTGTATGCAAAACACTGATAGAAAGCAAAATGAATCAAATAGTTAAAAATAAAATGACAATTTGATCTATAGTTTGAAATGACTCAAAACCAACTCATCTATCAACCTAGTATTGAAATCTAGAGACAGTTTTATGATATAAAATTCATATATGTGTGTGAGTTATTTTGATGTTGTGTTTTACCAGAGCTTGAGTTTGGATTTTGATCATTGTGAAAGAGGGAATATTTATTCTCCATGCTTGATTCTAACACTTCGATGGATATTATTCCAAATCCAACTACTGAATTTATAGTAATTGAAGATGCTTAGGTATTTTTTTTACAGTATATCTATGCTTAATTGTAGAGACTAATCTTTATTAATATAATATTAATTATTCAATACTTTAACTTTACCATTATAGTATTTATTTTCACAAGTCAAATAATACGAATTTATTAGAAAACAATCAAAAACCACATTATATAAAGAAAATGCATTTTCGTCCTTTGACTATGAACATAATTTTTTTGCATATCATTAAATATTATTTTCTACTCAAATATGTTAAAATCTCAACTTTATATTTTTTTAGGAAAAAATGACACTGATAATTTAGAGATGGAATTGCTTCTTCAAATTTGTGATATACATAACAATGGGACATAAGTGCCTTTTACACCATACTTGACGAAGAAACAAAAGCAACAATTAAAAGAACACACCAAACCCGTCCTATAGGGTGAACCATCCCAAATCCCAAGATGAAGGTTCTCTAGTTGAATTAGAGGTTCCTACTTTGACTAGGGTTCAATATGGTTGAAGCCCTTACCACCATTTTTTAATACTTTCTCCAGTTCTATTTATAAGAGAAATTTGAGTCAACAAAAGTTAATGTATCTAGTTAAAAAATGGAGTCAGATCCATCAACTTGTGTTGACCCAATTGTCTTTTATTAACATGACCGGAGGGAGTATTTCTAAAGTATTCAATAAATGATTTTAATGGCATGCGCATAAAGACTAATTAAGGTCTAAATATTTTTATTTATATTAAAATAATTAAATATCTTTATATTAAATAGTTGTATATTTAATGATATATTAATTCATAAATTTCAATGTGCATGCATTTCTAAATTTAATGATGAAACCGTATTACTTTCGATAAAGGTATTTATGTTAATGTTGAAAATTTTAATTATTCAAAAAAGAATTGATCCGGTTGGACCAAAATGAATGGTTGAGCTGCTTAGATCTGCCATTTGTTGGGGCTGAGCCACCGATCTATCCTCTGTCTGACTGATTCTGCTGAGTCGTCCAGTGAGGTGAAGTGATGACTTCACAGTGGTTGCTCCTCAGCCCCTGCCAAGGATAACTCAAAAGGTGCAGTCACAATTTAGGGTAAAAAGTGTCATACATGATCCAAGGTTAATGTCTGGTATAAATAGTGGTTAGGTATGGCTTGGCTAACAAACCTTATCATGACAATCGTACCTTTAGGTACAGACATGTGCAACTCTACGCCTGGGGTGAGTTATCGTCGGCCTACGTGGGCGTTGGTAACTCCTGAACCTCATGAGTTTTAGGGTGTGTCCATCATAAGGTGTCACCTGCTTAGTAGACTCATATCGAACCCGAGCGACGCCGAATTGGGCTTTAGGCTAGTCCGAAACATGAATATCTATCAACAATTACTATTAAATATAATGTTTAAGTGTGATGACAGAGCATCATATGAAATTTTAAACTATGTTTTCAGTTATTTTCTTTGCATTCGAAGACAAATCAGAGGTCATTTAGAGAAGTTGTCCTCGGGTTGAGGAACATTTTGTATTGTTTTCATTCGAGCCTTTGCAATTCACTTTATCCTAAATCATGCAATTTCATAGGTGCTTTGAGTCTTTTTAGTGAGAAATCATGTAAATCGGCAAAGCAAGACATCTCATGAAGGATCAAGGATATGAAGATTTAAGATCAATGATTTTTAGAAAGTTTTTTAAGACAATACAAGTTAGGGAAAACTCATCCCAAATTCCAAGGCATTTCAAGACGAAAGATCGCTAAAAAAATGATGAAAAAACTACATAATTCGCACTCAGGCTGCTTACCCATGCGCATGAGCCATGTGCCCCTGAGTATGCGCCCATGCACTTTTGTGTGGGTAAAATGTTGATTTTGCTTGTTTTCTAAGCTGGATGGAAGGAAAAAGTCTAGTTCTTATCTCTTAACCTATAAGCAATGATGCACTATAAATAGAGGCTCTTGCACACACTTTTATTCATTCAGAAAGCTAACGGTATACGGCAAGGGTCAAACATCAGTGCTTCAATGCAGAGGGTTTTCTCATCCTTTAATTCTCTCTATGGCATGTGTTTCTATTGTTTTGTAATGATGTAGATTACCATGAGTAACTAAACCTCTCTTGATTAGGGTTCCATGATGAACCTCTACTTATTTGTTGGATTTAATTAATAAAGTTTTTATTCAATTTATGATTCAAGTGTCTGATTTACTTTGTATAAGTTCCATTCTTAATGCTTTTCAACTAACGGTTAATGTGATCTATATGCTAAGGTTTATGACTGACTATCCTTTCAGTGTCTGAACAAAAACAGTAATAAATTTCTTATTTTAAATTAATCTCTTCTAAATTAAATATAAGTATAATTGTTAAGGCTATGATTCATTATTTTTTTTTTAAGAAAGTAAGGCTATGGTTCATATTTAGGGGAACATCACATGTATAGCCTTTGTTGCGACACAAATACTCGAACTTCCCACCGTTACATCATAGGGTCATGTCCTAATCTCTTGAACCAAGGCAGATCATAAACTAATACTTAACTCTCTAAAATGCATATACTCTCTAGAGTTAGATTTCAATCTAGAGAGAGACAAAAAACATTAAACGCGACTCAACGTCCTAACAAGTTTAAAGGATACAATTTTGTAGGATACTATTTAGAGCAAATGAAGAGACAAATATGTGTTTGATTTGTGCATAATAAATTTTACAAGTGAGGTCACAAACCTTTAATTGTGACACAAAATCCTAAGGGATTTTTTTTAGGAAAAATTCTATGGGATTTAAATAACCTAAAGTTGTGAAATACTAAACATAAACCTAATTTTAAGTTGGCCAAAATGTAATGGTTGATAGGAGTTAAGATTTAGTTTTTGTCTATAAATATCAATTGCACATATCATATTAGACACATCAATCGATACAAAACTTATTTACTCACATCTTACTCTAATTTATCTACTATAATATTTTACTTATGTTTCTTTTCGTAGTTAGTCATTCTCAACAACAATCGTTCGTTGGGCTAATTAAGGAACCAACACTTGACAAATAAATCCTCATTTCTTATCGCAAACCTTTGAAGATAAGGAAGTCATTATTGAAAGCAATTGGATGACTTTCAAACTCAACATCAAATATTAGTTTCTCCTCTATTTGGGTTGATTATCAAATCCATCCACGACATTATTCACTTAATACCAAATATATCCCCCAACTATACTAAGTTAATGACATTATAATCCCTGCAAATATCAATGGAAAGATGAATCTAATTAACATTTTACAATTTCAAAAATTATTTTAAAATCGTTAACATTGCAACTAAGTTTTTTATTTTGGTAAACCAAATGTGTATTATCCATACGAAGCTGTATGTACTAATCCTTTTGAGGAAATTTGAGATGGGGTTGGTCTCTCATAACAAATGTCTTTTCATACGCATTGACTAATATCGAATTCCGCATCAAATAGTCAAAGAATCCAAATAGTTTATCACTTATGACACACTTGGTGGCATATGTAACTATGTCGATACAATTTCTTGGATTAAATTGAGTATTTCCTAAAACAAAATAAAAAGCAAAAAATTTGATATAAAAAAAAAAATGAAATTGGTTTGGGGTGGAAGTGTTCTTGTGTTTGTGTGAGTCTATATATTTGCCTTTTGGGGTCTCCTTAAAAGGGACAAAACCTTCACATTTCTCTCATTCTCTTTGTTGAATTACAAGAAACTTCTTCTCTCATTTTCTTTAAAAGAGAGAAGAAAAAAAAAGTGATTAAATTTGTAAGCTATTCTGGCATCAAACTCAGTCACCAACCATTCAACCAACCATGTCTCTTGGGTATGCTGAGAAACTTTCCTACATAGAAGATGTTGGCAACGTTGGAATGACAGAACATTTCGACCCATCTCACGTTTTGCTTGAAAAAGTGGGTCCCTTTCTTGATGTTTTTTTGTTCTGTTCTTGTTTACACTGTTGCTTACCCTTTGTGCCTTTTTTTTCACGATCTTTCATTTCAAGTTCAAATTTTTATGCTTATGGAGTTCAATTGTGATCATTTGTTGTTATGTGTTGCATGATTGATTGGTTAATGTAGTGATCTTCTGGTTCTTGAGCTGAAATTTGGGTGGAATTTAGTTTTTGTTTTGATGATTAGCATGCATGATTGTGAATATGTGTGATATTGGATTGTGATGAAGATGATAAATAGTCTGGGTTAAGTGATTATGTTTTTGTTGTACAAGGTTTTTGATTTAGTGAATAATGTTTTTTTGAGGAATTGAAATGTTGATCAGGTATGTGCTTAGGTATTTTTGGGATTGTGTTGAGTCTCAACATTGTAAAGTTTTTTACAGACATTGATTAATATGCTAAAGATAATTAACAAATTATGGGATTTGTCAATTCTTGTAATTGATGTTACTGGTGGTTGATCAAAGCCTAGATAAGCAATCAATGGCCATGAAGATAGATTATATTCTGACACTGATGAATATACATATATTGCTACCTATGTGAGATTTTGGTACAATGTAGAAATCTGCTAGGCTTCAATTTCTTTTGAAAATGCTTTTGATGTCAACCTCTATTGTGTTTTTTATTGGGGAAGGGGGAAATTTTATTAAAGTGGCACTAATGGCCATTTTACAACCGTTGCTTAGGGAATTTGAATTATGTACCTTGAGGTTACACGACTAAGTTCTTACCACTTAGCTAGCACCTCAAGTGTAGCATCTATTGGTTTTGGATGAAGCTTTTCATTTTTATCGATTTCTTTTTGAGTCAAGAAGATCCATTAGCCGTATGAATAAGATGATAGAATCGTAAGCTAGGCCATCAATAATTATAATTTCGGTTTTTGGTTAAGCTCAACCAAACCTTACAAAACTGACTTGTAAGGTGAGGAATACTCAGCACTTATAACTATTGTTCAATCCAAATAACTAACCTACCAATGTGGGACTCTCAACACAAATCCCTCACGCCCAGGGCTGAACATTTGGAGGGTGACTCAAGTGGCCCAATAACAGGTGCCCCAACAGATCTAGGATAGACTCTGTTACCGTCTTGAGAGGTCTAACTCAACCCCACAAAACCGGGTTGTAAGGGAGATTACAGCCACTACTCAGATCATAACACTATTCAATATTTGATTTCTCAATTAGTACCATAAGCAACTGTTAAACATGTATATTTGTTTAAAGTAGGTTGCCAATTTTCAATTTACATGTACTGTGGCTAGTATTGTTTTTATGGTTAATTTCCCCGTTTTATTTGGGGTTTCTATGGTATTTGTCAAAGTTTGTCCATATGTTTATGGAGTTTTGTCAAATTTCCGCTGTGGTATTATAGCATGGCAGGTTTTATATCATTCGCCATAGGCTGCAAAACCTATCATATCCTCCGTAGACTGCAATGCCATGTTTATTGGCGGAACTTAAAATGATTGCCGTAATCCGCCATCTGCCATTGATAACACTGTTTATGTGCAGCATACTGTTTATGCAGATATGCTTGAGTTTTTTTATTTTTTTAATTCATGAAGGTTACTACTGTCATTTACTCCATATGGTTTGTTTTTCTTGTGGCGGATGGTTTCTATATTGAATATCAAGAACCCTGTTGTGATGTTTTTTTAATCATTCTTCATTGGCACTTGTATGTCCACTTTCAATTGTTTCTCTTCTTTTGTATTGGAATGTGTTGAAATTTGGGGCAGAATTTCCAACAGAATGCAATGTACCAATTTATCACCTAACGAGAAGTTTTCTTCATTACATTCTAATCAATGATATGTATGAATTATAAAAGGGAATCATTACCTTGACTGAAATGAATAATTTATATGCTAAGATAATTTTTTTTCTTGACAGATAGAGCAACTAGCTATCATGATTAAAAAGGTATGGACTGAGACTACTTATTGATGTTTACATTGGGAATCTTTCTCTGTTTTATTTTTTTTATGTAATCAGCTTCTTTAATTTATCTCTTTTTCCACTTGCAGAGTAAGCATCTAGTAGTGTTTACGGGTGCAGGAATATCAACTTCTTGTGGCATACCTGATTTTCGAGGTCCCAAGGGAATTTGGACGCTTCAGGTGATGATTTTGAAGTCTGTGAATGCTTGTACTACAATGAAAATTAAACTTTTTTTGGATGTTCACAAGTTGTGAATGTATGCTTGACACTCTCATCTGTTTCTCTCACGTTTCGAGTGCAAAGCTAATTTGGAAGTGTTATTAGTTGCTTAGATTTACAACACATTTGCTATAAAACATTCTTGGGTTAATAGGCTTTCACCCCCCTGCCATATAGGCGAATTGTGGTTTACCCCCCCTGTAAAAAAACAGTTTGGAGATCCCCCCTTGTAGTTTAAAGATTCTTTGGTTTTGGACCCTCAGTGCATATGACTGTGCATTTTCGCTGATGTGGCAGGGGGTAAACCAATTTTTTTCTATATGGCAGGGGGTAAAAGCCTATTA